>Ga0116171_10006106_pt1 | contig 10461 bp, 9 predicted proteins | sample AD_JPNHW2_MetaG_FD_89798 | JGI IMG/M metagenome (GOLD analysis project Ga0116171, IMG submission 89798) | Active sludge microbial communities of municipal wastewater-treating anaerobic digesters from Japan - AD_JPNHW2_MetaG | ecosystem: Engineered > Bioreactor > Anaerobic > Digestate | place...
AACCTGGTTCCCGTCTTTCCATACTTCAAAATTGTGTTTGCAGGCTTCAATCAGTTTGTTTAAATCGCCTTTCCCCTGTTCAGCAATGTTACTTTTAAACTTGAAACGGTTGAAACAACCGCGGCCGCATCCGGCAAGCAGCTTCACTTTGGTGGCTTGGTCAAGTTCCGTGTCAATTGTCTCGATTAAATCTGAAAGCCAATTCTGGATAACTCTTTTTCCTGAAGCAAGGCTTTATACTTTTCATTTTCCTCCGAGATAGTTTCAGGAGAGTTGGCTGTAGCTGGCGTGGAAATTAAAAAACATCCGGCACATGCCCCAAGCGCAAGTGATCCTCTGAAGAATTCTTTTCTGTTCATAGCTCATTGATTAATTAGTTTTCATCAATGAGACAGTTTTCAGAAAAAATACCCTGAAAATTTACCCTGAATTACAAATTCAGAAAATTGCATTACAACATCGGACTTAAAATTCGCGAGAATGATTCTTTTATTCTGTTTATTCGAGGCCGCTTTCGCCATTCTTCCAGTAAAATCAAATCGCTCTTTCCCTGATCTTCAAGGAACTGATTGGTAAGTGTTTGGGCAACCTCTTCGTCGTAAATCATCGCATTTACCTCAAAATTAGTTTCCAAACTACGGAAGTCGAGGTTTGCCGTGCCAACCGACGAAAAAATGCCGTCGGCAACAATTACTTTGCTATGAGTAAATCCGGCTTTATAGAAATATACCTTCACACCAGCTTCGAGCAGTTCTTCTACATACGAGTTGGTGCTCCATTTCGGTGTTATGGCATCCGAAAGTCCCGGAACAATTATTCGCACGTCGATTCCGCCCAGCGCCGAAGTTTTCAGTGCGGTTACAATGTCGGTGGTCGGCATCAGGTAAGGGGTTGAAATGTAAACATACTCGTTTGCCGACGAGATGGCTGAAAAATAGGCGTGGCTTATGCTTTCCCAATCTGAATCGGGGCCGCTTGATGTCATTTGAACCAGTTTTCCTTGCCCTGACGCAAATGGTTTGAAATATTCGTCGCCTTTCAAAATTTCTTTGGATACAAAATGCCAGTCGGCCATAAAAATAATCTGCAGGGCTGTTGCTCCACCTCCAACTACTTTCAGGTGAGTATCGCGCCACGATCCGATGTCGGGTATTCCATACAAGTAGCGGTCGGCAAAATTCAAACCACCAACAAAACCAATTTCACCGTCAACGATAATTATTTTCCGGTGGTTGCGGTAGTTTACCCGCGATGTGAGCATCGGAAAGCGAACTTTCATAAAACAGTCAACTTTTACTCCGGCGTCAGACATCGAGCGGATGAATTTCCTTTTTAATTGCCAGCTTCCAACGTCGTCAAAAATCAGCCTTACTTCAACTCCCTCTTTTGCTTTTTTAATGAGCAACTCCCTTAATTGATTACCTATCCGGTCGTTTTCAATGATATAATATTCAAGGTGTACATGGTGTTTCGCCTGTTCTATTGTTATGAAAATTTCAGGAAAAGTCTCGTCTCCATTGCGTAAAATGAAAACTTCGTTGTCGTTCGTTAAAATGGCATTCGAGTTGGAGAGCAAAAGATTCATCAGCCTCTTTTTCGAGTGTATTTTTTCGTTGAAACGCAGATGATTTACCGGAAGGTTATCCAACTGTTCCATCGTAAGGTTCCGGAGTTTTTCCAGATCTTTGAGGCCTTTACGCGAAAACATCTTTGTTTTTCGGTATTCCTGACCAAAAAAGAGGTAAATGATAACACCGGCGAATGGCAATAAAATCAGCACCAAAATCCAGCTGATTGTTTTTTCAGGGTTTCGGTTTTCGAGAATAATCAGGATAGCAATAAAAACCATCGTCGAAAAATAGAGGATGGTCACCAAATTTGGCATCGATTTCCACAAACTGATAAGAATGTCCATTCGGCTTTATTTACCTTTGTTTTGAGCGATTAAATTTCCATAAAAATCGAAATAAAAACAAGCATAAAACAGCTGTTTCTCAATAAAATCGACGAGCATTGGACATAAATTAGTGGCCAAGTCGGATCATCTCCCTGATTTCAGCTCTTTTGATTTTTCCGCTTTGAGTCAATGGAAACTTACTTAGAAAAAGGATTGCTTTGGGTCTTTCAAATGCGGGCAATACCAAGTTAATTTTCTCCTGAAGTAGGCTGGTTTCAAACGGGTTCCCTTCAATTACCAAAACAATTTTCTCGCCCAGTTTATTGTCGGCAACCGACGAAATGGCAAAGGGCTGCTGAATAAGCTTTTCCAGTTTCTTTTCAATAGCTTCGGGCGAATATTTAACTCCTCCTGAAATGATGACAGAATCGGCCCGGCCCAAAATACGAAAGGATGTGCTGGACTGAAGTTCGGCTAAATCATTTGTTTTCAGCGCATCGCTAATTTCAGGAGAATGAATTTGCAGACATCCATTTTCCTGAAGGCTCACTGTTATTCCGGGTAAGCAGTGGTAAAAATCGGATTTCGCCGGGCCCGAAAGCTCGCGAATGGCAATGTGCGAAGCAGTTTCAGTCATTCCATAGGTTGAAACAATCCGGCTATTGAACGACTCAATTTGTTTTTCAAGCTCAGCGGAAACTGCCGATCCGCCAATGAGCAAATTCCTGATATTTTGAAGTTTATGCACTTCTGAAGGCTGTTCCAAAATTTTGGAAACCTGATTGGGAACCAGAGCGCCGAAATCGAACACTTCATTTTCGAGAAAGCGAAAGTCGGTTGAAGGATCAACGGTTACCAGATTCATTTGTCCAACAATTGCGCGTACAACCATCATTTTACCAGCTATGTACCGGCATGGAAGGCTCAGTAAAAGTTTATCGGTTTTCTGAAGATTGAAATATTCAATGGTCCGCTCAGCACTTTTGCGCATGATCGATTTGGGTAGCTCAATGGTTTTGGGCTCTCCCGTACTACCCGAAGTTTGAGCCAGGATAAAGTCCGAATCGGAAAACCATTCGTTCAGGAACGAAAACAATTCGGCCTCCCATTCGGTAAGAACTGGTTTAATGAGCCTCCCTTCTATTTGTTCAGGATAGAGACGTTCGCCGTTCAATTGTATGAATTGTTCTTTTTCCAAATCAAATGCAGGTTTAAAAATCGTCTTCGTCCAATTCAGACTGAAGTTTGGATAAATTCCATGTTTGTTCGGGTCTAAACCACAATTGCTCGCCTGCAACTTCCAGCGGCGAATCGAAATTATTGGTGAAAAGCTGGCCGGTTCCCAGTCCCTGTTCATTTCTGGCCTGAATATGAAACGTCCACTGTGCAATGGCATTTAGCCCAATATTCGATTCGAGCGCTGAGGTTACCCACCATCCGCAATTATGCTTTTCAGCCAGTTCAATCCAGTTTTCACAACCGCTAAATCCCCCATGTAAACTTGGTTTCAGAATTAAATAAGCTGGGGTTACCGTTTCAAGCAATCGCTGTTTTTCCTTGGCCGTTGTAATGTAAATCAGCTCTTCGTCGAGCGCAATGGGCACTGGCGACTGGCGGCACAAATCAGCCAACTCTTTCCAACGGCCTGTTTCAATGGGCTGTTCAATAGAGTGAATGTGCAAGTCAGCCAAGCGCTTCAGGTTTTCCAGCGCAGTTTTATAGGTGTAAGCGCAATTGGCGTCAACACGCAATGTAATCTCTTCTGGAGAAAATTCTTCCCGAATCGCTTTCAATATTTCAAATTCGGTTTCGAAATCGAGCGCGCCAATTTTCATTTTAATGCAATGAAATCCGGCCTCAAGCTTCGCGCGGATTTGCTGTTTCATAAAATCAGGAGAACCCATCCAAATCAACCCGTTAATTGGAATTCCTTGTTCGCCGCGGGAGAACGCCGACGGGAAAAGCTCTTTCGTGCCGCCATTTTTAAAATCGAGTAGCGCGGTTTCAATGCCAAATTTAATCGACGACCAGTTGTTGAGCTCATCCAAATTGGCGGCAAAATAGCTTATTTGATCGACAACCTGACACAGCTTGGCGCTCATCTTTTTAGGATTCTCCATGCTCAAATCGGGTAGGGGTGCGCACTCGCCAATACCTGTGTTTACACCGTCGGTAACAAATATAAACCAGGAGTCGCGGGTGGTATAAATTCCACGCGAAGTTCCCGAAGGCTGCTTAAATTGAAGGGTGTATTTCTGAAATGACGCGCGCATCATGAGTTTTGAATTGTGAGTTTTTTCACCGCCAACTGATCGGAACATTCGCTGAGCAATTCGCCAACTGTTTTTTTGAAAACCGGGTGAACCAGTTCCGGCGCAATTTCGCAGAGAGGAACCAATACAAACTTCCTGTCCTGAATTCGTGGATGGGGAATTTGCAAATCGGGTTGGTTAACAATCTCACTTCCGTAAAACAAAACATCAATATCGATAATCCGGGAGTCAAACTGATTTTCCTTCCGGATACGTCCCAGTATTTCTTCGATGCCATGCGTCTGGATCAGAACTTCGTCGGGCCATAATTCCGTTTCAATTTCAATGGCTTGGTTCCAAAACATATCGTTTGATTCAAAGCCCCATGGCTCGGTTTCATAAACTGCCGACCGTTTCGTTATTGGGCCGATTTGCTTTTCAAGTCTCTTCCATGTTTCAGAAAAAACCTGTTGTTTATTACCTAAATTTCCTCCCAAAAGGATATATAGTTTAGTCATAACTATCCCGAATGTGTAACAAAAACACTATTTTCGTACAAATCTATCGTACATTTTTGTCGAAACAAACTAATTCAAAAAAATACGCATGAAGCAGTTTTTAAAATTTACACTGGCCTCTATTGTTGGTGTTTTAATTGCCGGAATTTTACTTCTTTTTATTTCCATCGGAATTATTGCATCAATGATTTCCGGATCGGAGGAACAGGTTCAGTCGGAGAGCAACAGTGTGTTGCTATTGAAATTTGATCACCAGATCGTTGATCGCGCAAAAAAAAATCCGCTTGAAGGATTGGACTTTGGAATTTTTGACAGCGAAAAAACGGTGGGGCTGAACGATATTTTAGACTGCATCAGAAAAGCAAAAACCGACCACAATATTTTAGGAATTTACCTTAATCCGACCGACATTTCAGCTGGACTGGCAACTGTTGAGGAAATTCGTGCAGCACTGAAAGATTTCAAGACTTCAGGAAAATTTGTGTATGCCTATGGCGAAAACATTTCGCAAAAAGCCTACTACCTTATTTCGGTGGCCGATTCTGTAATACTAAACCCGCAGGGAACAATCGATTTCAGAGGGCTGGGGGGCGAGCGTACTTTTTACAAAAAAGGGCTGGAAAAGCTTGGCGTTGAAATGCAGATTATTCGTCACGGGAAATTTAAATCGGCCGTAGAACCCTACATTCTGGACAAAATGAGCCCTGAGAACCGGCTTCAAACTGAAACTTACCTCAAAAGCCTCTGGACGGAAATGTTGTACGATATTTCGGCATCGAGAAAAATGGGCTATGACGAGCTGAACGACATTGCCGACATGGTTGCCACATTCAGGCGTGCCGATTTTGTGAAACAGAAGAACCTTGTAGATCGGCTTAAATACAAAGATCAGGTTATTGATGATTTGAAAAAACTGACACTGACCGATCAGAAAGACGACGTTCGGGCAATCGATATTTACAAGTACATTAAAGTGCCTGAAAACAAGGAAGTAAAATCGATGCCCCGGAAGAAAATCGCTGTTATTTATGCTTCCGGCGATATAGACTCGGGGTCGTCGGGCGATGACATTAAATCGGAAGAATTATCGCGGGCAATTCGCGAAGCTCGCCGCGATTCGTCGATCAGAGCTATTGTGTTGCGCATAAACTCGCCGGGTGGAAGCGCTTATGGTTCTGATGTAATTTGGCGCGAAGTGAAGCTTGCTGCCGAAACCAAACCACTGGTCGCCTCAATGGGCGATGTTGCAGCTTCTGGGGGTTATTATATTGCATGCGCTGCCGATACCATTATGGCCGATCGCACTACAATAACTGGTTCGATAGGTATCTTCGGAATGATCCCTAATTTCCAGAATTTGTTGTCGAATAAACTTGGAATCACGCAGGATGTTGTTACAACCAACGAGCATTCGGACATGATTTCGGTAACCAGGCCGATGACAGAATTCGAACGCGGATTGATGCAGCAAATGATTGAGAGTGGCTACGACACATTCATTTCGCGGGTTGCCGACGGCCGCAAAATTGATAAAACGGCTGTTGATGAAATTGGGCAGGGCCGTGTTTGGGCTGCTCCCGATGCCAAAACCAACAAATTGGTTGATGTTTATGGCGGGCTCACCGAAGCCATTGAACTGGCAAAGAAAATGGCAAAACTCGACAGTTATCGCATTGTAAATCTTCCGAAGTTGAAAGACCCGCTGGAAGAATTGATGAAAGAAATGACTGGCTCGGCTAAAGCAATGTTTATGAAAGACGAACTTGGTGAAACCTACAAATATTACCAGGAACTAAAAGGCGTAGTTGCACAGAAAGGAGTGCTGGCGCGTATTCCGTACAACATCGATATTCAATAGAAAATGTTGCAAAAAGATAAAAAGGGTAAAATCACACAACGGTTTTGCCCTTTCTTTTTATGCAGAACTTCCTAATTTTGAGAAACACAAAATCGTTGAGATGGCTTACAATCATTATTTGGTGAACAGCATTTGCGAACAGTTTAGTTTTAAGCAGCGTTGAAGAAAATGAAATAGCCATGTGTTTAACAGCCAGCATCAACCGGAAATGTATAATATGATTCCATTGGTTGATAATTCTGACAGGAAAAATAATGATGATACCAGGTTGCTGAACGATGAACAAAAATTTATAAGTATATGAAAATCAGAATTTCAATTTTGTTGCTTTTGTTAGCAACGGTAAATGTTTTTGGACAAAAGGCCGTTAAATGCCTGATAAAAACAGAATTGGGCGATATCAAAATCGAGTTGTTTGCCGACAAAGCCCCGGTTACGGTTGCCAATTTCCTGAAATATGTTGATAATAAACTATATGACGGGAGCAGCTTTTTTAGAGTGTGCACTCCTGAAAATGAAAAGACCCGAAAAGTGAAAATCCAGGTTGTGCAAGGTGGTGACGTGCCCGAGGGAAAAGAGTTTGCACCAATTCAGATGGAAACTACGCAACAAACCGGAATACATCACTTAAACGGAACATTATCGATGGCTCGTGATACACCAAATTCGGCAACAAGCAGTTTTTCGATTTGTGTGAACGATCAGCCGGAACTCGATTTTGCAGGCAAGCGTAATCCTGATGGGCAGGGTTTTGCCGCTTTTGGCCGGGTGACCAAAGGAATGAAAGTTGTACACAAAATTCATGTGCAAAAAGATAAAGACCAATACCTGATTGAACCAGTTAAGATTATTTCAATCAGGAGAATCAGTTAATGAGGTATTTCCCGAAAATAAGAAAGGCGCTCGTGTGGGCGCCTTTTCTATTTCTGTATAATTGGGGGTAACTATTCAACAACTATCAAAAGATATTTTGAAGTGCTCCAGAATTCTTCAGGTTTATCGATTACAAGTGCGTCAACTTTTTTGTCGTTTCCGGCAAAATGATACGATCCGGCTGGATGTACAGTTATTAAACGAGCTCTTTTCGAATTGAGTGGTACCTGGCTGAAATTGCGGATATCAACTTTCATAAAGAAGTCGCGGTTAAAGTCTTTTTTCAGTGTAACAGTTTTGCCCATTCCCAGAACGCCGCCTGTTTTGTCGATAACGTTTTTAGCTTCCAGTTCTTTCTTTGTTCCAAAACCATAATATGCCACGTTTAGCTCATTGGTTTTCTCTTCGATAGTGGCATTTTTCGAACTGATAGCCTGTTCGCTTTCTTTGGTAATCGTTTCGATTTTCTGGTTCAGGCTGGCAACATCGAAGTTCAGTTTTTCCAATTGCTGTTTCAGACTGGCAATTTCTTCGTCTTTTTCGCCAACCTGCTTGTTGAGCAATTCTATCATTTTCTCCAGTTCAGCGATTTTTTGGTTCGAATGACGAAGTTTGCCCTGAAGCGTTTTAACCATTTCTTTGTTCTTTTGCAGAAGATTGTTAATCAGGGCTATGTCTTCCAAAATTCGTTGTTTGGCTTCGTCTTTCACTTCAACTCCGGGTGCGGTTTGAATAGTGACAACTTTTTCGAGCGTTTTGATCGAATCCAGGTTTTCCTGAATTTTGTTCATTGCACCAATGTATTCCAGAATTTTGGTGTCTTTTTGAGAACTCACTTGAGAAATACTGTCCTGCTTCGACTGCATTCGTGCAATTTCTTTTTTGTGTCCGCACGAAGCTAAAATCAAAATGGATAAAGCGAATACTAATCTTTTCATTTTATATGATTTAAGTTTGTCAAATTTCAGATTCAGAAGTCGATTGATTTCGTAGAGTGCGACAAAGATAGGGAGCTTTCGTAAAACTGAAGCGTTAAAGTTGAAACTAATTGCGACTTTGAAGCAGCTCATTTTTGCTTTTGTTGTCCAAATTGCTCAGTTTAAACAGCTCTGCTATTTTTTGTTCCGTTTCGTCGAAACCAATTCGGTAAATTTCGTCGGCCTTGCCAAAATCAAATGTGTTGAAAAGGCGGGTTTGTGGCGGATCAATAATAAAATCGCATAGAGCGAAGCTTTCATCTACATTTTTTGCAAATACCAGCCTGAAACTTCGCTCGGCAATGGCTTTAAAGCCCTGAATGTTTTCCTCGGGGTCATTTCTGTTCACGTGAACTCCAATCAGAAAGCGGCATTGATTGCGGATGCATTCGGCCGGAAGGCTCGAAAACAAGCCGCCGTCAACGTATGTTGTTCCATCGATAACCTGCGGTTCAAAAATCACAGGAATTGATGCCGATGCCAAAATCCACTGGAAAAGTTGTCCGGAGCTTTTTACTTCCATTTGTCCCGAATTTAGGTTGGTTACGGTGCAGCAGAAGGGCGTTTTAAGGCAGGCAAAATCATCTTCAGGAATATATTTTTGAAGAATTGGCAATAGCTTTTTTAAATCGAGCAACCCGTTTGCCGGGATTTTCCAGTTGATCATGCGATGCAATTTGCTCGATTTTACCAGGTCGAGAATCTGGAGAGGTTTCATTCCCGAAGCATAAAAGGCCCCAACGAGCGCGCCCATACTTGTTCCGGAAACCACTTCAGGGTGAATGCCATATTTCCGAAGCGCTTCCAAAACGCCGATGTGCAGTATTCCGCGAGCGCCTCCGCCGCTTAGCGCAATACCAAATTTGTATGGACGATTTTCTGTATTCATCGGATTAGTTTCAATATAAAGTTAAAGCATCTTGAGCAAAAAGCGTTGGGTAGCGCATAAAATTTCATTTAAAAGGGCGAAAGTTACTTTTTCAGAATTCAACTTAAAGTTTGTAATATTGTAGGCTTTAAAATCAGGGCGAATTATTAAGAAAATGCTGCTTTTTAACGTTGGATTTATACAATATTCTTTCCGTTTGGCAGTTTATCCTTAAGCGAACAAATTTTAACTATTGGGCAAACACTATCTATATCGTTTTTCATTGGTTGCTGTGCTTTTTTTTCTGGCGGGATGTACCACCGAGAAAAATACGGCTGTTTCCAGGGCATACCACAATGTTACAGCACATTATAATGTTTATTTTAACGGGAAGGAAAGCCTGAAAGCGGGCGTTGAGAAGATTGACCGTTCGGTTGAAGACGATTACACAAAAGTTTTGCCTGTGTATAAATCGAGTAACCCGACGACGGCAAAGGCAGCTGTTTCAGAAATGGACAATGCCATTGTAAAGGGTTCAAAGCTAATCCAGTCGCATTCAATTACAAAAAAACCCAAACGCCGGAAAAACAGAAGCAAATCGTATATCAATTTTGCCAGTCGCGATGAGTTTAACAATTGGGTTGACGATGCCTATGTTTTGATGGGACAGGCCTATTTTTACCAACACAATTACTCCGCTGCCGCCGAAAATTTCTCGTATGTTGTGCGGCGGTTTGAAAAGGAAGCGTCCCGTTACGATGCCTATGTTTGGTTAATTAGATGTTATACCGAGCAGGAAAGATATGTCGAAGCTTTCGAAATTATTCAGCAGCTTCAAACTGATGAGAATTTCCCTCGTAGGCTCGATGGTCAGTTTGCCTCAGCCACGGCTGATTATTATGCACGACAACTTTCGTATAAAGAAGGAATTCCGTTTTTAGCAAATGCCGTTAAAGAAACTCCAAAGAAGCTCGAACGACTGAGACTTGAATATATTTTAGCTCAGTGGTATCAGGAAACGGGCGATCCCACAAAGGCTTCGCAAACATTTAAAGATGTAGCCAGAAAGAACCCTCCATATAAAATGGCCTTCAACGCCCGGATTAATGCGGCCGGAACATTCACCGGAAATGGTGACGTTGAAAAGCTGAAAAAGGAATTGCGGCGGATGCTTCGCGACAAGAAAAATCTGGATTTCCGCGACCAGATTTACTTTGC
>Ga0116171_10006107_pt1 | contig 10461 bp, 12 predicted proteins | sample AD_JPNHW2_MetaG_FD_89798 | JGI IMG/M metagenome (GOLD analysis project Ga0116171, IMG submission 89798) | Active sludge microbial communities of municipal wastewater-treating anaerobic digesters from Japan - AD_JPNHW2_MetaG | ecosystem: Engineered > Bioreactor > Anaerobic > Digestate | place...
CCCTGTAAGGGGTTAAGCCCTTTTCTCTTAGAGGCTGGAAAGCGCTTCCTTCAGCGCCTCCGCCTCCGCATCCGTCAACGTCAAGCCCTTTAGCATCCGCCTTTCTTCGCCTTCCTGCTTCCAGCTCCGCAAGTCCAGCTTTGGCGGCGCTCCGTTGTAGCTAATGCGGTTAAGCTCTTTCGTTGTCCCGTTGCTTTCGGAAAGCGTGGCGATATGCTCCACTATTTCATACTGAAAAGCCGCCCCGTTGCTCATTCGTGTATACATCCCCTTTCATGCGGTTGCACTTGTGCTAATGTGTGTATGCTGTTATGTGTATGCCTTTAGAAGATAGCCTTTGCTATGGCTTCGCTACAGCCGTTCTTAGCCTTGTCTAAGGCGTGGTTGTATATCATCGTGGTAGCCATGTTAGCGTGACGCGCAAACTGTTGTACTTCCTCCAGCGGCTTTCCAGCCAACAAAGAAAGCGTTACGGCGGTATGGCGGAGGCTATGCGCGGTAAGGGTTGCGCTGTTGTATCCGGCTTCTACCATGTGCGTTTTGGCAATGCCGCTAATGGCGCGGGTTGTCATGCGCTGGCCTTTGCTGTTGTTGCTGGAGGATACGAAAAGCGGCGCTTCCGGCTTCGCTTCCCCTCTGGCCTTCAAGTATTCCCGGATAATGCCCTCTACTTGTGCATCCAGCTTTATATATTCGGTCTTTTCGTCCCGGCCTTTGCCCTGTACATAAAGAACGGTATTATCTCCAACTGTCCGCAAGTCCCCTATATCCGCCCGGACAACTTCAACCGTTCTAAGGCCTCCCGTTATCATCAAAACAAGCATAGCATAGTCCCGCTTGCCTTGAAGGGTAGAGCGGTCAATATCGCCCAATACAGCCTTGACTTGACGGGAAGTAAGATAGTCTTTCTTGTGTTCCCTGTCCAGCTTCGCGCCTTTGACGTGGGCGGCTACGTTAGGATAAATGCGCTCTTGCTCCAGCCATTGGAAGAAAAGCCGGGTTGCCGTGATATAGTTTTGAACCGTGGTAGGCTTATGCCCGGTTGCTTTCAGCTCTTCCCGGAAGGCTATAATATCTTCGCGGGAAGGGTTGCTAATGCCGTTCGCCCCAAAATAGGCAAAGAGCTGTTTCAAGGCCTTAGTATAGGTTTCAACCGTCTTAGGCTTCGCATCAATGAAGGCCACAAAGCGGGTATACAAGTCCGCTGTAAGCCCCCGTTGCGTGGTAAGCTCCGCTTGCTCCGCCCTGATAATTTCGTTCATGCTCCCGGCCTCCTATTGTTGTGTGTATGTGCTTATGTGTATAAGCCCCTCTACACTTGCTATTATACGCCTCCGCTTATCCATTGTCAAGCATTATTTTCATATATCGGTACATTAAAAAGCGGAGAAGCCTTAGCCCTCCGCCTTTCCGCTTTTTTCCGCTTTCTTCCGCTTTTTCCGGCCTTCCGTAAGCACTTAGCCGCCCTTCTTAGGGTGGTGAGTAAGTGCGCCCTTCCGGGGCTTAGAGCGGCTTTATAGCGTCCTTCAGCGCCTTATATTCCCGCTCCAGCTCTTCAAAGATCGCCACTAACAAGCCTGTAATAAAGGGGTCATTGTTGAAGCCTCCAGCCGTTACGCCTATATCCTCTACGGCCTTTTCCCAATACTGAAGCTCCGCTTCCGGCGCTTCGTCCTTGCCGGGTATATGGTTCTTCCAGTATTCGCTATCAACCGTTGGAGGGTTGTGCCGTTCGTGGAAGTTACAAGCCGCCCTGTACATAGCCCTATAATTGTGGCTTTTATCCATGCCCGTAAACGGCTCTAATTGGCGCTGTACGGGGCTTTTAGGCGGAGGGGTAGGGGTATCCGCCTCCCGCGCTGGAGGCGCGTCAAACGGCGTTGTAGCGCCTTCTATGACGGTAAAGCCTTGCTCTATTAGCTTGTCCTTCTCCGCCCTTGCCTTTTCGCCTTCAAAGCCCCTATAAGCGATATTCTCCAGCTTGCTAAAGTCCAGCTCCACTTAATAGCCCCCTTCCGGGTTAGACTTCTTCAAAGAAGTTAAAGCGCGGGTAGTATTCCAGCGTTGCCCCGTCCCCTACTGCCGCATTGCGGTTTTTCAAGATAATAAGCTCTATCGTGCGCGGGTCTTTCTTCTTTTCGTCCGTGGCGTTGAAGTCCTTCTTTCCAGCGCCTTTTAACTGAAGCCCTATAAGACAATCGGCGGAATACTCAATAGCCCCGCTTTCTTTGAAGGCCTCCATGCTGATAGCGTCTTTATAACTCATTCGGTTAAGGCTGGAAATGGCTATAACCGTGGTTTTGAAGTCCCGGCTAATGCGCTTCAATTCCAATACGGCCTTATCCGTGTTTTGCTTGTCCGTGGCGCGGTCGCTGTACGGGGCTAATATCTGGAGGTAGTCTACCAATATAAGCGGCTTCCGGCCTGTTATGCGGATATGGCGCTCTATCGTTTCCCTTATTTGGTCTACGCCTATATCGCCTACGCCTTCGCTAATGAAGATACGCCCCGCATATTCACTATAGGCCTTCACGGCGCTATTGATAAGCTCCCGCTCTTCCTTGCTATAGTTGATATAGCGCTTTCCGTCCGTTATCCCGCGCCCCGTCTTTGATATTCTGTTAGCCTTCTCCGCATCCTTCGCGGCGGGGTATTGTTCATGCGCTATTATGAACGTGTGGCGGCTTATGCTCTTCGCCATTAGCTCCGCCCTTGCCATTTCAAGGGAAAATATGAGAACGTCAGTTCCGGCCTTCGCTATTTGGTCGCATATCTGAAGCGCTAAGGAAGTTTTTCCTAAAGAGCTGATAGCGCCCATGATGTACAGCCCTTCATATAAGCCCCCGTCAAGCATACTATCAAGGTTGAAGAAGCCTGTACTAATGCAAGGCGTGTCTACGCTTGCCGCTATGCCGTCTATAAAGCTCTGGAGGTTCGCGGCGCTGGAGGTCTGAAGGTAGGCTTCCCGCTCTTCTTCCCCCGCATTATTGGCGGCTTCTACGGCGGCGCGGAGGCTTTCACGGTCTTTCTGTAAGGCTTCGTTAGCGTCCTTGTAGCCTTCGCAAGGGTTACGCCTGTAAAAGGTAAGGCCTTGCTTCTCCAGCCCGTCCGCCAACGTCTTAGCGGCCTTATTCCCGGCTTCGTCATTGTCCATAGCAATAATAAGGGGTTGCTTCGGCTTCCGCCCCTCCAGCACTTTAAGAAGCCGCTCCGCATTAGAAACGCTTCCCAATGCTAAGGCGTTGCCCCCTACTTCGATAATGGAAAGCGCGTCTATTTCGCCCTCCACCACAAAGATAGGCTTCCCCGCATCCTCCAGCGCGTCAAGGTTGAAGATATGCACCTTTCCAACCTTGCTTTTGCTGTATTGCCGTTGCGGCTCTGGTATCTCCGCCCTTGTATCCCGCGCAAGGTAAGAGCTGGCGGAGGTCGGTATAATAAGGCGCGGCGTTGCTGGAGGGTTCTTCCCCTCCGCCACTACTTTAGGATGTTTCCAGCCGGGGTCAAAGCCAATATTGAAGCGCTCCAGCACTTCAGAGCTAAGGCCTCTTTTTTGCGGGTAGTCGGTGGAGGCTATGCGGCTATGGCACTCCGCATAATAGGCGCTATAATCGGCCTCCGCCTGTTGCGGTTGTGTGTATGCTGTTGTGTGTATATCGCTATGCTTATCCTGTTCGGTTTTGGGCTGGTTCTGGTTTTCTTCCACTTCGCTAAAGTCCTCCCGCGCTGTTGTCCGCCTGTAAGAAGAAGGGGCTTCTACGGCTATTCCCGCTTCCTTGCAAGCCGCTTCCAGCTTGTCCCGGTATTCGGTAAGCCCGTCCCTCTGGCCTATAATGTCTATAATGTCGCTGTTGGTGAAGCATCCCGCCCAACAGGTAAAATGTATCCCGTCTTTGGTGGTTATGCCCGTTCCCTTGCTTCCGCCTCCACTTCCGCATATCGGACAAATGAAGCCCTTCCGGCTCTTGTCCGGCGTAAGAAGGTCTTTAGCGTGGGCGTTAAGGTATTCCCTTGCTTGCTCCCGGTTCATGCTGTAGCATCCCCTTTCATGGTTTTGATAGCGCGGCTTCTTCCGTGGTATCCTCCAGCCGTTCCGGCGCGGCCTTTTTTTCTGGAAAAGATCGGCCTCCCCCTTTGAATTTCGCGGAAATTTTCGCGGCGTTGGGCTACGGTCTACGGCGCTTTGGTCTGTAGAGAATTGCATCCCCCCTCCACCCCTCTAAGAAGGGAAGCCCCTTCCGGCGGAGGCGTGGGCGGCGGCTCTTCTTCTACAGGCTTATTGTAGCACTCCGCCCGCGCTGGCGTGGCGGAAGTGCGCTATTAACAGTATTGACAGTATTGACAGTATTGAAAAATTCCACCCCCCGAAAAGCCTTATATTTCGGGGCTTTTCAAAAATTTTTGCGGCATGAACACCCCTATTTCGCGGCATGAACACCCCTATTTCGCGGCATGAACACCCCTATTTCGCGGCATGAACACCCCTATTTTTCCCTTCAGCGCTGGAGGGGCTGGAAAAAGGAAGAAGGCGGGGTTTCATTCCCCCGCCCCCGTGGCCTTCTTCTTAGAGGCGGTTCTTTTCCGTGGCTTCTTCGCCTTCGCCTCTTCTTTGCGTTCCGCTTTGCGCTGGAGGCGTTCGCTTTGGTCGGGTTCTTCCTCCATATCAAAGTGAATATACAGCCTCATAAAGGTTTGATAGTCCGCTATGCTTATCTGGCCTTCGTCCAGCGGCTTCCCTTTGCTGTTAGAGTATTCCCAACGGGTTATAACTCCGCTCTGAAGATTGCCTTCTAAGGCTTTCTCCAGCGGCTCTTTTATAAGCCGTTCCCAATGCCCCCTATTCTTAGAGGCTTGTATCTCTTCGTAAGTTGGCATATCCCCGCAAGCCTCCAATAGCGCCTTGACGGATATAATATTAGCCGTTCCCTTCGCCCTGTTGTTATCGTTGCTATGGTGGTAGGCAAGTTTATAGCCAACGTTATAGGTTCGCGGGTTGCGTTCGTCTAAGGCCTGTAAGGCTGTAGCGTATTGCATCAAATAGGCGTGTACAAGGTAAGCCGCCATATCTTCCGAAAAGCGCATATTGATAAAGCCGCCTCTAATGCCCTTGCTTTGCAATACTCGAATGTCCTTATAGTCGGCGTTCTTCTTCCTTCCCGGCTCTGTCCATGATAGGGAAAGGCTGTAGAGTAAGGCAAGCTCCGCATTAGCCCGTTTCCGTATTTCGCACATCACATTAAAGACGCGCTTTTTCTCCGCCTCTTCTTCCTCTGGCGTGGAGGTTGTGCGCGGCGCTATATCATATCCCCGCATCCGCCCATATTCTTCAAGCGATATAGCAACGGCTGTATTGATAGTTTGTCCCGCCTTTGGCCTAAAATGGTTTTGCGCTGTAAGCTGAAGCGCCCCCGCGTCAAGCAACTTTTTAGCGCCTGTATTTAGTCCGCCCTTCAGCTTCCCATAGTCCCGCATGAAGGCCTTAAAGCCTTCTTCCTCTATCGTGGCGTTGCCGTTGCGGTCTAATACAATGTTCCGGGTGGAGGTCAAGCGCAACTTGTTTGTAGCCGCGCCCTGTACCATCGGAAGAAAAGAGCTATCCGGGGAAGGCGGCGCTATTGTCTGGCCTATCGGCTGGAGGTAGGTATTATCTTCTTCAAGGCCTGTAAGAATAGGGTTCTTTACTTCGCTCATTCTTCCGCGCCCCCTTCCAGCCCGGTAAGCAATGCTATGAAATTCCAGCCGGGGGAAGTCCCTGTTTTACCATCTCCAAACGCTTCCAGCCCCTCCAGCATTTGAGCGGCCTTCTTCTTTCGCTCTTCCGATATTGTAAGCGCGTCTACGTCTATCGGGTAGAATACATCTCTAAGCGCCTGTAGCTTCGCGGCCTTCCGCTCTTTGTCCCTGTAGTCTATTTCTTCGATATGCGTATAAAGAAGGTCAAAGAGGCCATTTAACGCCTTTACGCGCTCTAAGCATCGCGTCCCGTAAGCCTTGAAGATAGTAAAGTCGGGTATGCCTATTTCCTCCGCTATAAGCTCTAAGGCAACGTCATAGCCCACAACAAACCTTAGGCTTTCTTCCAGCGTGGCGCGGTTACGCTCCACCTTGTCTATATTGTCCCCGCTTTCGGGGTTCGCTGGCGTATAAGCGTCAAGGCCAAACATATTAGAAAACAAGGCTTGCCCTTCCGGCTCTTTGAAGTATCCGTTTTCATCAATAGCCGCGCAAGTTCTCCCGTTGATCGGCTTTAGAAGGAAGTCGGAAGGCCTTAAAACGGCTACGCCATTAAGAAGCGCCCTCTTATCCCCTTCAAAGATATTGCTATCGCTTTCCACCCATGCGCGGAAGCCGGGGAAGTCAACGTTATAAAGCGTCCGCCATGCTGTAACGGCCTCTTCCCAATGCTCAACGGGTATAGCGGATATTGGCGCTTCTTCAAAGCCTATTGTATCCGTCCTATAGCCCTTTTCATCGAATAGCTTTAGAATAGCCTCCACCAATTCGGGAAATTCCTTCTTAAAGGCTATAGCTTGCTCTGTATACTCTTCCGGCGTTGCTTCCCCGCCTTCGGGGCTTTCGGAAAACAAGCAAGGGTAAACGTCCCCAAAATCCATATCTCCGTTAGCGCAAGCGGCGATAAACTCCCACTTATTAAAGCCCTCCGGCGCTTCTTCGTAAGTGTGCCATGTTGTAGCGCTCCGCCCTTCTTCTGGCTTAGGTTCGCCCATGTGCGCGGCTCTGGCCTCTTTGGTCATGCGCTCATAGCTAAGGCTTCCCGGTTGCCCGGTATAGCCTTCCTTAGCCTCCGCCTGTAGCCGTTGCATATCGGGGCTATAGTGAAGAAGCCGCGCTTCCCATGTTTCCCGGTCTACTTCATCGCTTCGCGTCCCGTCTGGAAGCTGATAATAGCCTTCGCTCATAGCCTTATTGTAAGCAAGGATAACGGCCTTATCCTTTACAGGCCTTTTCTGGTAGAGCTTCTTCACGGCCTTTAAGGGGTTAGCCGCCTTTGGCTTTTCCTCCAGCTCCAGCGCGTAATACTCAACGGCGCGGATAATAAGGCTAAAAACGCTATCCCCTATAGCGTCCGTTCCGTCCCCTTTCGGGTCTAAGGTTTCCTCTATCCGTCTGGCCTTCAGCTCTTCATACTGTTTAGCCGTGATAATGCGGGGAAGCCGTTCTGTAAAGCGGTATTCATTCTCCGCGCTTTCGGCGGCGGTGTGTATGCTAACAAACTCATTAAAGCAACTGTTGAAGCGCTGGAGGTTCGCGTTAGCTACGGCCTGATACTGCATTATCCAATTCTGAAGGTTGATAAAGCGGTTATAGGCTTCTATGTCCGCCCGTGAAGCGCGGAAGCCGTGAAGCATCTCCGTTATCTTTTCGCGGGGGAAAAGGGGCTTAGGGTCGCGGCTTCCCTCCATGCTTTGCTTATATTCGTTAATAAGGTTGAGTATAAGCGCCCTTCCGGTTTCTTCGCCCGTCCATCCCTTTTTACTAAGAAGCCTCTTTATATCCATCGGCATAGGTTACGCCCTCCGTCCGTTTATCATAGCATCTATAGCGTCTATGCGTTCCTTCGTTTCTACGGCCTGATAGGCTGTAAGAAGGGAAGTAAGCGCCTTCAGCTCTTGCCCCGCTTGCTCCGCTGTTATATCGCCCCTTCTAACTCTGGCGTATATGTCAGTAAAGGCGGCTTGTACTTCTTCCGGCGTTCCGCCTTGTTCAAATGCTGGCGGAGGCGTTAGCCCGGTAAATTCGTCCTTCAGCGCTTGCGAATACTTCAGCTTGAAGTCTAATAGCTTCTCTGGCGCTATCGTGGAAAGGTCTACTTCCTGTAAGGCTTCGTCAAGGCGGCGGAGGGTATCACCAATGCGGCGGATACGCGCCTCTTTCGCCATGCCGTAAGAGCTGTATAGTTCGTTTAGCTGTTCCTGCTGGAGGCGGCTTATATCCGCCTTTAGCTCCCGCTCCCATGCTGTACAGGTTGCCTTGCTAATGTGTAAGGCTTCCGCTATCTTATCATAGCTTTGCCCCTCCGCCCGTAAGCGGGTAAACTCCAGCTTCATTTCTTGCGGCTTCATGGTATGCCCCCTTCCTTATAGGCGGTTATGTGTATGTTCATATCTTCATACATCCGCATTTTAGCCGCCCTTATTTGTGGTATCAACTGCCTATTTTCTACTTCCGCTAATGACTATTTGCGGAAGTAAGAGCTTTTCCCCCGTGGTATCAATTCCCGCTTTTCCGTTGTAAGCCATTTTCTCCAGCGCGGTAAGGGAAAGCCCTTCAGCCTCCAGCAAAAACGGCTTAGAAACGCCTTCACGGTTCGCCCCTTAGCGCTTGCCGTGGTAGCGGTTCGCGTCTGATACATCCGTTCCCGTGGAAAGAAACTCTTCAAGGTTCTTTTCCGTGACGCGCCAATACTTCCCAACTTTCACGCCCTTTAGCTTCCCCTCTTTGACGTAAGAATAAAGCGTCCGGCGCGTGATATGAAGAAGCTCCGCTATTTCTTCCAACGTGTAAACCTTCAATTCGTTAGCCATGTTCTTAGCCCCCCTTTATTGCGGCCTCTAAGATAGAGTGTACAAGTTCGTTTACGCTTTGGCCTTCAGCCGTTGCCCTTGCTTTGATCGCTTCATACAAGGAAGGCTGTACAAGTAATTGCATCCGGCGGCTTTTCGTTTCCACAAAGAGCGGGTTAGCCTTGAAGCCTTCCGGCGCGTCCGTGGTTTTGACGTGGGCGGCGCTGGAGGCTTCTTCCTGCCCGTCCCGTTGATAGAGCGGCCTTGTTTCTATCTGAAGGCGCTTCTTATCCTCCGCCCCGCCTTCCGGCTCTTGTGCGCTGATAAACGCTAAAGCCGGGTTCTGTTGTCCCGTGAAGCTCTTCTTTCCTGCCATTGCCTTAGCCCTCCCCTTCCAATATCTCTTTGACAAGCGCGGTATAGTCCGCGCTGGCGTTGCTCCGTGGCGCGTAAGTGTATATAGGTTGCCGCATCGCTTGCGCTTCCTTAATGGCTGTACATTCGCGTATACGGGTCTTATATAGCCGGGTCTGAAGCGTGGCGGCGGTTTCTTCCATCATAGCCGATACTTCCCGGCTAATAACGGCTCTTGCGCTGTAGCGGGTTAAGACAATGCCGTAAACCTTCAAGCCGGGGTTGCAATACTTCCGAACGGTTTCTATTGTCCCGTGAAGCTGGCCTATTCCCTGTAAGGAAAGAAAGTCCGCTTGCGCTGGAATAATACAGCCGTGGCAAGCCGTTAGTGCGTTGATAGTCAATACTCCCAATGCTGGAGGGGTATCTATCACGCAATAGTCATATAGCCCCGCTAAGGCCTCCAGCGCCTCTTTTAAGCGGTATTCCTTGCCCGTGGCGGTCAATACTATATCCGCCCCCGCTAAAGCCGGGGAAGCCGCTATAACGTCCCCTTGCGCGGTATGCTGTACAGCTTCAGCGGCGGAGGCGTTGCCCTGTAGCACGTCTAAGGCGCTTGCTTGCGTTAGCCCGGATATATCGGCCTCCATCAAATAACTAAGGTTGCATTGCGGGTCAAGGTCTACAAAAAGCACTTTAGCGCCATCCAGCGTGAAGCCTCCGCCTATAGCGCTGGCGGTTGTGCTTTTCCCTACTCCGCCTTTCTGGTTTATAATGGCTATGGTTTCCAATTCCTCCGCCCCCTTTTTAACGGCTATAAGCGGGTTAGGGTTTCCACCCCTTCCCGCTTTGCCTTTTAGCCCCGTTCTAAAGCCATTTCCGCAAGCTCTAAGGCCTTTTCAATGGCTTGCCATATAAGAGAAGCCTTCAGCCCGTCAAGCCCCTTAGAAGCCGTTTTAAGCCGCTGTAGGCTTTCCGTTGCGCGGCGTTCATAGCATGAAGCCGCTTCCCTTAGTATGCGTTCTTCCTTCCAGCTCTGAAGCGTCTGTATCTCCGCCATTGGAAGCCCTCCCCTCTTAGGTTGAAGGCGCGGTTAGCTTCGCTTGCAATGCGATATACTTTCCTTCCCATTCGTTCACTTTTTCCCGGATATGGCGGATAGTTTCACCAATGGAATAGAAAGCGCGGTCTACTGTTTCTTGTGAAGGTACGCTTCCCCTGTTGCTAACGTCCGTGGGCTGTACAAGCATATCTACCAATGCTATAAGCCCCTCCAGCCCTTCCAGTTCGGCGGCTACGTCCCCTAATGTGCGCTCTTGCTCTTTCATGCCTCTTTACCGTCCTTTCTCTTGCTTTCCGGCGGCTGGAGGCGTATAATTGTCTTGCCGCCTTCGTGGTGGTGGAGGCTTTAGCGGGTTTCTTTGCGGGAAGCGCTGAAGCCTCTTTTTCTATGCTATCCCCCTGTAAGGGGTTAAGCCCTTTTCTCTTAGAGGCTGGAAAGCGCTTCCTTCAGCGCCTCCGCCTCCGCATCCGTCAACGTCAAGCCCTTTAGCATCCGCCTTTCTTCGCCTTCCTGCTTCCA
>Ga0116171_10006108_pt1 | contig 10459 bp, 15 predicted proteins | sample AD_JPNHW2_MetaG_FD_89798 | JGI IMG/M metagenome (GOLD analysis project Ga0116171, IMG submission 89798) | Active sludge microbial communities of municipal wastewater-treating anaerobic digesters from Japan - AD_JPNHW2_MetaG | ecosystem: Engineered > Bioreactor > Anaerobic > Digestate | place...
ACCAATTCCAGCGTTTAAGGATGGTGGTTTTGTTCCAATAAAAGCCAAAGGTGGTTATATATCTGGAGATAGCCACGCATACGGTGGCGTTGATATAAACGCTGAGGGTGGTGAGTATTTAATAAATAAAAATGTGGCTCAACGTCCAGGTATGGGAGCTTTCTTAAATAACATAAACTCCGGGCAAGTAGCACCAGTTTATCAAGGTATATCAGCTGAAGATATGAACTCCATAGCTACTGCTGTAACGAAAAGCATTACACAAATTCCTGTAAATGTGACCGAGACAGAAATTACAACAACTCAAAGAAAAGTAAGTGCCATAGAGCGTAGAGCATCTTGGTAAAAAATAATATAATAAAATGAAATCAAATTTATTTTCTATAAAAGAATTAAAAATTGACGAAGAAAATGAAGCGAATGGTATTCACGCTATATCAATAGTAGATGATCCAGCAATAGAAGTTCCATTTACTTATTTCAAACAAGAACGACATATGACAAATATGAGCAATGAAAATATGGTTTTATTTTCTATCTCTAATGAGGAAAAAAGAATAATCAAAGGACTTGTTTTACAGAGCGGACAAATGATTTATAGAAATGATGTAGGAAATGGAATACCTGGTTATAATTGGATTAGTAGAGATACTATAAGAAAACTATATAAAAAATATGGTTTTAATCGTAGTTTAACATTTCAACATAGGGACGATGTAACTGGAAACGCTATTCTTATGAAGAGTTGGTTAGAAGAAGATGACACCAATCAAAAAACTAAATGGTTTATGGAATATAAAATCCTTCCTACTAAAACGGGTGAAAAACTATGGAATATAATCAAAAGCTATAATGGAGAAATGGGATTCAGTATTGAGGCCATCTTCTCAATATCCTAAAAAACAATTAGTTATGAATTGATAATGTATATATTATAGTAAAAAATTGCGATGTTTTTTGAAAAGTATATATATGATTGATTATAGAAAAAATAATTATTTTAACATGATTGAGAAAATAATGAAAATCTTTAAGGTTCATTATTCAGCCCAAGCAAAACTTCTAGACGGAACAGAGCTTTTCATTGATGGTGATTTAGCTCTTGGAGCAAAAGTTTTTGTGGTTACAAAAGATGGTAATGTTCCACTTCCTGATGGTGATTATCCATTGGAAGATGGTAAAACTATTTTAACTATAAAAGATGGTGTAATAGAAAACATCTCTGAAGTAGAAAAACCAGAGGAACAAACAGCACCAGTTCCAGTAGCACAATCAGTAGAAGTAAAAGCTGAGGAAGAAGTAAAAGCCGAAGAAGTAAAAACAGAAGAAGAAGTAAAAGTTGAAGTTCTTGTTGTAGAAGAATATGAAGCTAAGATAAACAACTTAGAAAAAAGAATTACTGAATTGGAAACAGCATTGAACGGAAAACTTATGGCCTCTGATGAAAAGGTTGAAAAATTGAATAAAGAATTGTTAGAAATAACAGAAAAAATTACTCTCGCAAGAGAAGTAAAGCAAAACAAAATCGAAGAAACCGATAAGGTTAAATCTAGATTAGAACTCTTCGCAGAGATGAGAAAAAAATAATTAAAATAATATGGCATTTAATGTATCAGGTTTAAGAGACTATGTAAAAAACGACGGACAATTAATAGCTAAAGTTCTATCACCGGAAGGTATTTTAAATAACAAAAATTTTCCAATTACTTGGAAAACTGGAATTAAAAGATACGAGGTATTAAATTATTTTGACCAGGAAGTTAATTTTCAAGCTGAAGGTTGCGACTCCGATTGGACTACAAGCGGAACCACAACACTCACAGATAAATTAATTTCAGCAACAAGATTAAAATACCATGATAGTTTATGTCCTGCCGATTTGGATGAAAAATCAGTTTCGCTTCAGTTGTCAGCTGGAAATAATACATCAATACCTTTTGAAGGTTTGTGGGTTGAATCAGTGATGAATGAAATTAAACGTAAAAACGGAATTATGGTTCAAGCTAATGCTGCTTCAGGAACTACTAATTGTGAAGGATGGCTTCATATGATGTTAGCTGATAGCGATGTTCATGATGTAACAACTGGTTATCTTTCAGTATCAGGTTCAACTATGACTGATGACCAATGGCACGCTTTCTTTAAAAGTATGATTGATGGATTACCAGTTAAATATAGAAACAAGCCAAATGTTGGTATAGTTATGGGAACAGACCAATTCTTAAATTATCAGTTCGCATTATTAAAAGGGAATAAGTATCATATAGACCCAACACAACCAGTTGAATTTTTGTTAATTCCTTCTACAAAGTATAAAATTATTCAAGACCCAGGATTAGACGGATTGAATTATTGTTATCTAACTTATGCTGAAAATTTAGTAGGAGTAGCTGATTTAAAAAACGAAGAAGAATTTATCACTGTGAAATGGGATGGCGAAATGGATGGACCAGTAAAATTATCAGTCCATTGGAAATTAGGTGTATCTTATTACTTCGGTGACGCTATCGTTTTAGGTAGATAATCTCTTACAAGGGACAAAAAATAATTGAAAAAAATATATGGCATGCTCAAAATTTTCGCAAACAGTTGCCACGGCTTGTAGAGATAGTCAGCCAGGACTTAAAAATGTATGGTTAGCCAATTATAGTGATATAACAGCCTTTGCTCTTGATACAGCTAAGGACATATGTTCAGGTATAACTTTTAGTGGTTCAACTAAATTCTACAAATTGGCTCTAAATAAACAAGTGGGTGTTGTAGCTGACGCTGGTTCTATCTCAATAGCCAACGGAACCGCAATTTGTAAGCCATCTCTTAGTTTCAAAGTTCAAGGTTGGTCAGCAACAGTAAGAAAAATCTACGAACAATTACTACAAGCAACTGTGGTTGCTGTGGCTGAAGCTATGGATGGAACATACTGGATTTTTGGATTAAATAATGGTTTGGACGCAACCGAACTCTCTTATGGAACAGAATCGGATCCGACAGGGTTCAAAGGGCTTTCTGTAAAATTAGAGGGTATCGAGCCCGCTCCATTCTATCAATTTACGGTGGATATATCAACCGTGACTACTTAATATATCTTTCCATTTTTCTTTGAAAAAGAGGCGAACCGAGTTCTCCTCTTTTTTTTGCGATGAAACGGAAAAACTATATATAGTAGTATAGAATCGCCTCTTAATCGACGATATATCTATGGGTAATCTCAACGAAAAAAGAAATTTCACATAATGAATAAAACTGATGGTTTATCAATTCAATTAAAAAAATTAGAAGTTCCAGAATTCAAACAATCAAAAGCATATCAAGGAAATTGGTATATACCAGGAGAAAATGGCTCTTGGTTTGATGGATTGATGTATTTATATGATAATTGTTCCACACACGCTTCTATAATAAACAATTTACAGCGTAGAATATGTAAAGGATATGAAGATGATGCTATTTTAATGAAAATAACATTAGATTTTTTAATTACTGGTTGTTATTCTATAGAAGTTCTCTGGAATATAAATCACACAAAAATAATAACAGATAAACATCTTGATAGTAGTAAGGTGAGAATTGGTTTAATTGATGAAGAAAAAGATGAACCACTTTTATATTATTATTCAAACGACTGGTTAAAATATAACAATAGGAATATAGAGCCATTCCATACTTTCTCAACAAATCCAAATACAGATGACCACCAGCTTTTTTATCATAAAAGATATAATCCACAAGGAAATAATTGGGCTGTTTATTCTAAGCCTTATTACTATTCTTGCCTTAGAAGTATATATACTGATATAGAAATAGATAAATTTTATTCCAATCTTGTGGCAAATAACTTCACAGCCAATTCAATTTTATCAATTGGTGGTTTTATGGATGAAGGAAAACAAGAGGAGTTTGAAAAACAATTAAAGAAAAATTTTACAGGAAGTGAAAATGCTGGCTCTATGATAGTTTTATACTCTGAAAACGCTGATAATAAGCCAGAAATTATAAAATTTAATGGCGAAGGAGACGATGAAAAATATAGTGAGTTAAAAGGTTCTGTTGAAGAAAAGATATATAGAGGACATAATGTGCCTCCATCCTTAGCTGGTGTTATGTATAGTGGAAAACTTGGAAACGCAACAGAATTACCATTATATGAAGATATATACAACAAGTTTGTAGTTGAACCTATTAGAAATGAGATACTAAGTGGTTATGATAAAATAAAAAATAATTTATTAGTAAAATCTTAAAAAAACAATAAAGCAAAATGTTAAATACATATATCATATCAGTAAGTGAAGTTAAAGCGATTGTTCCATCAATAAATACCAATATATCAGATACATTAATAAATGAAGCTATTTTGATGGTTCAAAACACATTATTAAAGAATTCTCTAGGACAAGAGTTTTGTGAAGAAATTTTACTACAAGTAAGTGGAGGAACTATATCAACAGCTAATCAATATTTAATAGATAATTTCATTAATAGAATAATTTCTTTCGCTGTTTGGCAATATATAATAATAACTCTGTCCTTACAAACATCAGAGGCGGGATTAAGAATAAAAGTAAGCGACCACAGCACTCCAGCCGAAAGTTCTGATATAGCATTTATGAGAAATTATATACAGAATTTTATTGATGGGGCCAGAGAGGAAATGTATCGCTATATATCATATCACCCTACAAGTTATCCACTTTATTATAATGATAAATATGGTGATGATCCTATTAAACATAGGTTTAATTTTAGGATTTCAAAGGTTCAAAAAGATTACTATGATGATAGACCACTGGGCAGTGATACAGGGCCAGTTGGTATATAAAAAATACTACTAAGAATATGATTTTAACTATTTTGACAATTTTTGGAATGAATATAGGAGAACTTTTAACCTTTTTTACTTTGGTTGGAGGTTTCGCTGCTTGGATTATATCTATTGAAGCTCGTTTAGTTTCTATTAATAAAGATGTTAAGAGGATAGAACTAGAAAACAATGATAGACTAAAAAATCTTGAATTAAATATGAACAAAAATGAATTGAAATTGGAGAGTTTGGAAGATAAGTTGGATGAGAAAATAACACAATTAGATGATAAGAATAGTGCTGACCATCAACTTATACTTCAAAAGATTGATAGTTTTATTAATATATTAATAACCAAGTTTAAATTAAATGATGTATGAAAAATAAATTTTCAATTTCACTCATAATAACTAGTTCAAAACTCTTGGGTTATTTAATTTTAATAACTGGAACTATAATAGCCTTTGTTTTGAAAGATGCTGCTGTATTTATATCATCAGCAGCTCTATCGGCAGGCTTACACGGTTTAAGAAGTTGGAGTGAGGGACTAACTAGAAGAAGAGAATTAGACCATAGAAGATATAATAATTATGATGGTTATGATAATGATAAACCTTATGATGAGATAGGATAAAAAATAATTTTTAGGTGAGATGCCAATAGAACCAAAAAGTGGAGAAAATAAAAATGATTTTATCTCTCGATGTGTTGTAGAAGAAGTTAGAAACGGTAAAGAACAAAAGCAAGCCGTAGCCATTTGTATATCAAAATGGATGAATAAAATGAAAGAAGAAAAGAATAATAAAGAATGAACTATAAAACATTTTTAGAAAATATACAAAACACTTTAAGCGGAGTAACGCTTTCAGGAGTTTCTTTTTTTAATTATACTGAGATATGTTTAAGCGACCAGATAGAATTAAAACCACAAACGGTTTTTCCAGCAGCTTTTATACAACCCGCTTCTTTTGAAATTGTAAATGACCAACAGGTTAATTTTAGCTGTAAAATAACAATCGCTGTTAGAAAAAATGAAGCCAATTATTTAGAGATAAATGAGGCTTATGTTATTTTACAGAACTTCGTTTCTTATTTGCCTTATCAACTTCAAAGTATAATATATCCTATAAGTATTACTCCGGTTATATTCTATGACGCTGATGTTGAAGGTGTATCATTAGATTTTACTATTATCGCTGATAAAGATTGCTATGATAGTGTTGAGATTACTGGCTCTACTTATATAAACATATACAACGGAACTAGCGGAACTAGTGGAAAAGATGGTCCAACTGGTGCTACTGGTTCAAGTGGCACTTCTGGTATGGGAAGTCCTGGAACAAATGGAACTAGTGGAACATCTGCTTTTGGTTCTAGTGGAACAGGAGGAACATCTGGAACAAGCGGGAAAAATGGAACTAGTGGAACATCTGGAACAAGTGGTGGAAAAGGTGATACTGGTTCAAGTGGAACAAGTGGTGTTGGGATTTCTGGAACAAATGGAACATCTGGTATATCAGGAACTAGCGGAAAAGCAGGTTCTTCGGGTATATCAGGAACCAATGGTGAGAACGGAACTTCTGGAACATCTGGAAAAGAAGGAACATCAGGTATATCAGGTTCTAGTGGTGTGAGTGGAACAGCTGGAACTGGAGGAACTTCTGGCATTAATGGAATAAATGGAACATCTGGAAAAAATGGTTCATCAGGAACCAGTGGAACATCTGGAACCAGTGGAACAAGTGGAACTGGTGGAATTTCTGGCACAGCTGGAACTGCTGGAACAAGTGGGGCACAAGGTAGTAGTGGAACAAGTGGTATGGGAAGTCCTGGAACAGCTGGAACATCAGGAACTTCTGCTCTTGGTTCAAGTGGAACAAGTGGAACTGGTGGAATTTCTGGCACATCTGGAACATCAGGAAAAAATGGTTCATCGGGAACTAGTGGAACATCAGGAAAAAATGGCACATCTGGAACATCAGGAAAAAATGGTTCATCAGGAACTAGTGGAACATCTGGTATAAGTGGAACTGGTGGAATTTCTGGCACTAGTGGAACATCTGGTATAAGTGGAACATCAGGAACTTCTGGCACTAGCGGCAAAGAAGGAACTAGTGGAACTAGTGGGGTAGGAAGTCCTGGTTCTTCTGGAACATCAGGTATGGGTTCTCCTGGAACATCAGGAACAAGTGGTGGAACTGGAACATCTGGCACAGCTGGAACATCAGGTGTTGGTTTATCTGGAACTTCTGGAACTTCTGGTAAAGATGGAGCTGGAACAGCTGGAACATCTGGTATTAGTGGTTCAAGTGGAACATCAGCAGGAGGAGGAGGTTCAACAGATTTTCTAGTGGTTCAAATTTTTTCTTAAAAAATAATTATATATATAGATATGGCAACAGCAGTAAAAAGAAAACTCTCCGGCTCAACAGATGGGCGACCTATAAAAGTCACAGCAGTGGCAACAGCTGGAACAACTATACACACATCAGTGGCTGGAACTACAGCAGGAACATATGATGAAATATGGCTATATGCTATGAACCATAACACAGGTAATACTTTACTAACCATTGAGTTTGGTGGAACTACTGACCCTGATGATTTAATACAGGTTTATGTTCCATTTGATTCTGGTTTATATTTAATTATACCAGGGTTAATCTTACAAAATGGAAGTGTTGTTAGAGCGTTTGCTGCTAACGCTAATGTTATAGTTATAGATGGGTTTGTCAATTCAATAACAGATTAAATATATGCCAGAGAGAAGTAGAAATAGAACTCGTCTAAGAACGATAGAAGATTTATATCAAGTTAAAAGTGATTGTATAACTAAAAGAAATAAATCACATCTTAATTTTGTGTCTGGATTTGATATACAAGGTGCTGGTTTTACCGCAACTGGTTATAATGCTAGTGGAGGTATTCAATCTCAGGTTATAGATAAATTTAATTTTAATACAGAAACATGTGCGGCCCTATCGGCCGCAATTACTTTAGGTAGGTCTGCTGGTATTGGAGCAACATCAAGATTGAAGGGTTTTATTACTGGAGGATATACTGGTCAAGGTGGTGTGGCATCTTACGCTACAATAGAACAAGTTCAATACTTATCTGAAACGTGGGGGACTATGACAGCAACATTAGCAACAGCAAGAGCTAACGTTGGAAGTTTTTGGAGTCCGGAAAACATGTATATATTTGGTGGAAACACATCAACTGGAACTTATTATGATGAAATAGATGGAATGCGAATTTCTTCGGAAACTAGTATAAATCCAGCAGCATCATTAAGCGCTCTAAGAGCTTCTGTAGCGGGGCTACAAACTGAATTTGTTGGATATGCTTGTGGTGGGTATGTCACCTCACCAACAGCAGGTCCTGTAGATACTGTTGAAAGATTTTTATTTTCAAATGAAAGTATATCAGCTTCATCTCATACTTTGCCTATCGCTACTAGAATGATGACTCCTGTATGTTCTAGTATAAAAGGTTATTTAATGGGTGGTTACACATCTACTGAAGTAAATACTATAAAAACTTTAAATTTTTCTGATGAAACTACAGCCCAAATTTCAGCAACATTATCAAAAGCGACATATGTTGCTGGTGGTGTATTTAATAGTGTTCTTGGTTATATGATGGGTGGATATACTACAACATTAACAGCAGATATACAAGGTATAAGATATAGCGATGAAACTATAATAGACCCCACAGCAGCACTTTCACAAGCCAGACACTCTCCTTGCTGTATGAGTTGCCTTTTTAACACTTAACAAAAAATATAAAAAATATGAACGAAATAGAAGTCTTAAAAAAATTCCCGTTAGATGAGATAGAAAAATCTTTTATGGACATACCATTTGGAAACTCTGATTTTCAAATAGAAAACTTTATAATCAACTCACAAATAACACCAGAAAGAGCATTTAGAGCTGTTTGTCTTACGATGAGGTCAAAAATTGGCGCACTTAGAGAAGCATATTATAGTAAAAAAAGACAACAAATTGACCTTGATGAACTCCAATATAAAATTAAAAATTCCGAATTAAATGAATTTGATAGAAGAAGAGCAGAGATAGATTATGAAGAAAAATTAGTGCAAAACACAGATACACAAAAATTAATAAATGATGCTTTACACGAAGTGGAATTACTTTATGAATACTGGAAAAAATTGCCTCATCCAACACGCTCTGAATTTGAAGCAAAGGAAGATGAATACTATAAAAATAATCTTTATCGTCAAGCAATCGGTATAACTGGCGCATCAGAGTCGCTTTTGAATATGGGATATGTTGTAAATGAAAAGGGCCTTTTATCTATTGACTCACCACAATTTAATAAATTATTAGAAGATATAAAAAACCCTGGCTGAGTGCGCAGCCAGGGAAAAATTAACAAATGAAAAACTAAAACTAATAACAACTTTGAGCCAGGGGGAGGAGTCGAACCTCCCATCGTATAGTTTAACTAAACTATCTCTAGACCCTTACGCTGGCTAATTCTTTTATTTTATTATTTTTTATATTCCCAAGAATATTCCATTAATTTTCTGCTAATTTCTTTTAATCTACTATCTGTATTATATTCACTATTATAAACGTTCATTAAATCTATATCACCAAAATTAATACCATCACGAACAATTCTAAAAAATTGATCTGTATCGAAATTTCTATCATAATTTTCATAAATTTTATTAAAATAGACACTAACACTACTATCGCATTCTAATACAAATCCTTTTTCAAAATAATATTTATCTATCATATTATCATCAAATGAAATCCAAGTATTTTCATCATCTATTTCCTTTGGTTGATATGATAAACATCCTGTCTCATAATTTGGATAAAATCTATGTATATAATTATATATAAATTTTTCTTCATTTATATTCTGTTTTGAGCTATCTATTAAATGTTTGTATAAATATTTAGCATGTAAATATCTCTCTACTAAGATATTCATTTTAATAATGTCATTGTTTTTTATTCTCATAATTCTTTAATTATTTTTTAATTGTCATTTGACAATCACGTTTTTTCCATATCGTTATTATTATATATCGTTTAATGGGTTATTTTTTAACATCTCATCTATAAGTTTAGTTCTATTAAGACATTTTTTTTCATTTATAAGATAATTTATTTCATTTATTCTTTTTTCATATTCATTTTGTTCATTGTAATCTTCAAAAGCTGATAATGGTTTATTTTTTATTATTTCAGAAACAAACAAACCAAATATAAATTCTCTTTTAGTATCTTCAATACCATTTTTATAATTAGTATTATTATATAGATTTATAATATTATCTATGATAGAGATTATAACCGCATCTTGTTTTTTTTCTATTAATTTTTTTCTAAGTTTATCTTCCATCGTTTGATTTTATTTTTAATTCATTTCTATTAATTCCATCGTATAGTTTAACTAAACTATCTCTAGACCCTTACGCTGGCTAATTCTTTTATTTAACATTTTATCTATTAATTCTGTTCGTAGTTTACTTTTATATTCACCTTCTAAGTATCTTAATTCGTTTAATAATTCTTTATCATCATCCTCATTGTATAGAATACTTATTCCATTTTCTAAACAGAAAATTCCTGCTAAGATGTGATCAATAGAACTTGTGGCTTCTTTATG
>Ga0116171_10006112_pt1 | contig 10456 bp, 8 predicted proteins | sample AD_JPNHW2_MetaG_FD_89798 | JGI IMG/M metagenome (GOLD analysis project Ga0116171, IMG submission 89798) | Active sludge microbial communities of municipal wastewater-treating anaerobic digesters from Japan - AD_JPNHW2_MetaG | ecosystem: Engineered > Bioreactor > Anaerobic > Digestate | place...
TAATCGGCACCTGGGAAGCGGCATCGTGGGCTATCAGTTTTTATGTTAAGCATGGCTTCAATATTGTTTCCCGTGAGGAAAAGGACAGGCTTCTTGGAAAGTACTGGAAAATCCCCAAGAGGCAGATGGAAACATCTGTAGTGTTATCTGATAATAATTATAGAAAATAATCACTTTATACAATAAAATATGATATATTCATTCTTAAATGCGGTTTTAGCAGAGCTGGCGCAAAATGGATTTGAAAGCAAATCTTGCCTGTCACTGGTTCTCCGCCCGGTCTTGTGGCCATAAAGTGAGTTTAAAAATAACTGTAACTATCAAAGAAATTTGTTGACTTAGACTATAGTTATTTGAGCATTTGAGGAAATTCTTAATCGCGGCTTTTTGAATTTTAAGAAGATGCAGATATTAAATTTTTTAGAGGAAAGCATATGTGGGAATATACTGAAAAAGTTAAGGATTTATATACAAATCCGAAGAATGTGGGCAAAATTGAGGATGCTGACGGTGTAGGTTATGTCGGGAGTGTTGTATGCGGAGATGCTCTCACGCTTTATATAAAGGTTGCTGACGGAATAATTACAGATGCGAAATTTGAAACCTTCGGCTGCGGAAGTGCAATTGCATCTTCATCTGCGCTTACCGAAATGGTTAAAGGCAAGACTATTGAAGAGGCTCAGCGGATTACAAACAGGGACATCGTTGATTATCTCGGAGGGCTTCCTGATCAGAAGATTCACTGCTCGGTAATGGGCTCTGAAGCTCTGACTAATGCAATTGCAGATTACAGAGGCGAGAAACCGCCAGTGGAGGATGAACCTGCCGGTGAGATAATCTGCCACTGTCTGAACATTACTGATGTTGAAATACGTGAAGCTGTTCATACAAAAGGTATAACAAACATCGATGATATGATGGCACTTACAGGCGCCGGTACAGTATGCGGTACATGTATCCCCAAAATTGAAGATATAATAGAAGAGGAAATGAGCAGGTGCAGTACAAAGGCTGACAGATGCTGCGACGAACCTCTTACTAATATGCAGAAGATGAAAAAAGTTGAAGAGGTAATCAATAATGTTATCCGCCCGGGACTTAGGCGTGACGGCGGCGACATTGAACTTGTAGATATCAATGGAGACGAGGTTTCGGTCCGTCTTATGGGCGCGTGTTCTCACTGTATGACCGCTTCCATGACGTTAGAGAATTTTGTACAGGAAGAGCTCCGCAAGTCTGTTTCAAAAACTATTGTTATTAAACACGTATAGGTGATATATATGGGAAGAGATGTCTATCTCGATAATAATGCTACTACAATGCTGGCGCCTGAGGTTCTTGATGCCATGCTCCCTTTTTATAAAGAGAAGTACGGCAATGCTTCAAGTATGCATTCGTTCGGAGGAAAGGTCGCTAAAGACATGGAGCATGCGAGACATCAGGTGGCGCAGCTTCTTGGCGCGGAGAATGATTTTGAGATAACTTTCACGGGAAGTGCTACTGAAAGCGACAACCTCGCTATACGCGGAATTACCTCGTACTACCGTGATAAAAAACATGTAATAACATCAACTGTTGAACACCCTGCAGTACTGAATCTCTGCAAGCAGCTGGAGAAAGAGGGGTATAAGGTAACTTATGTTCCTGTTGACCGTGAAGGTGTTGTTGATCTTGAGTATCTGAAAAGTTCGGTTACCGAGGAAACAGCAATTGTATCAATAATGCATGCGAATAATGAAACCGGTGTTATCATGCCCGTAGAGGAGATCGGTGCGTTTCTTAAAGAAAAAGGTGTAATCTTTCATATAGACGGAGTTCAGGCGGCGGGTAAAATTCCAGTTGATGTGCAGAAGCTTAACTGCGACCTTTATTCAATTTCAGCACATAAGTTTCATGGCCCGAAAGGTGTAGGCGCGCTCTATGTAAGAAAAGGATCAAGAATGAGGCCGCTGATTTTCGGAGGACATCAGGAAAAGAGCAGGCGGCCTGGAACTGAGAATATCCCCGGAATTGTAGGAATGGGTATGGCTGCCGAGATGGCGATTTCTCATCTTAAAGATATGGCCGGAGTTGCAAAGCTCAGAGACAAACTTCAGGAAAATATTCTTAAAACTATAAAGACTTCAACTGTAAACGGACTTAATGCTCCGCGTACACCGAATACGCTCAATATCTCTTTTGAATTTATTGAGGGAGAGTCCATTCTTCTGTACCTCGACAAACAGGGAGTTTATATCTCGACCGGGTCTGCGTGCTCAAGCGGTTCGCTGGAGCCGTCACATGTACTCCGCGGGATGAATCTTCCATTCTCAAAAATTCACGGATCAATAAGGTTCAGCCTCAGCAGGTATACAACTGAAGATGAAATTGATTATACGCTGGGAGTGCTTCCGGAAGTAATAGATACGCTCCTTACAATCTCCCCATTCTGGGACAATGAGAAGAAGGAAGGTAAAATACCGGAATAGAAAATAAGTATGACTATAAAGGGTGAGTTTTCCATACTTGCGCTGTTTCTGCATATACTTCTGATTGCAGTATCGGGAATTGCATATTGGAAAATGTCCCCTTTGTTTGTTTCGGGAGAGATCAGTTTAAGCGATCCTGAATTTTATATTGCAGTTCCGCTTTTTGTCGTATTTACTCTTTTCGCAGTAATCTCGCCGCTGGTAAGCATTAAGAATATCTGCATTGATGATGCTTCAATAAAATATAAATATCTTCTGGCACGCAAAACTTTTAATTTGAAGGACGTAGACGGTTATTTTACGATGGAGATACCGTCAAAAGATACTACTTATGAAACGATCTATCCTGTCAGCCGCGGCAGAATACTCCCTCCAATCTCGTCATTTTATATATCTAATTATAATGAAGTGAAGGAAGCGGTTCCTTTTAAGAAACTGGGGAAAGTAAAATTTTCATGGAAGAACTATATGCTGGTTCTTTTTTTTAAAAAGTATAATGAGCTGGATCGGTGAGAACTATTGATCTTACACTTTCGGCCCCGCTCTCCGGAATGAAAAGTGGATTCCATGTAAATTATAATTGCAAAAGTTTTAAAATTCATTGTAAGAGTTTTTAATAAGGAGTCTTATATGGAAACTTTCAAGAAATATGTAATTGTTTGTCTTGCAGCGGCTCTTATGCTGCTATCTGCGGCTTGTACCCGTGAATATGACGAGGACAGAAAGTTTGCTTATATAGATATGATGTCGAATGAAATCATTATTGATACTGTAAAAGGTGGGGATGCTGAATCGATATATAGTATTCCTTTAGCAGCCAGCATCTATTCAATCAGTTCTTCTCCTGCTGCAGATAAGATTTATTTTGGCTTAACAGAATCCGGACCGCTACATTCTGTTTGTGTTATCAATACCGATGGTACCGGCTTCAGACGAATTTACACTGCGACAACATTTGTAAGTACTTTGTCAGTATCGCCATCGGGTAAATACATCGGATTTGTAGATTCCGGAAACCTTGTGATTATAAATTCCGATGGTGTCCTGGCAAATTCAATAGCTATTACTGTTCCAATGATAATTACAATGTCTATAAACGAACCTTATCTTTATGCAAAAGATGGTTCCAGTAATTTAATGAGATATAATTTTTTAACCGGGAGTTCTACTATGGTGATAAATGCATCTTTCGGGTATGACTGTATAGCATCACTCATGCCGGACACTGACACTGTCGCAGGAATGACTAATGGCGACCTGAACACTTTATATTTAACTCATCTTGATGGTGATTCAGTAATTTCAAGCAATACAATTACTGTTGCAGGAGCAGGTGCTGTTGATTATTTCAGCTTTTCTCCGGACGGCAGAATTTACGCCGGATCGAATCTTGGCGGTCAGATAAGACTCTACAATCTTGACGATGGGTCACTTATACGTTATATCAGCAATGCATGGCAGCCCGCATTCATTGGAAGGCCGAAATAATCCAGGTTATATTATGTGTTAAAATAAAAAAGGACAAGGGGTTTCAACCCCTTGTCCTGCTGTGAATCTTATTCTTTTATAGTTCAATAGAATATTTCTACTTCCAGTGAATTATCGATTCCCTCTTCGGAACTCTGTAATATTTAAACAATGGGTATCCAATAAGTATTGTACCGAACAGTACATTACCTTCGGGGAGATCCAGTTTCTCTCTCAAAGGTTTCCATGCCATTGCGCACCATGTAACAAATCCTCCCCAGCAGCAGCCGAGACCAAGTGATGGAGCTGCAAGTTCCAGATGCGAAAGGGCAATTGTGCACGCCTGGGAAGCCATAGGGTTAGCTTTTTTACCATGAACAATTACAATGGATGGCGCATTGTGAGTAACAGTATCTATTCCCATTTCCCATGCTTTTGTTATCATATCAAAATGGAACATTTTTGCCATGTCGGGATTTTCGGCCAGCATGTTTTTCATCCAGTCAATTACAACCGCGGCGATCTCTTTTACTCCTTCCTTTTCGCTGATAACTGTCCACTCAACCGGGCGTGAATTGTGGCCTGACGGCGCATACGCGGCCATATTTATCATCTGCTGAAGTTTGTCTTTTTCTACGGGTACTTTTTTAAATTTTCTGACGGAACGTCTTGCCTTCATGTAGTTTTCAATAACATCTTTCCCGGGATTCCAGTCGGGTTTAATCTCTTCACATTCTTCCGCTTTCATTGTATTCAGGCTGAAAGCGCCTGTGGGGCATACTGCAACACAATGTCCGCAGTTTATACACAATTTTTCAGCTGCTCTGGCAGGTTCGGGAAGGTCGTCGCTGCTTTTCATTAATATTATCTGCATAGGGCATTCCATTACGCAGAGTCTGTCTTTTTTGCATTTACTGCTGTCTATTGTAAAAAGAGCCATCTGTTTTCTCCTGATTTACTGTTATGATTAGAACTGGTTTCTCCTGATTCTGACCCTCTGCTTTTTCGCGAAGATATTTGAATAAAAAATTCAAAGGATCATCTGCCTGAAATCATCTGATTAATCAAAATAAATATTAACATTTTTATGTCCATTATAAAAAGATAACTGATTAAAAACCGGTTGTGAAATATATTCCATCAGCATCCTGCGTGATATGAATCATTATGGTATGCGATTTTTGAACAGTTTCACAAAAAGGTATTGATAATAATTCCAGTTAATCTACTTTAGATTAAATTTGGAGTAAAATTATGGCCTTTAGAGAGTTTATATCTCTAAAAAAAAACATTCATGGAGTTTTTTGTTTTATACTTATTGCTGTTTTACTGATATGTTCAGCCGGATGCACTAATCGAAAAAACACCAGTTCATATGCTGTATCAGGTGTTGCAGATCTCAGCAAAAACGGCTACACTTCAGAAATTATTGACCTTAACGGAGAGTGGGAGTTTTATCCCGGCCGGCTGCTCTCTCCTTCTGATTTTAAAAGTAGCGACAAACAATTCAAACCTGTATTTCTTCATGTGCCCGGTGACTGGAATAAAATTCAGAACGACAGAGGGTACGGGACTTACAGGCTTAAGGTGATCCTCCCTCCTGGAAGGATGAACTATTCCATAAAGATCAAATGGGTTAAAACTATCTGTAAAGTATGGGCTGATAATACTGTAATTACAGAGATAGGAACGGTTAAAGAACCTGCTGAGGAATCTCTCACAGGCGGATATATGTCGGTCACTGATTTTACTCCGGACAAAGGTGAAGTCGTTTTTACTGTACAGATCGTTAATTACCAGGACAGGCGCGGAGGATTATGTTACCCGGTGTCTATCGGCCCTCCGACTGCTGTTTATTCTGCTGAAATTTTCAATACTTTTTTAAATAGTTTTGTACTGGGCGCTCTTGCGATAGTAATAATTTTTCATTTAACAATTCATTTATATTTCAGGAAAACTTCTTCAAACTTATATATTTCTCTAATCTGTTTTATGGTCATGATCCGGATTTTTGTTCTCTCTGATTCATTTTTTATATTCTCCCTTGTTGAACCTCTCGGATACAAACTTATTGTGAAGGCTGAGTTTGTATCTTTTCTGCTGATTTTTATTTTCTTTTTAAGATTTTTTGTTAAACTTTATTACGTTGACCAGAGCCGCTTTCTGTACCGGATGCTTTTATATTTTGGTTTATCATCTCTTGTCTATGTCCTTGCTGTTCCGGTTTATTATGTAAAAGCAGCCCTGCCTGTTTTCCAGTTATATATTATCCTTGTCTCAATTTATGTAATATCCGGCCCCGTATTTTCAGCAGTAAAAAGAAAAATGAAGGGAGCCAGAATTTATTTTTTTATTATGATCTCGGCATTTTTCGTATTCATTAATGATATTATTTATTTCCTTACGAGCGCCGGACCGGGGAGTCTGAGTCACTATGTTTTTTTTATTTTTCTTGCCGGGCATTTTTTCATCATAGCTATGTATTTTTCAGAAATTTTTCAGGAGAACGAAACGCTGATAGAAGAGATCGGAATAAAAAAGAATATAGTAAACAAACTTAATTATATATCATCCACGGATTCTCTGACAGAGCTTTACAATAGACGTTTTTTTGATACAGTTCTAAACACTATAGTTAAAGAATATAAAAAAGGCGAGACCCTCTGGCTGATTATGTTTGATATTGATTTTTTTAAGAATGTCAATGATGATTTCGGGCATAACATGGGGGATATGGTCCTTAAGGAATTTGCGGCAGTTGTAAAGCGGCTTATAAGGACCAGGGATATTCTCGCAAGGTGGGGAGGGGAGGAGTTTTGTATAATTGTAGAGGAAATGGACCCGAAGTCTATTGTGCAGTTTATTGAAAGGATTCGAGAATCCATTGAAAAGTTTAATTTTTCTGTTAATAGGACTGTTACTGCCAGCTTCGGGATAGCACAATATAAGTATGGTGAATCAGCAACAGATTTTATACGCAGGGTAGATGATGCGCTCTATAAGGCAAAAAATTCAGGAAGAAATAAAATAGTTGTAGATTCAAATTCCGGGGATACAGTCGGTTAAAGGCGGAAATTTTTGATTTAATTGAATTTCTGGCCGTAAAATCAGTGTGAGACAGTTTTAAAAATTGTAATTCTTATGCTGTAGGGACGGCGGAGTCCCTTAAAAGACCGGCAGTAGCTTTATTCCGGTCAAAACTCAGTTTTGCAGCCGCTGACGGATAAAATCACAGAACAAAAATAAAATAATATTTGATTAATTATACATAAATAAAAAATATTGAATTAACGTATTTTTAGAGATGAGAGGAAGAGAGATGTTCAATAGAGAAATGGAGTCCATGCCTGTAAATAAAATGAAGGAACTTCAGCTGGAAAGATTGAAGTGGTCTGTAAAACACGCGTATGATAATGTACCATTTTATAAAAAGAAGTTCGAAGCTGCAGGTTTTCACCCTGACCAGTTTAAATCTCTCGACGATATGAGAAGGATTCCTTTTCTTACCAAACAGGATATGAGAGATAGCTATCCTTATGGTTTATTCGCGGTCCCGTTAAACAAAGTTGTTCGTGTCCACGCCTCCTCCGGTACTACAGGTAATGCCACAGTTGTGGGATATACAAAGAACGATGTTAATGTTTTTGCTGAAGTTGTGGCAAGAAGCCTTGTCTCATTCGGGGTCTCTGAAAATGATATAATTCAGATCGCATTCGGTTACGGGCTTTTTACCGGCGGACTTGGACTTCATTACGGATCTGAAAAATTAGGTGCGCTTACTGTTCCGATGTCCGGCGGGAACACTCCGAGACAGCTTATGCTGATGAAGGATTTTGGTACATCGGTATTATGTTCCACCCCGTCGTATGCCCTTAATATTGCAGATTTTATTGAGAAGAATATGCCCGATTTCAAGATCGAATCGACTAAACTCAGAGTCGGAGTATTCGGTGCAGAACCATGGACTGAGGGGATGAGAACCGAAATTGAGCGGAGATTAAAAATTGAAGCATATGATATATACGGGCTCAGCGAAGTAATAGGACCCGGTGTATCAGCTGAGTGTTCAGAGAAGAACGGGCTCCATGTTTTTGAGGACCATTTTTATGTAGAGATAATCAATCCGGATACGGGAGAGGTCCTGCCCGAAGGAGAAAAAGGAGAGATCGTGTATACATCTCTCACTAAAGAGGCCTTCCCCGGCATAAGGTACAGGTCCCGCGATATTACACGTTTACACCACGAAAACTGCAAGTGCGGAAGAACCCTTGTAAAGATGGATAAGGTTTCGGGAAGATCTGATGACATGCTTATAATAAGGGGCGTAAATGTTTTCCCGAGCCAGATAGAATCTGTGCTGATGGGATTTGAGGGAACAGAACCTCACTACCAGATCGTTGTTGACAGAAAAGGTTCGTTGGATGATATTGAGGTTATGGTCGAAGTAAATGAGAAGGTATTCTCCGATGAAATTAAAGTGATGAATAACCTCTCTAAAAATATAGCTGATCGTTTCAGAAGTTCACTTGGAATCTCGGCTAAGATCACGCTGGTTGAACCTCAGACTATACCGAGAAGTGAAGGTAAAGCCGTAAGAGTAGTTGACAGAAGAAAAATATAGAGGAGATGCGGTATGAACGTAACCCAGCTTTCAGCATTTGTGACAAATAAACCTGGGCATCTTCAGAGGGTGCTTAAAGTTTTAGCGGATGAAAACATAAACATAATAACGTTGACTATCGCCGAGACTGTGGATTTTGGAATACTGAGGATGATAGTTAATGATCCTGATAAAGGGTACCGGGTGTTAAAGGAGCAGAATATAACATCATCTATTACGGATGTTCTGGCTCTGGAGATTGATGACACGCCCGGCTCTCTTTTTAACGCGCTGGATGTCTTTGCCCAGATGAATCTCAACATAGAGTACATGTACGCTTTTACTGAAAAACGTGACGGTAAGGCTGTAATGATATTCAGGTTCGAGGATGTCGAGACTGCGAAGAAAGCGCTTATTGATAAGGGATATAATATTGTAAGAAAGATTGATATAATTGGAGAAAATAAATGACTTCAAAAGTAATGTTGGGGAATGAAGCAATTGCCCGCGGTGCATGGGAAGCCGGGTGCAGAGTTGCTGCAGGTTATCCGGGAACACCGAGTACCGAGATCCTTGAAACTATAGCAAGAGATTTCAGGGATATAAAAGCCCAGTGGTCTCCGAATGAAAAGGTGGCGCTTGAAGTCGTTGCCGGTGCGTCTATCGCCGGAGCAAGATCACTTGCTACTATGAAGCATGTTGGCCTTAATGTGGCCGCGGATCCTCTTTTTACCTTTTCTTATACCGGCGTAAACGGCGGTATGGTTATTGTCAATGCTGATGATCCCGGCGCGTGGAGTTCTCAGAACGAACAGGATAACAGGCATATAGCCCGTGCTGCAAAGCTTCCAATGCTTGATCCTGCAGGTCCGGCAGAGGCGAAGGAGTTTACAAAACTTGCGTTTGAAATATCTGAAAAATTTGACAGGCCTGTAATTGTAAGAATAACAACCCGTATTGCTCATTCCCAGGGGCCTGTCGAAATCGGAGAGAGAAAAGATGTTCCTCTGAAAGACTTTGTCAGGAATCCGAAAAAATATGTAATGCTGCCTGCTCATGCAAGGCTCAGACATGCTTTTATTGAAGAACAGCATCTTAAACTGAAAGATTATTCCAGCGATTCAGGCCTTAACCGTATAGAGTGGAAAAATAAAAAACGCGGAATAATTACAAACGGTGTTGCTTACCAGTATGTTAAAGAAACTTGTCCGGATGATTCAGTACTCAAGATCGGAATGGTATGGCCTCTCCCCGACAGGCTTATTAAAGAGTTTGCGTCACAGGTTGAGGAACTCTATGTTGTTGAAGAACTCGACCCTTTTATCGAAGATTATGTAAAAGCACTTGGAATAAAAGTTATCGGAAAGGATATAATTCCGATCTGCGGTGAACTTACTCCGGAGATTGTTGACCTGGCTCTTAACAAAAAAGAGGCTGTTAAACCGGTTCCCCAGTATACAGGCGATCTTCCAGGACGTCCTCCCGGACTCTGTAAAGGATGCCCTCACTCTTTTGTCTTTAATATACTGAAAAAGCTCGATTATCTTGTTAATGGTGATATAGGCTGTTATACTCTCGGCACTCTCCCTCCATTTTCCGCAATGCATTCCCAGGGATGTATGGGCGCGAGCATAGGCATGCATCTCGGTTTTGAAAAGGCGAGAGGTGACGAAATGGCGAGAAATTCTGTTGCTGTTATAGGTGACTCGACATTTATGCATTCAGGAATTACAGGACTTATTGACCTCGTTTACAATAAGGGTACAGGTACCGTTATTATACTCGATAATAGAATTACAGCGATGACCGGGCACCAGGAGAACCCCGCGACAGGCTTAACCCTGATGGGCGAACCGACATATGAGCTTAATCTGGAAATGGTAGCAAGGGCATGCGGAGTAAAACGCGTTGTTGTGGTTGA
>Ga0116171_10006114_pt1 | contig 10454 bp, 11 predicted proteins | sample AD_JPNHW2_MetaG_FD_89798 | JGI IMG/M metagenome (GOLD analysis project Ga0116171, IMG submission 89798) | Active sludge microbial communities of municipal wastewater-treating anaerobic digesters from Japan - AD_JPNHW2_MetaG | ecosystem: Engineered > Bioreactor > Anaerobic > Digestate | place...
CGCCAGGGACTTGTACATCCAAATGTAACGTGGATAAGTGAGTTTCCACCAGACAACGAACTGGATAAAATAGGTTACGGCCTTGACTTTGGATTTACGAACAGCCCGACGGCTATTGTAAAAGTAGGACGCAAAGGAAATAATTTATATGTGAAATTACTGTACTATCAACCAATAGCAGACAGTAACAAATTGATTGAGGTTGTCAGCACTTTAATTCCTAAAGATGCTCATATTACCTGTGATAGTTCAGACAAGGCAAGTAATGAAGCAGTAGGATTTATTGTACTTATGCGCCGGGCCGGAATAAATGCTATTCCTTGCCGCAAGTTCCCGGGAAGTATAAAATTTGGAATTGACAACATAAATAAACATTGCTTGCATTATGTCCGGGATGTAGATTTACGTAAGGAGCAAGAGAACAGAGTTTGGCGGTATGTGGGCGGCATCCCGCTGAATGAACCTGAGCCTGGCTTTGACCATGCACATGATGCAATAGCTTATTGTCTGCAAACAGACTTTCAAAACTGACCGTAAAAAACTCAAATAGCGGGAAAAATGAAGACTATGTATTTAATATTTGGTTAATTTAACAACTAAGTATTAAATAAAATATTATTTTAACTCCGTGCCAAACTTTAATTTTTAACATTTTTTAATAAAAAACTTGCTTTTTTATTTTTATGCCGTATATTTGTGGTTTCATAATCACGAATGAAAATAGGAAAACTTCACGTTGGATTAGTTAAAAAAACATCAACTCCATTGGTAAACAATGGTTTGAATGATTTAATGCTGAAATTACCTTATTATTTCCCTACGGATTGGATAAGTGGTATTAATACAGGTTCAAAGATTGGCCTTGACACAACTACTATTGAAGGACAGCGCAATGCATATGTATTTTGTCCGGCCATCACAGCAATTATAAATTATAAGGTCTCGGCCACTTGTAATGGACGTTTTGTTTTCAAAAATTCAGAAGGCAAAGAGATAGGTAGCAATTTTCAAAAATTAACATCCCGTCCTAATCCTGATCAGAACTGGATACAATTCGAGCAGCAATTTAAGACGTTTCAGCAAATATTTGGTAAGGCATATATTTATGTCAAGAATTTACCAAGTATCGATATACCAAAAGAAATGTATGTTATTCCTAACTGGGAGCTACAGATAAACAAAGGTGTTTCTGATTTCTTTGGCAATCCTATAATAAATTACAATTGGACAAAAGATTCTACTGGAAAAACGATAACAATTATGCCGGTAGACATGATGGTTATTAACGATACCGGAACCGACATAAAAAATCCTTACGGTAATTATTCAGAGGGTTGCAGTAGGTTGTTATCTATCGGGGATGCTGTTAGAAATATTATTGCCAGTTATGAAGCTCGCAATCAATTTTTAACAAATGGTGGACCACCATATCTAATTGCTCCGGAAAGAGATATTACAGGTACGGCACTTCTTTTACCTAAAGACAAACAAGAAGTTGAAGAAAAATTCTTAAATCGTTACGGGTATATACGGGGAAAAAAGAATATTGCAATTGTTACACAACCAGTTAAGGCAATTAAAATTGGCACTAATCCCAATGATATAGGTGCATTTCAAGAAGTAAAAGAAAATTGGGAGGAGTGTTGCCGGGCATATGGCGCCGGACTTGATTATATTTTTGGGCTTGACCGAACGACATTTAACAATCTTTCAGAGGCTAAGAAAACACTTTATCAGGATACAATAATTCCTGAGACTGCAAGCGATCTTTTGCAAATTGGTTATTATTTTGGCATGAAAGAAATATTTTCAGCAGATTTCTCTCACGTGGAATGTTTGCAAAAATCTGAAAAAGATAAAGTTGATTTATTTAATTCACTTATCAAACCATTATCAGATGCAATAACGGCAGAATTATTGACTATTGAGGAAGCCAAGAGTATTTTAAAAGGAAACGCAAATCTTCTTGAATTATGAACGATAAGGATAAGGATAAAATTATAAAGGAACGTGAAAGAATAATCAAGGAAAAAACCATTGTAAAAAAATGAAGATACAAATTCCATATTTTGAAAAACCGGAGCAAAAATATGCTTATTTAAGACAGCATAAAACTACCATGTTAGCCATGAAGAAAGCTTCAATAAAACATGCCGATGGTGTATGTACTTCATTTTATTTGCCCGAAAAATCAATAAAACAGGCCTCTAAAGAACTTGTTTTGCCTGAAAAACCGGAAACGTTGAATAAAATTCATATTGTTCCAGTCATAAATACGACAAATATCCTTGATTCACATAATGACGTTCATATTAATGGAATTTGGAACCGTTCAGTAAATGACACAAAAAGAAAACGCCTGCTATTACAGGAACATTTGATGAAATTCGATCATATAATTTCTGATGAGGTTTCAGTTTCTGTTAAAACAGTTGACTGGGCATATCTTGGTGAGAGTTATCCAGGAAAAACAGAGGCATTAATTTATGATTGTTTGGCGGAACGACAAAGAAACGATTATATGTTCAACAATTATGTCAAAGGATGGGTTGATGCACATTCCGTTGGCATGTTATACATTCAATTGTTTCTTTGTATGAATTCTGATTCAAAATATGATGTTGAGGAAAAAAATAACTGGGAAAAATATTACCAGTTGATTGTTAATAAAGAAATGGCTGATAATAACGGATATTTCTGGGCAGTAACAGAAGCTAAAGAAATTGAAGGATCAGCCGTTCCTATCGGTAGTTGCCCGGTAACACCAACTATGATTGTCGAAGATGCAGAAGGCTCGGAGAAATCCACCCTTATAAATGCCCCGGAAAAATCCACGCATAAAAACGCATATAGTTTATTTAATTACTAACCATTAATAAAAATTTAAAAATGAAAAAAAATGAAATTCTTGACAAAATAGAAGATAAAAATCAGCAGAAAAATGTAGCTGAAATCTTAGATTTTGCAGAAAAAGCAGCAGAAAATGCGAAAACTACACCCGAAACCATACAGAAAGAGGTGAAAGAAATGCTTGAAAAACATGAAATAAAAGCTGAATCTGTAAAGGGTCTTACGGATTTTATTGAAGAAAAATTATTGTCAATTTCTGAAACTGTAAAAAAATTGCAGGAAAATCAGGTGTTTGATACCAAAACAATTAAGGGAATTATTGTTTCTGCCTTCAAAAATGAAGCTACGGTATCAGCTTTAAAAAACATCAAAAAAACAAATGAAAATGTTGAAGTTCTTACTATTAAGGCTGTGGGAGAGATAACAACCGGAAACGTCACAACCACGACAGGCGGAAATGCGATCCTTGACCTTATTAACACGAATGATGTTAACATGCAGCGGTTAGCTTCTACATTTATTGAAAATTATGCTACTACAAGCAATACATCCGTAGCCGTTGTTCCTTACGCTGACTACTTACCCAAAGAGGGAGATGTGAATTTTGTTCTTGAAGGTGGAACGGCAGGACAGGTTGATTTGAAAATTGAAACAAGATACGCAACACCGAAAAAGGCTTACGGATATGAGATTCTAACAGATGATGCAATTCAGGACATCCCTCGCCTGATGAGTTTTGCACAGCAAATCCTTTTGATGAAAAGTATGCTCAAACGTCAAAATGGGATTATATTCGGTGATGGAATTGGGGAAAATCCCGAAGGAACTACAAAAATAGCTTCCGCTTTTGATCCGGCAAGTTGGACTGGCAATAAAATTAAAATGCCGAACCTGCTCGATATGATAAGAGCTGCTGCCAATCAGATTTATGTAACACAAAACTTTGATGATGAAATTCCTTTTATGCCTAATGTAGCTTTCGTTAATCCTGCTGACTGGTTTGCTTTCATAGGTACTAAAACAGAAGAAGGTGTTTACGTTTTTCCGCAATTCACATTCGGCGAAAATAACAAGGTTGACACTTTTGTAGTAATCCCAAAAATAAATATCCCTGCAGGATACATTCATGTTGGTGATTTTTCCAAATTGAATATTGTAAACTATATCAACTACCAGGTAGTTGTTGGCAAAATTAATGACCAGTTGATTAAGGGACGCACCACCATTGCCGGATTCACGAGATTTTTCTCATACGTTAAAGAATACGACAAAAAAGGATTTATTTACGATACCCTTGCAAATATTGAAGCCGGTATAAAGGAAGCTGAACTTTAATCCATGCAAAAGGTAAAAGTAAAACTTACAGGCAGACACGGCCATAACATTGAGGGTGACATTATCGAATGTCACCCCAACTTACTGCCTATCCTTGAGGCACAGGGAAAGATTGCTTCACAGGAAAAAGAGCCGGAAAAAGAAAAAGAAGTAAAAACCAAAAAAACCAAAAAGTAAAATGAAAAAAATAATTTTAATCTGTTTAATGTCGCTGATTACTTTCAGCGTATTTTCCCAATCAACCACGAAAACTCTTCCGCCACTTGGCCGTGATTCTTATTACCTTAAATACACTGGCAGCGCATGGGATACACTTACTTCAAATCGCGATACATTGCGTTATGTTATTGAAGTTAACAAAGAGTATCCGGTATTATTCTATTTCAACTCCGTATTGAATAAAATAAGCGGTATTGATACCACGGTAATAGTTAATGTATATGGTAAGGTATTTTCCGGTCAATCATGGACATTGATAACGGCGGCAAATGCTTTGAGTTCAGTTGTTAATACCAATACGAATGTTGTATCTTCACTTTTGACGGAACCATCGTATACCGGAACTATAACTACCACCGGGAGCATGACTGATACAATATCGGCAGATACGACTAAGAAAACATTGCCTTATGGAGAGTTGTATTACTGGACACCTACTTATAAGGTGGTTCAAAATTCTGTTACTACAAGCGGGCGTGTTGCGTTGTCTAACTATTACAGGTACATTATGCTTGAATTCATACGAACAGGCGATGATCATGTCGGTGTTGGAAGTAAAGTAACATCTTTTGAGTTACGAATTTTCAAACGTTCATTTTAATTTCAATTTCATCAATGTTGATCGACTATACATATTTCGGAGGAACTGGGTTATTTTGCGTTGCAAATGTTGACCCGGCAATAATAACTAATGAAGGTAATTATACAAAATTGGTTGCCTTCATCAATGCATTTGAGCCTGAAATATGTGAAATGTTGATGACAAAAGCTCTTTATGATGCTTTGATTGTAGGTTTGGCCGTCACTCCGACACCTGAACAACGCTGGATTGACTTAGCGGCACAGTTGCGAAACGCAACCGCTAAGACAAGTCCAATTGCGAACTATGTGTACTTTAAATTATGGTCGCAAAGTTTTCAGCAGTCAACACAGGGTGGAGACGTTGTAATTACCGGGTCAAATTTGGAGCCTTCGGCGAATAAAGAAAAGGCAGCTTTGATTTGGAACCAGGCAGTAAGACAGTTTGAAGATTTTCAGGAATGGTTGAGCGACCATTTAGACGATTATCCGGAATGGGACGGCGAAGATGTGTATTATTTAAATTGCGACGACAAAATAAATGTTTTAGGCATATGACAGATAAGTTAAACATATCAGTTTTTGAAAAGTCGGAGCCTGACATTTATACGATTTTGAAAAATATCGTTTCTACCGTTTCAACTTTATACGGAAAATCTGTTTTTTGGACGTTCGGCCCGGGAAGGGAAATTGTAGAAAGCATGATTGCTATGTCGAATAGCTCGACATCTTCAGCTAAAAAATATCCTTTTATAGCCTTGGTAGGTAACACGCCGATACAGATGGGTGATAGCACCTGCTACGGCGTGGCTACCTGCCAGGTAATAATAGGTACTTTGTCGGACATAAATACCAAAGCCGAGCAGCGCATGGTAAGATCATATCAGGCAGTTTTGCAGCCGATTTACAAAATCTTTAAACAGGCTCTTTTTGATTCAGGTAAATTCGACATTCAGGACATTGATAAGTTGGAATTTGAGCAAGTTTTGAATTTCAATTATGCCAAAGGTTTTGACGTAGAAGGTACGAAGTATCCAGACATTATTGATGTTATTGAATTAAGAAATTTAAAATTAAGAATTAAGTATTAAAAATAATTAACGAAAAAGGAGAATAAAAATTATGGCAGATTTATTAAATATTTCCGCAAGTTCGACATCAGGTCAGGGACTTACCGGAATTGCCCCGCAACAATTTGACCTGAAACGGTATTCGAGTATTTTACTCATACCGAAAGACCAGGGATTTACAGCGGCTGAACGTGCCAGCATAACGGCATTTCTGAGAGCATTACAAACACGTACAACGGTAGATGACCGTACTGTCCGTATGTTTCCTATTCACGGAATTACCGGGATTGCAAACTCGAACACAGCACCAACTGAATATACTTCCGGTTTTGGAGTGAAAGAAACTATTGCCGACGGAAGTTACTTCACTACATTGACTTTCCGTGATGGCGGATTGCTCCGTCATGCAAACCTAAATGAGTTCAACGGTGAGGATTATGATATAATGCTTGTTGATTCATATGGAAAATTCTTAGGCCGGGTTGACTCTGCTGGATTATTCTGCGGTTTAACAGGAAAATTTACCGTTATTCCTTACGATTTGCCGGACGATTCAAATCCTTCACTTTATAAGGCAACGATTTCATTCACCGACACGAAGCAATTAAATCAGCTTTCACAAATTGGCTTCATGGACTGCGACAACCAGTTCAATTTTGCTACTTCTGTTCCTGGCATTGTCGGACTTGTTTTGGATGCCAGAGCAGCAACAGCAGCGAAAACTATCAATGTCGGAATTAAAACTGTTGATGGTGGAGTTGATATGTACGACACATATGATGATGAGTTTGCCTATGCAACACTTTTCCGGGTTGTTAAAACTTCTGACTGGACTACCGAAGTAACCATTAATAGCGTCACAAAGAACGCCGGGAAGTATTGGATACTTGCTTTGGCTGCTTATACTGGTGAAGTGGCTGTATATCTCGAAGGGCCTACAACTTTGGCCGGAAAGAATATAGGAGGAGCCCCGGCCATGAGTTATGAAGCTGTTGATCCTTTGATTGTAACATTACCAGCTCCGTGATGAAAAAGCAAAGAAAAATTGAGCCCGCCGTCAAATTAGGCGGCGGCTCTTTCAATATAACTTTTGTCAGGTCGTTTGAAAGCAAAGAAGCTTTTATTGAGTATGAAAAATCAACCGGGCATATTTCTTTCACGAAAGATCTTGACGGATATTTGTCTGAAATTTGGGAAAAGGCCCACGAAGCTGAACAGTTGAAAGTTTCAGAAAATGTACCGGAAAAGTCAGAGCAAGAACAACAGGAAGCTGCCCCGGAAGCCCCGGATGTAAAAAAGACTGCAACTAACCGTAAATCAACAGCCAAAAAGGAGTAGTTAATGGACGTTGGAATCTATACCGATCGGGTGAAATCAATCAAAAACGACCTACATAATATTATTGTCGGAGTTTTGGAGATAGTTTCACCCGATTTCATTAAGGCCAACATTGACCAATTGAGGCACGGAGTAAGAAGCACAGGAAAATTGATAGGACTTTACAAGAATGTTGAGTATGCCAGAATGAAAAATCAAATGAATCCTGATGCCGGCATGGGAAATATCGACCTAATACTTACACACCGATTTTCTGAAAACATTTTTACAAAAATTGAAGGTGACAGTATCATGTTCGATTCTGCTGATACAAAGAAATTTCTTTTGGAGCAATTTAAATGGTGGGACGAAAACATATTTGGGCTAACTGAACAAAATATTGATGTTTTGGCTGTTTTAGTTCATAATTTGATAGTTGACAAAATTAACGAAAGGCTTGCCGCATGAAAGAAAATTGCAGCGAAGTAACTCTTTACGATTTTATCAGATGTATGTTCCATCAGGATTACACCGTTTTATCTGATGAAAAAAAACTACATACTGACAAAGAATTAATTCAATTGTCTGAGCGGTGGGGCATAATATATGAGGAATTTTGCCAAATATGCGAAAATCCGCAGTATTCTAATCTTTTGGACAGTTTAAACGAAATTATAAGGCTGCAAGAGATTATTTATAGATCGGGAGCCGCAATGGCTGTAATTTCATTGTATCACGACTTTTTCATGATAAAAGAACTTATTAAGCAGGATTATCCCGAAAATGATGTAAATTACCTTAAAAGTATAGGTTTTAACGTAAATTTCGATAAAAACGATATTGAAAGTTACGAAAAAGACTTCAAAAATGTTGAAGGAAAGCTAAAAGGCTTTGAACTGCAGCTACAAATGGAACAAAAAAAGGTGCAGGATAAACAAAAAAACACGGAAAATAAAGGACAAACGGAAGCTGAATTTATGGAAGGTGTGGCCGTGGTAGGCAAATCACAAGGATACAACATTTCTATTAAGCAAACATCGTTACTCGAATGGTCAGGCATGGTAAAACTACATAACAAAATGGCTTCAAAATCAAATCAAAATGGCAAATAAGCAGTTAATAAATGAGTTTGTTGACCAGTCAGCCGCAGAAAAACAACTTGGAGGGCTGGAAACTCAATTAACGAAAATCATATCACTTTACAAACAAATTAATGAAAATCCCATTGGTGGGGGGAAGGCCGGTAGCATTCCAGAAGCGACAAAGCAAATTGACGCTCAAACTAAGGCACAACAGGCATTTAATAGGGAGCAAGAAAAGGCCGCTATCATTGTTACCGACATTGCAAAAGAAACAGCAAAACTTAACCAGATAAACAAAGAGCGTAAAAAAGTATCTGACTTAAATGTTCAGTCAGTAAATCAGGAAATCGGGGCATATGACAGGTTGAAAGCTCAGGTTGCCTTAGCAGATAAAAAGTTACGTGATTTAATTGTTTCAAAGGGTGAAGACCATAAGGCAACGCAAAAGGCCAGAGCTGAATATGAGCAGCTTTACGGAAAAATGGTTAAAACCAATGAATCAATGGGGCATTTCCGGGACAATGTCGGAAATTATAAGGATGCTACGGTTAGTTTGAGAACCCAAATAAGGGAACTTACACAAACACTTGCTCAAATGGAATTACATGGTAAGGGTGGCACGAAGGAATTTGGAGATATGGCTAAAAAGCTTGGAGGGTTGAAAGATGCCGTTGGAGATGTGCAAAGTAGAGCTAAATTTTTCGCTGACGATCAAAGATACATAACAGGGACAATACAAGCACTAAATGGATTAATTGGGGCATATGCTGCTTATTCTTCTGCTGTTGGATTAATTGCCGGAGAAGATGAAGAACTGCAAAAAACAATGGCTAAAATGATGCAGTTAATGGTTATGATGAATGGTATTCAGCAGGTAGCTACTGCATTAAATAAAGATAGTATGGCTGTTTCAATGGCCAGAAATTTAGTTGAAAAAGTAAGTATTTTATTTTCTCGTCAAAAGGCTTCTGCTACAGTAGCTGAAACTGTTGCTACAGAAGCAGACACGATGGCAACTAAAACAAATACTATTGCAAAAACGGCAAATAAAGGTATTTTAGGGTTACTTATTGCAGCTATAGGAGCTTTAATAGTTGGTTTTTATAAAATGACAAAAGAAAGTACACAGTCAGCTATTGCAACTAAACAAGCAAATGATATGTGGGAGGAATATCTGGGATGGATAAACAAAGTAATTCAATCAAATGAGGATGCAAGGGATTCTTTTTCAAAAATTTCATCTGCATTTAGCAATTTAGGAATGACAGGAATATCAAAACAGGCTGATGCAATGAAAGAACTTGCCACGATTATGGAACTTGTGCCAATTTTAATGAGTTCGACGAGTAACGAGGCAAAAAAATTATCACCTGAAATAATAAATATAGCGGCAAACTTTAATAAATTTAATAAACAGGCAGCCGGAGAAATGATTATTAAATTAACAAATCTTAAAAATAATTTAAGTGATTATGGTAAAACAAATGAAACGTTACCTCCTGTAATTGATAAAATTATTGAAGCTATTGGGAATGAAAGTAAAGCACTTGATGAATTGAATAAAAAAAATAAAAAAGGATCAAAATCCACAGATGAACAAACGAAAGCTATTTATAATAATGGAATATCATTAAAAAGAAGACTTGAAATAATTGATGAAAGTTTTAATGAGGGTTTAAGATGGGAAATGCAGATGAAAAATAATACAACTCCTGTTATTTTAGAATTAAATGAAACAATAGATGATAATTCCGATAGTCTTGAAGAAGGACGAAAAGCACTTCAAAAATTTCTTGATACGGCGGCAAAAAAATATACAGTTGAGCAGCTAAAAGATTCAATATTAAATCTAACAGATGGCCTTGACAAGCTTATAAGTATTGACACTTTCGGTTTTATTGATTCCGGTTTAGTCAATGCTTTTAAAACTGCTTTCAGCGAAGTTGAGCGGCTTATTGATGATTTCAAAGGTGATAAATTCGAGATATTACAGGCAGCAGTA
>Ga0116171_10006117_pt1 | contig 10451 bp, 7 predicted proteins | sample AD_JPNHW2_MetaG_FD_89798 | JGI IMG/M metagenome (GOLD analysis project Ga0116171, IMG submission 89798) | Active sludge microbial communities of municipal wastewater-treating anaerobic digesters from Japan - AD_JPNHW2_MetaG | ecosystem: Engineered > Bioreactor > Anaerobic > Digestate | place...
GGTGAATGAGATCGCTGGAACAAGTACACAGAGCAAGGCGGCAGCGGTGAGCGCAAGCGCGGTGGTGCGGGATTTGCGTTGAGAGCGCTTCGTAATGATCTCGCTGATGAAGTTCGCTGCGCCGATCATCTTGAAGTACAGCCACGCTGCCAGTAGCAGGAACAGGATAAGGTAGAGCACGCGTATCACACCCCTGATGGACACAATGCCGTAATTAAAGACCGTGTAAGTGAAGTTATCCACCAGCATCAGTACGGTGACTGAGAGCAGCAAGGCCGGGACTGCCAGCGCAAGCCAGCGTAGAACTGCGGTGACGCGGCTGGTCCCTGAGACAGTGTTGGAAATTACGAAAGGCAGGATGAGTACCAGGCTTACCAGCACCAGCAGCCCGCCCGAAGCTGCCAGCACCAGCAGCTGGTTCGGGAATGTCGCCTGCTGCAGGAAGGATGGCTTGGTGGCGATGAACAGCCACTCTATAAATATATAGAAGAACGCGAGCAACACGGTCAAAAAGAACAACGCGACGGGCGAGAAGGTAAGTTTAGGGATGCGAGGGAGTTTGAGTTTCACGGGGCAGGGTGGCTTTTGATCAGATATAAGCCATGATTATAACTTCATTAGGGGAAAGTGATTTGTGATCAAAGGAGCGGAAATCGAAAAGTCTTGTTCTCCAAATTTCCAAAAAGGAACAATCCAGTGATGATCAATTACCGTGCCTAAACTTGTTTACAGAGATGGTTTAGTATTGCGGCGAGGCCATCATTTTTGGATTTATTCTATTCCCCCGGGGTTCCTTTTTACCCCCACCAAAACGAGTGCTTGATTTCCTTTTTTTCCACCAATGATTTGAATTCATCAAAGGTCGAGAGCCTTCCCTGATAGACAAAGGCCAGCAGGTGAAGCAAGTTCTCGTCTGCACTAATATCAGGATCATTTACAAACGTGCGCTCTTCAGCTTGGAGCACTTCTATCAAGATCGCCCTGAGCTTGCCTTTTACCTCGGATGGAACAGAAATTGCGTATTCCACGTCATCGTCCCAAATATCTGAGACGGGCAGGCTACCCGAGTCAAAACCATCCACGAAAAGCTCTCCGTCCGGGAGGATTTGAGCGAAGACCATGGTGTGAGTAATACTGCTTCTGAAGTCGACCAAATTGATTTTGAGTTGTTCTTGCATTTCATTTCTCCTTTTTGTATTTGTTTTGATAGTTCAAATGCTTTTTCACCTGAGTCCGTATTCCGGCACAGGCAGAATTAGGTTGTATTTGGTTCGGGGGATTCGAGCTAATGGGATTGTTCGATGCGTTGAAAACGCACCCAAGACTTATTTTATATGTTTTTTGATTAATTTCGTGATTTTTGTGTTCTGGTTTGTTTCTTGTGAGGCGCGTGCCCCCGTTAGAAGCAAAAAGGTATAGCAAAGTGGGGCGAGAGGGGGTCGAACCCTCACGATGTCACCATCGACGGATTTTAAGTCCGTTGCGTCTGCCGATTCCGCCATCGCCCCGGGAACAGGGTAATTGTAACTTATTTCCTGGAATTCACCAGAAATTGATGAAAAAATGGAATTAGTGATCAGTAATCAGGCAATCCCTGATTACTGATTACTTTATGAGCTTGTAGACTTCCAGGCTTTTACAAAACGTGCCCACACTGAAAACAAATGCACCGCAGGATGGGATATACGTCCTTGCACACTTGCGGATTTGACCGCTTCACGCAGGCTTTCAGCGTCTTGAAACTCAGGCAACAAAGTGTACATTCGCCCGATCTCGGAGGGGTGATGTCCGTCGGAGCCGGCGTTGCCTGCCAGGCCCATGCGCCGGGAAAAAGCCAGCGCTTTGGCGTTGTCCTCAGCGTTGAGCACGCGCGCATTGCCCACCTCGATGGCGTCCAACAGTGGAGCGAGCTGTTCCAGCCGGTCCAGGCTCCATCCTGAGCGGCGAGGATCAAAGGGATGGGAGATGCTCACAAACGCACCCTGCTCTCGCAAGCGGCGCAGCGCTTCCAGCGGATCCAGGCCGCGCGGCACTTCCTCGGTCACGTAAGCTGCCAGGAACTCGCCTTCCAGGGTCTGCACTTCCTCGCCGGCGATGACCAGGTCAGGGGCGGCTGCATGGGCGAGTAGTGAGCCTTGCAGGCAATTGTGGTCGGTGACCACCATGCGGTCAAGCCCGCGCCGGCGCGCTGCCTTGATCAGGTCGGTGATGCTGGTGAGACTGTCTTTTGAATAGATCGTATGGCTGTGAAAATCAACTTTCAACAACTTTTCCCGCTCCAATCTTATTTCGTCCTTGTGCTTTACAAGAGTTGAGTATACACCAGTGTGGCATATTTATTATTACGCGGTATCAATATCCACAGATAACACGGATAGCACAGTAATAAAGATTATGAATTCATGCCACTTTCATACGATTGGCAATCTCAATTTCCGCACCATTGTTAAATTCACAATCCTCTCTGTGGGATGTGGTTTTGAGACTGGTTTGAAAGGTTGTCAATCCATCAATTCGATTTCATAATACGTTAACGTCCGTGTGGCGGCTTCCCGCCAATCCTATCCCTGACAACTGAATAGAATGGAGAAGAAAAGTGAAACGCTCAACCTTGTTCCTGCTTTCTGTAATCCTTATCCTGGCCATGGCACTTTCAGCCTGTGCCAAAGCTGCACCCACTGTTAAGGTCGCTACTGATGCCACTTTCAATCCGTTTGAATACACAGACGAGAATGGCAACCTGATCGGCTTTGACATTGACCTGATGAATGAGATCGCCAAAAAAGCCAATGTAAAATTCGAGTGGGTCAATGTGCCCTTCGATTCCGTGCTGGCAGGGCTGGCGCAGTGCCAGTATGATGTCGCGATTGCCGCCATCAGCATCACTGATGATCGCAAAGCTGAAATGCTCTTCACCGCGCCCTACCTGGATGCGGGGCTGATCGTGGTTGTGAACAAAGAAAACACCACCATCAACAGCCTGGCTGACCTGACCGGACTCAAGGTTGCTGCGCAACTCGGCACCACAGGCGAGATCGAAGCCCAGAAGATCGAGGGCGTGGACTACAAGCCCTACGACTCCTACGAATTGGCATTCCTTGAGCTGGCGAATAAGGGCGTGGACGCGGTCATCGCGGACAATCCGGTTGCCATGGGATACGTGGCTGCCAACCCCGATAAGCTCAAACTGGTGGGTGAGGTGTTCAACAGTGATCAGTATGGTATTGCTATCTGCAAAAACAACGCCGACCTGCAGGCTGCGCTCGATAAAGCCCTCAAAGAACTCCTTGATTCCGGTTTCGTAGCCCAACTGGCTGAGAAATACCTCAAGTAGTATTGATATGACCACCTGCGGGGGCAACCCCGCAGGTTTTTATTGATCCCCTGCAAGATGGGAGAGTTCCATGGAAAAGAACGTCCTGCCGGCTCGCAAGAGCCGTTACTTTGACCGCTGGTGGATCCTGGTGGCAGCCGTGGTGCTGCTCATTCTGCTGCTGGTGTTCCTTATCCCCAAGCCGTACAAAGACATCCTGTTGTTTGTGCGCAATGGCATTTGGACCACCATCTACATCACCATTATCTCCTTCCTGCTGGTGCTTGTGTTTGGATTGCTGGTCGCATTGGCGCGGCTCTCGAAAAGCATGGTGGTGAAAGGGGTTTCCACTGTGTACGTGGAAGTGGTGCGCGGCATCCCCATGATGGTGCAGCTCATCTTCTGGTACTTTGCCTTTCCTGCGCTCATTCAGAACATCGGTGATGCCTTAAATATTTACTCTTTCCGTGAATATAACGCTGAAGCCATATCCATGGCGATTCTCGGGCTCACCTTCGGATACTCCGCTTATATGAGCGAAGTGTACCGAGCCGGCATCCAGAGTATCTCGAAAGGCCAAATGGAAGCTGCGCGCAGCCTGGGGATGAATTATTTCCAGGCCATGCGCCATGTCATCCTGCCGCAAGCCGTGCGCGTCATCCTCCCGCCGGTCGGCAACGAGTTCATTACCCTGCTCAAGGATTCCTCGCTGGTGTCGGTGGTAGCCGTGGCGGATATGACCCGCCGCGGACGTGAATACCAGGCGGCGCACTTCATCCCCATTCAAACCTGGATCATGATCGCTCTGCTCTACCTGGTGATGACCCTGCTGGCGGCCCGACTGGTGACGTACCTGGAACGCCGCTCCAGGATGGAGAGGTAGCCATGCAATCCATCATCAGCATTCAGAACGTGCACAAGTATTTCGGCCAGGTTCACGCACTTAAGGGCGTTAGCCTGGAGGTGAGCAAGGGTGAGGTGATCCTCATCATTGGTCCATCCGGCTCGGGCAAGTCCACGCTGCTGCGCTGCATCAACCGGTTGGAAGAATTTGATGAAGGTCAGATCACCGTGGACGGCATTCCCCTGGACACTGCCGAGAATATCAACGCAGTACGCACTGAAGTGGGCATGGTGTTCCAGCAGTTCAACCTGTTCCCGCACCTCAGCGTGCTGGATAACGTCACCCTGGCGCAGAAGGTCATCCGCAAGCGCTCCAAGGCCGAGGCTGAAGAAACCGCGCGCAAGTTGCTTGAAAAAGTGGGCATCCCTGAAAAGGCCGATTACTTCCCCGGGCAGCTCTCCGGCGGGCAGCAGCAGCGCGTGGCCATTGCGCGTGCCCTGGCAATGAACCCCAAGATTATGCTCTTTGATGAACCCACCAGCGCGCTTGACCCGGAAATGATCCAGGAAGTGCTGGATGTGATGCTCAACCTGGCGAAGGAAGGCATGACCATGGTGGTGGTCTCGCACGAGATCGGCTTTGCTAAAGCCGCCGCCGACCGCGTGATCCTGATGGACGGCGGGTTGATCATAGAGGAAGCACCACCATTGGAACTCTTCAACTATCCGAAGGAAGAGCGCACGAAACTTTTCCTGAGCAAGGTTTTATAGAAAACCAACACCCGGAGATAAAACTCCGGGTGTTTCTCCAAAAATATGGCAGATTTCTTGTCAGGTTTCTAATGGGTTGATCATTTCCAATTCTTCGAGACGATTGAAACCCTCATGGTTTGGTAGTGAAGGACCACCACACTCCACCGTTTGAGAGGGTCGTGCCCGTTGAGTTCACTGCCCGAACCATCCAGTAGTATTTCTTATTCTTGAGCAAACCCGTCAAATTGACGAATTTGATCAGCTTGGTAGATTTCCAACTGGTGGTGCAGGTGGTGCCAGCGGTGGTGTCCAGGCAGTACTCATATTTCGCAGCATTGGTGCTCGCTCCCCATTTCAGCGTAAGGATGGTTGGTTGAGCCGTGGCATTGTTTAGTGGACTGATTTTGCTGAAAGCGCCAGGCTTGGGCGGTACAGTGAAATACCACAATACACCATCATCCGCGTATGTCGTTCCAGTTGCGTTCAGTGCACGAATTTGCCATTTGTATTTCGCAGGGGTCAAACCGGTAAGGGTGACGGATGTATTTGAACCCGCAGATACCCATGGGGTACAGTCTGAAGTCGACACCGAGATGCAATAGTCATATTCGACTGCATCACTACTGGCTGTCCATGAGAGCGTTGGTGAGGCGCGTTGGTTGAGCGCATTGTTCAGCGGTTTTAACTTCTGGAAAATACCGGGAAGTGGAAGGATGGTGAACGACCACCAGCTGGAATTGTTGGCGTAAGTATATCCGTACGGGTTTTTGGCCCGCACCTGCCAGTAATACGATCCAGGAGTCAGTGCGCTCAGGGTCACGCTGGTGTCCATCCCGGTGGATATCCATGTGGCGTTGCAGGTGGTGCCGCTGGTGGTGTCGATGCAGTAATCGTATTGAGCTGCATTTTCGCTGGTTTCCCAGGTGAGTGTTGGGTTCACCGGTTGGTTGGTGAATGTGTTTCCGGGGCTGGTTTTATTGAATTTACCAGGTTTGCGGGTAGCAGTAAAGTTAACACCTGTGATTTCCGATGTAACAGGATAATTAATCGTCACTGAGGTAGGATTGAAAATCCAGCCAGCTTTGAAGGGAGTGATGGTGCCTGTCCAGCCATACGGTACTGGAAAAGCGAATACCCCGCTACCATCAGAAAATGCTGATAATGTGTCCTCCCCAATAGCGTAAGTGAGTTCAACACCTTGAATGCTTGTTTTTCCAGAAATGGAATACCCGTTAACCCGGCTGAACAATGGTAAAACCGGGATGTCGTTGGATATCAGGTTTTGATGTTGAATGGCAAGAGACTTGATTTCCTCCAAGGTAGTTGCTGCCTGGGCGCTGGCATATAGGGCATCCGATTCGGGGTTGCTATAACCGATATCATTATTGCCAGTCACGAAGGTTATGTTGGGGACGCAAGACCTGTCTTCCAGGCTTGCGCAGAACATCGGACCTCCTTTCGCTATTGTGTATTCTATGATCTCATATTCATTTCCGATTTGATCAAAAAGTGCATAGGCAGCATCAATACTGATACCGATGTCGAGCATATTCTGGACAAATATCTCCGCTCCCTGAACCCTTTCAGGTTTTGGACTGGTCCTGAACCGTAACCTCAGTTCTTGTCCGCCTTTTTCGCGGATGCCATCCATATCTGTGTCAATCCACCCTGCGTTTTGCAGGATCGTACGGGCCTGTTCCGGGTTGAAGGAGTAAACGACATCAAGATCGATATCATCCGCATGCGCCCAATGCTCTGAGTGGACATAAGTATTTTGAAGTGTTCCGATATTTCCTGCAGGAATCCACACATCTCTTAATAATCGTAAACGATCAGTTCCAAACCCGATTGCTTTACGAATAGCCGGGTCGTTCATTATGGGCTGGTTCAAATTGAACCAAAAATATTCGATCCCGGGGATGTAGGTGCCAATAGTGAAATCGATATTGTCAATTTGTGGATTGGATGAACTCAGAACAATTGGTGTAGAGTTGCCTGAGGTTTTGTGTTCCCAGGCTTCCCAACCGTAATTGTTGAGTCCGCATTGCTCCTGATTGAAATTCGCTGTAAGGAAAAGTTCGGTATCGATAGGAAGTTGTGTAAGGATGTAAGTACCATTGTCTGGATCGGTGCACGTGCTTTGACCAGAACTTATTTCAACTGAAATGGAGGTGCCGGTGATCGGGTCACCTTCCAAGTCCTGGACTGTACCGGTGATCACTCCGAAGTTCTGAATTTCCCATCGATATGCGGTGATCCCAGCCCCGTTGGATTGATAGATCTGCAGCCACAGCCCTGGGGTAATATCAAATACTTCCTCACCAGGTTCGTCACCGGTTACAGAAAAATCGGCTGACCAGACGCCATTCACTCCTGCGATAACATCCCGGAAGGCAGGGTTGTTTTCAACGCTCACATGGACAGTAGATCCCGGGACTGCACTTCCTGTAATAATGTCAGTGTCTATGTTTACACCTGAGACGGTTAACCAGGTGATGGTGTGGGACAGCATGGCGGTGACCCCATCTGTCATCGTGACATAATCTCCTGGAGCGATTGTGACCCCTTCGGTGTTAAAGCTACCATAGCCGTTATCATTCGGGTACATCGTGTCTGTATAGTACATTACGCCTTCGTGGAACATTCTAATTGTCACGGGTAGACCTGTTGGCCACCCGTAGGCAGGGAGTGCCTGTAATGTCCCATCAGGGTTCAGCCAGACATCAAAACAAGGATTGAAAATATCCCAGGGGAGGTCGGTTGTTCCCCCTCCGTTGGATTGTGATATGTGAACTTTCGACCCTGGAGTGATATCCGCGATTTCTTCCTCAGGTTCATTTCCCAGTACCGAGAAATGTGCCACCCAACTGCCGTCCGCCGCCGCAGTCTCGTTGCGGTAGGCAGAATCTGTGTCCACGCGAACAATCGAGCCGGGTTCTGCGGTTCCGATGACAGAGTTGGTGATGGTATTCACACTGTAGACATGTAAACTGGCGATGGTGTGTGTCAGGTCGGCCGTGAATCCATCACTCATGGTGACGATGTCCCCGGTTGAAGCAATTACCCCATCGAGATCATAAAACAGTTGCTTGTTCCCTCCCCAGAACTGTACCTCCATGTATTTATCAATTGTGTAATAGGGACTGCCGGCACCAGGATGAGTGAGCGTCAGGGTTACCGGAAGGTTCAAAGGCCAGTCATACCCATGGATATCATCTATTCGACTGTCTTTTCCAAGAAAGACATAAAACCAGGGGTTATTCACATGCCAACTGAAACCGGTTACGCCCCCACCATTTGATTGGGATCCCATGATGTGCATCCCCGGTAGAATGTCAATAACAGTCTCGCCCTCATTATCAGCGACCGAAAAATCCTCAGTCCAATTACCGGATGGATCGACGAGTGTTGTTCGATATTCGGACTCAACACTAATTTCAAGTGTCGAACCCGGTTCAGCGGTTCCGCTCACCTGGTCTGTGATGACATTCACACGGGTGGCGCACAAAGCTGTGACAGTGTGTGAAAGATCGGTGGTGCCGTCCCACATCCTGATGATATACCCGGTTTGGAAGGCAAACCCGGGAATTTCTTCCAAACCAAAGGTCCCATGACCATCTTCATCAAAAACCTGGTCAGCGGCGAGGTAATCCGGTTCTCCGGGTGTTGCTGGATCGTCAATGGTTAAATGCACTGTTGCCCCTGCTGGCCAGCCATACCCCTGGATCTCACCGCGGCTGCAATCATTAAAAATTAGAAAAACCCAAAAATTCGCTGTTTCAGCACTGACCGGTTTGATCCCCCAAATATTTAATGCGCTGATCACAATGGCGAATATGAGAAGACAAAAGATCAGTCGATATGTGAGACTGTTGAACGAATTTGATTTCATTTTGATCTCCAATCAATCGAAAGGCAAAGTCACCACCCAACATCTCACGGGATGCACTGATGTTCGCCACAAATCGGAGAACTGATTCGATTTAATGCAAAGAATGAGTTAATCTGATAATAGCACTTTTGAAAAGTCGAATCAATAGACACGGCGTATGGTGTGCCACTGGGAAATCCGATTTTTTTGAACAAGGCAAATTTTTGACTTTTGATTTCATTTATGCTATGCTATTTCATTGTGGTGTAAAATGTAACGCATTTAATTTCGGATCAAGGATCGTTTATGCATCGGGAACGCGTTTCGGAAAATGTATTTTGGTTTCAAAGTGAAGTTTACGCCCAGGTCACCGCGGGCGCTATTACCGGCCCGCAGTGGGCTGTGATGATCGACACCCTGGCGCTTCCTGAGGAAGCGCTGGAAATGCGCACGTTCATCGAAGAACAGGTGGGTGTTCCGGTACGATACGTCATCAACACACACTACCATGCCGACCACGCCTGGGGCAATTGCTTTTTCCCCGGTGCTACCGTAATCTCTCATTCATTGGCACGGCAATTGATGCAGGAAAAAGGTGAGGTTTCGCTGGAGAATGCAAAGAAGGGCAACCCGGTGTACAAGCAGGTTAAACTGGTGCTTCCGCACATGACCTTTTCTGAAGGCGTGCTTTCATTGCGCGTGGGTAAGAAAACCCTCATCCTCACGCCTACCCCCGGCCATTCCCGTGATGGCATTTCTGTGCTGGTGGAAGAGGACCGCGTGTTGTTCGCCGGGGATGCTTACATGCCGCTACCGTACATGGTGGATGGTGACCCGGATGAGATGGCTGCCACCATTAAGCATATCGGCAAGATGGGACTCGAGAACATCATTCAGGGTCATGGCGATATCATACTGCGCGGCGAGATCGAAGAAGCCACGCGTGAGAACCTGGCTTACATCAACTCTGCCAAGAAGGCGGTTCGTGCTGCCATGAAGCGCCGCAGCCCGCTGGAAGCCCTGGCTGAGATCGATATTGAATCCTGCGGCAAGAGCCGGGTGACGCTGGGCGGACTGGGCGTAGAGCTGCACAAGCGCAATGTGGCCTACCTGTACCGCACCCTCTCGGCTGAGGAACCCGCGACAGAGTAAATTATTTTTCAAGTATTGGGAAATGACAAATGGTCCTGCTTCTGCGGGATCATTTATTTAATCAATAGACTCAGTCCAAGGAAAACCGCTGACATCAATACAGGTTCCAGCCACACCGCCGGAGCGGGTTGTTTTTCTTCCAGGTTGGTGGCGACGGTGAGCAGTCCGTAGAAAGCCCCCAGCAGGATAAGCCCGTACTGCAGCGGTCGCATGGGCAGGTAGAACAAGCTGGCAGTCAACTGTGCCAGGATGAGCGTGATCCCGCTGGCCCAGGCAAGTTTCCATTTTCCGCCCAGCCGCAGGTACATGCTGCGGGCGGTGATTAGAAATATTGTGGGAATGAGCGTTGCCAGCAGTACATACAGGCGCAGCCCCGCGCCTTTACTGGCGGTGACCAGTACCAGGAACAGGGCAAAACTCACGTCAATTAATCCAAATGATGCAAAGGAAAAACGCATATCCTGTCGGTCAACGGATATGTACTCCGCAACAAAAACTCCCGCCAGCAGGATTCCGCCA
>Ga0116171_10006119_pt1 | contig 10449 bp, 5 predicted proteins | sample AD_JPNHW2_MetaG_FD_89798 | JGI IMG/M metagenome (GOLD analysis project Ga0116171, IMG submission 89798) | Active sludge microbial communities of municipal wastewater-treating anaerobic digesters from Japan - AD_JPNHW2_MetaG | ecosystem: Engineered > Bioreactor > Anaerobic > Digestate | place...
AGTCCCGGTCCCCTGACCACCGCGACTCTCGCGCCGTTGCGCGAGTATGTGGGGTACCAACTCCTGCAATTCGATTCGCACGCCTCCACGCTCGCCAAGAAAGACCCACGCGTCTATTGCGATCTGGCGGGGGTGGCCAAGGGATATGGGGTGGATCAAGTGGCCAACGTGCTCGATGGATTCGAGATCGAGCATTACCTGATTGAAATCGGGGGGGAAGTGCGCGCGCGCGGGCAAAACAACGAAGACCGGCCCTGGCGCATCGGGATTCTGAAACCGCTCGACAATGCCGCTCGGGATCTGTCCGATTCGGTCGGTTTGTCGGACTTGTCCATGGCCACCTCGGGCGATTACCGCAATTTCTACCTCGAAAACGGGAAGCGGATTTCACACACCATTGATCCGCGCACGGGCCTGACCATCGAGCATAACCTGGCTTCGGTCAGTATCGTGGCGTCCACCTGTGCCGAAGCGGACGCCTGGGCCACCGCGCTTATGGTTCTGGGGCCGGAAGAGGGATTGGAATTTGCGATCACCCGGAATCTTCCCGCGCTTTTCCTGATTCGGGATAATTCCGGGAACTTCCTTGAGAAAACGACTCCCGGTTTTGAGGAATTTCTCGGGAAAAAACCCTGAAAGACGACAACCGGGAAAACAGAAACCCCCGGACTGCGCGAAAAGGGGGCTTGCGCAGTCCGGGGAGGAATCGAAACCGACGGAGGAACGGGGGCGACCCGCCTCAGTCCCAATCGTCCGCGTCGCTTTTGCTCTTTTTCCGCGCGGCTTTCTCCACCGCCTCGATGTGCTTCTGGTAAGTCTGACGGTCGGCCTCGAAATGGGCCCGCAGGAGTGACTCCGCTTCGTCGGGTTTTCGGGCGGTCAGCGCGTGGTACAATTTCCACGCGTCTTTCTGAGAGGCTGCGAGGCGCTTGGCGAAAATATCCGCCAGCAACTGCCGGTGGAGTCGGCGCCACTGGTCATGGGCCAGGCGCATCAGGTGCAGGGTGACCGTCAACCCGCACGCTTCACAGAGAAATTCATGGAATTGTTCATTCGAGAAGGACCAGATGGCCGGCGAGGCGGTCTGGCCGTCCATCTCGTGCAGGCGTTTTTCGAGGGCGGCCAGATCCTTGGGGCTCAACGGATGGGTACAGGCGTAGCGCCAGACGATGGTCTGCAACGCTTCCAGAATCGTCAGGACCTCGGCCACCTGTTCGAGACGGACCACCGTCACTTTGGCGCCCACGTGCGCGGTGATGGTCACCAGCCCTTCCGCTTCCAGCCGTTGCAGGGCCTCGCGAACCGGAATGGTACTGACTTCCAGCCGAGCCGCCAGGTTGCTGATCACCAGATGCTCGCCCATCGCCAGCAGGCCATTCATGATTTCGCTGCGGATCAGATTATAGACAATGTCTTTCTTTTTCTTGTAAGAAACGGGCATGGCTGCGACCATCTGGGATTTCCTGCCTTTTCTGGAGTTTGTTCCCGACCGGATTAAATTCAAAGAAAACGATCGGGCGTTACCTGATATGCAATATCGTATATGACCCGGGGGGTGATTTGTCAAGGGATAAGAGGCGCGATGAATAATTTGTTGAGACTCGAATCGTCTTGCTCCGTTCTTCAGAACCCGATGCGACGCATCACGAAGCGTGGCAAAAGACGGATGACCCTCAGAATCCATCGCCACACGCCGGGGACGTACACCAGGGGTGTCCGGTTGTCGAGAGCCTGTACCACGCGCCGGGCGACCGCTTCCGGTTCTCCGGCGAAGGGCGGCGGTTTGAGTCCCGCCGTCATGCCGGTCTTGACAAAGCCGGGTTTCACACAGACGGTGACCAACCCCTGGGAGCGGAATTTGTGGTCGAGTCCTTCCAGATAGTGCGAAAGACCGGCCTTGGCGGCTCCGTAGAGAATGACAGGCTTGCGCCCGCGGTCGCCCGCCACGGAACTGAAGACGCAGAGGGTGCCGCCGCCACCCGCCAGCAGTCGGCGGCGGACTTCCTCGCAGAAGAGGATCGTGTGGGTGAAATCAACCGTCAGGAGTTTTTCGGTGAGGGTGGGATCGGCTTCCAGAGCCTCCTGCGAATAAAACAGGCCGGCGGTCACGATCACTGCGTCCAACCGTTTCAGAGCCGCCTGCGCCTGGTCGAGCGCCGGGCCGAATCCGGCGGGGTTGGACAGGTCGCATGGCGCCATGCCCGCGATGGGGCGTCCGCTGCGCGCCTCAAGGTCGCGGGCGCACAGGTCCAGTTTCTGGGGATCGCGGCCCAAGAGGAAGACCGAGTCGCCGCGCGCGCATAACAGTCGGGCCAGCGCCTGCCCCATGCCCTGAGTGGCGCCCAGAATGACGGTGTTCATGGTTGATCTCCAAACAGACGGACCGATTGGGCGCTTCGGATTTTCCCATCGGGGTTCCACTTGCGCCGGACTTCCAACCAGGACTCCAGGCGCGGCTCCATGGCGCGGAAGTGGTCGGGACGCGTGAAGGCGTCCTTGGTCAGATAGATGCGCCCGCCGGCCGCGGCGACGAAGTCGTTGAGCGTGTTGATCATCGCCTGAATCCCCGGTCGGACGGGAATGTCCAGGGCGATGGAGATGCCTGGCATCGGGAAGGAAATCATCCCGCGTCCCTCCGGACCGCAATCCTTGATGACGCACAGGAACGAGGCGCCTCCAAGGCGGGTCAATAGGTCGAAGAAACGGCGGGTGAGCGCACAGTCCCCCGTCTCGGGCAGAACGCACTGGTACTGGGTGAAGCCCCGCGGACCGTAGATCCGGTTCCACTCGTGGACCGCGTCGAGCGGGTAGAAGAATGTTTCGGGATGCACGATCCCCCGTTTGACCTCCGCCCGGTGGGCATGGTAGTAGCCGTAGTTGAAGGCGCGGACCGTCCAGGGGTTCAGCGCCAGCTCCGGGAAGACGAATGGAACGGCCAGTGTGTGGCGGAAGGGGGGAGGAGAGGCTGGCGCTTCGGAGGGGGTGGCCCAGCGGCCGCACATCAGAATGCCGCGTCCCATCGCCTGGCCCTGTGAAAGACAATCAATCCACCCCACCGTGAAGGGCCATTCCCGGGCGGAACTCTTGAGCGCCGCCACGAATTCTTCGATGCCCCCGATGCGCCGGCTTTCCTGCCAGATCCAAGGCGAGGGAATTCGGCGCAGGCGGAATTCGACTTCGAGAATATGGCCGGTCAGGCCCATGCCCCCGATGGTGGCCCGGAAAAGTTCGGGTTCGCAGGTCATCGAGCACTCGAGTATCCGTCCGTCCGCCACCCGCATTTTCAACGCTTCAACATGCTCGCCGAAGCATCCGTCCACATGGTGATTCTTGCCATGAACGTCCGACGCGACCATTCCGCCCAGGGTGACGAATTGCGTTCCGGGTGAGACGGGGACAAACCACCCCTCGCGCAGGAACAGGCGGTTGATTTCATGGAGCGACAACCCCGCCTCGGCACGGAAGAGCCCGGTGGCCCGGTCGAAAAAGCGGATCTTGTCCGCCAGCGGCGTGGCGATGACCACCGGGTGAGAGGGGGGGGGGAGCGCCGAGTCGCCGTAGCTGCGTCCCAGTCCCCGGAAAAGCACGGCCTCACGGGAGTCGGTTTCCAGATCGCATGACGCCACGCTTTTGCCGGGCGCGAAAATCCGACCCCAGCCCGATATCTGATTTCCCTGGATATCCTTGATTCTATGGTCGCTTGACATGCCAGTACCCTTCCTGCCCCCCCACCTTGACGACTTGAAGTCCGGTTTTCAAGGGATAGTTCAAAAATTGCGCAACGATTCCAAGACCTCCCATTGTCTGACCCACACCCTCTATCTTCGGGTTCTCGCACAGAAAGGAAGGCGGTTTTGAGGTGGCATGGGCGTCTCGCCCATGAAGGGGTTCCGGAACAAAAGCTTCGAAATTCCCGCCCTGCCGACGAGAACGTCGGCCCTTCACGGGCGGGACGCCCGTGCCACCTGCGGGCCATCCCCACTTTTGCAGGACAGGAAATCCGGGTTCGGAAGACCCCGAACAGAGAATGGCTAAATGGGGTACTCTGTGAGAAATGGGGAACAGGCGGAAAATCCGGGGTTTTCAGGAGGACCTTTCTCAGGTCCAGCGCTTGAATTCTTCATTGAGCCGTTTGAGGCGTTCGGCCAGTTCGGGTTGGGCGGCCTGTTCGTGGGTCATGCGCCAGGCCCACCACTGGCCGTGGGCGTCGCCGGGCAGGTTCATGCGCGCCGTAGTGTCGAGCAACAGCAGGTCCTGCATCTGAGCGCCCGCCAGACAGGAAGGGGTTTTCCACGCCACCCGCAGGAGGTTCAGGACCGCTTCCACCGCGTTTTCACAGGTGGGCGGCTGGGGTTCCGGTTCCGGATGCCCTTCCGAGCCTTCGTGCGGGTGGGGGTGCGGGTGATGATGGGAATGATGGGGGTGGGGGTGCCGGGCGGCCAGCACGGAGTCCCGTTCTTCCCGGGAGAGCAGGGCCAGCCGGATGCGTTCGGCCAGAAGCGGCGGGTGTTCGTGCTTTTTCTGTCCTCTGAACCACCCGATCTCGCGTTCGGTCAAATTGAGGAACCAGCCGATGGAGGTGTCGTTGTCGTGGGTGGCGGTGTAGGTGATGGCCCTATAGGGCATTTCTTCCGGCCAGAGGAACCGGCAGCCTTCAAAGCCGAATTGCAGAACGATCATGCGGGGCAGACGGAAATCCTCGAGGTGGACGTCGGTACCTTTCCGGGTGCAGTAACGCCCGGTCTCGCGATCCAGTACCGGCAGGACGTCGGCGTGCCCTTCGCGCAACATCCGTCGGAACTCCCGCGAAATCGAGTATCGCTGATGGCGCGCGGTGTGTTCCGGGTAGTCCCGGATGGACGGAAAAACCGAGTCGAAGCACCCCAGGTCTTCGGCCACCAAGGGCAGGTTGCCTCCGGGAACGATGCGGCCCTTCTCTTCCAGCCGTTGCTGGATCGCCTTGAGGACGCGGCCCCCCGGGCCCTTCTGCCAGTAGCCCTTCTCGGCGGTTCCTTTTCGGGCGACCCAGCGGCGCGAGACGACCCAGTAGGTGTCGAGCGCGCGGAAGTGGTCCAGGCGCAGGACGTCCACCATGTCGAGCATGAAATCCACCGCCTCGACCCACCACTGCTGGGCGTCCGGGCTGTGCCAGTTGTAAAGCGGGTTGCCCCAGAGCTGGCCCGTGGCGCTGAAGGCGTCCGGGGGCACTCCGGCCACGCGCAGGGGGTGGCCGGTGCAGTCCAGGTCAAACACCGCATGACGCCGCGCCCACACATCCGCGCTGTCGTAGCCAACGTACCACGGGGCATCTCCGACCAGAATGCGCCCCTTCTGGCGGGCGAAATCCCGGATGGCGTTCCATTGTTCGAAGAAGACGAACTGCAACCAGGCGAAGAACCGGATCCCGCGCGCCAGGTCGGGGTTCTGCGCCAGCAGGGTCTCGCGTTCGTGACGCCACTCGTGTACGTTGCGCCCGGGCGTGGGCCAGTCGCTCCAGCAGCGCTGGCCGTGGCGCTCCTTGAGCGCCATGAATTCCGAATAGTCCGCGAGCCATCCTCCCGCCCGTTGGGTCTGCGCCTGACGAAACACCTCAAATGCCTGAACCCGCGGGTCTTCGGGCGCGCGGCACGAAAAGTTGTCGAAGGCCTGACGCAGAACGGCGTCCTGCGCTTCGGGGCCACTCCCGAGTTTGTGTTCGAAAAGCCAGCCGTAGTCCACCCGGTCGGCGGGCAGGGCCCGGGCGCGCTCGCAATAGGCGTCGTGTTGTTCGGGAGTCAGATCGCCCGCCTCGAAGAGACGTTCGACGCTGATCAGCAGGGGAGACCCCGCAAAGCGGGAAAAGGTCTGATAGGGGGAGTCTTTGAACCCCGTGTGGCCCAGGGGGAGGGTCTGCCAGGCCAGCGTGCCGGTTTCGGCCAGAAATTCCAGGAACCGGAACGCCTGTGAACCCAGTTCTCCCACGCCATAGGCGCGTCCGGGCGGGTCGGGCAGCGAGGTCGGGTGCAACAGCACCAGACCGCCCCGTTCGTGTCCCAGAACCTCTTCGAACCCGTTCGGTCTGTCCATTGTGTGTTCCATCCTTCTTTCTTGTACCGCCACTCGATTACCCGGGAAACAGGAAAACCGGATTGTCGGGAGGAGTGGTTTTACAGGCGTTACATTCTTGTCCCTTTGTTCCCCCCGATACTCTATGTCATAGTCCAGAATACGCCATGTTACCAGAGAAATCGCTGAATATTGCGCGAATTGGAATAGCCCCTTTCCGCAAAATACGATAGAATTCGGTCGGTGTGTGGGGCGTAGAAACCGGAATTCGAGATGGGGTGAAATGGCCAGAAAGCGGGATGAATCAGCGACAATTCCAGAGAACCCGGGGGAGACCCGAAACATTGAGGTGGTGGGCGCCCGGACGCACAACCTCAAAGGGATTTCCTGTTCGGTCCGGCTGGGCAAACTGACCGTTGTGACCGGGGTTTCGGGCTCCGGCAAGTCCTCGTTTGCCTTTGACACTCTCTACGCCGAGGGGCAGCGCCGGTATGTTGCCTCGATGTCCACCTATGCGCGGCAGTTCCTGGAAAAGATCCAGCGTCCAGATGTGGACGCGATCCACAACATCCCGCCCGCCATCGCGCTCGAACAGAAGAATTCCGTCACCAACGCCCGCTCGACCATCGGGACCGCCACCGAGATCAACGATTATCTGCGCCTGCTCTTTGCGCGGGTGGGACATGTCTATTGCCGGGATTGTGACTGCGAGGTCCGGTCTGACACGCCCCAGAGCGCTGCCGTCACACTCGATAAACTCCCCGACGGCAAGCGGCTGCTGATCGTCGCGCCGGTCCGGGTGACCAATCCCGACGACCGCGAGGCGCTCGACGCCATTCTGGAAGACATGCGCCGTCAGGGGTTTACGCGCGCCCTGACCGACCAGGGGGAGGTGGTGGACCTGGAATCCTTCGACTCCGCCTGTCTGGTTCCCGATGTGGCTCCCAACGCGCTTCCGACGCCGGAAGCCTCCGCCTTGGGGAAACGTTCCAAACGCCGTGCCGCCGCCCCACCGACCGCCGCGTTGATTTTTCTGGTCGTGGACCGGGTGGTGTTGAAGCCCGAGACGCGGGGACGCCTGGCCGAGGCGCTGGAACTGGCCTTTCGAGCGGGAGGCGGGTGCGCCCGGGTGCGCGACGCCGACAGCGGGGCCGAGTGGCTTTTTTCGTCCGACCTGCGCTGCGACCATTGCGGGCGCCTGTTCCGCAAGCCCGAACCCGCGCTTTTTTCTTTCTCGAGTCCGTTGGGCGCCTGCCCCACTTGTCAGGGATTTGGGCGGACCACGGGGATTGATCTCGACAAGGCGATTCCCAACTGGGACCTTACTTTGCGGGAAGAACCGGTGGTGGTCTGGAATTCGCCGGTCAACCACGAGATGTACGGCTACCTGCGCCAGACCGCGCCGGAGCTGCCTCTGGACAAACCCCTCGCGAAGTTCACCGAGCGCGAGCGCCGTATTTTTCTCCACAGCAACGAGGACGAGCGGCCGGTACGGGGGGAATGGTGCGGGGTCCTGGGGTTTTTCAAGTGGCTTGAGGGACGCCGCTACAAGATCCAGGCCCGTGTCATGCTCGCCCGGTACCGCGCCTACGAGACCTGCCCCGACTGCCACGGCACCCGGTTGGTGCCCGACGCGCTCGATGTGCGCGTGGACAAGCGCAACATCGCCGAGGTCAGCGCGTGTTCCATCGCCGAACTTCATGAATACTTCGATCTCTTGCGCCTGCCGCCCTACGAGGCAAAAGCCGCCGACCGCCTCCTGCAGGAAATTCGCGCGCGGCTGCATTATCTCGATTCCGTCGGATTGGGGTACCTGACGCTGGCGCGCCAGACCCGGACCCTTTCCGGAGGGGAATCTCAGCGCATCAATCTGGCCACCGCCCTCGGGTCCAGCCTCACCGAGACGCTCTATGTCCTCGACGAACCCACCGTCGGCCTGCACAGTCGCGACACGTTCCGTCTGCTTCAGATTCTGCAGGCCCTGCGCGAGAGCGGAAATACCGTGGTGGTGGTTGAGCACGACCCGGATGTGATTCTGGGCGCGGACGATATTCTGGACATCGGTCCGGCGGCGGGGGAGTATGGAGGGGAACTTCTCTATGCCGGTTCGCTTGAAGGGCTGGCGCAATGTCCCGGCTCGGCCACGGCTCGTTTTCTGGCGTTTGCCCAGGGACAGTCGCTCCCTTCCCGGGGGCGCAAACCGACGGGGTGGATCACGGTTCGGGGGGCGAGGGAGCACAATTTGAAAAACCTCGACGTCCGGTTCCCCCGGGGAGTGTTGTGTTGCGTCACGGGGGTATCGGGTTCCGGCAAGTCCACCCTGGTGACCTCGACGCTGTTTGCCGGGTTCCGCCGCCTGCGCGACAACGCCCCGGTGGATGTGGGCGCCTTCGACCGCCTCGAAGGGATTGACGCCCTCGAAGATATTCTGATGGTGGACCAGAAGCCGATCGGGCGTTCGGCGCGCAGCAACCCGATCACTTACATCAAGGCCTACGACGCGATCCGCGCCCTGTTCGCCTCGACGCGCGAGGCGCGCCACGCGGGGATCAAACCGGGCGACTTTTCCTTCAATGTGGAGGGGGGGCGGTGCGAGACCTGTCAGGGCGCCGGGGTGGTGACGCTGGATATGCACTTCCTGGCGGATGTCGAGGTGACCTGCGACGATTGCGACGGGAAACGGTTCCAGCGTCGGGTGCTCGCGATCGAGTGGCAGGGGAAGAACATAGACGCGGTGCTCGACTTGACGGTCCAGGAGGCGCGGGAGTTCTTCGCCTCGGAACCGAAGATCGTCCGGGAGCTCGAACCTCTGGAACTGGTGGGACTGGGGTACCTGCGGCTGGGACAGAGCACGGCCACGTTGTCGGGCGGGGAGGCGCAACGGCTCAAACTGGCGGGCTTTCTGGCGGCGAATCGGGCGATCCTGCGCCGGGTCTCCTTCCACGCCGCCACGGGGCGTTCCGAACGCGCGCCGCGCGAAGAGGCGCAGGGGGGCGAGTACCTGATGATCTTCGACGAGCCGACGACCGGTCTCCATCCGCTGGACCTCGACCGACTGGTGCATCTGTTCCACGCCCTGGTGGACGGGGGCGTTTCGATTCTGGTCGTCGAGCACAACCTGGACCTCATCGCCCATGCCGACTGGGTGGTGGACCTGGGACCGGAAGGCGGGGACGCGGGGGGCCATGTGGTGGCCGAAGGCATTCCGGCCCGCATTATGGAAACCCCGGAATCCCACACCGGACGGTTCCTGAAAGGGCGGTACAAGCCGTGATCTGGATCTCGATGTTCCGGTTTTGTTTAGAGTAAAAGAATTGAAATAGCGCTTTACACCACGGGGGTTTTCCCGTAGCTGTATCTTTGTCGGAAAATGTGTGCGGACTGTCCGCGGGAACCGAAATTATCAGCCAGAATGGGTGTGACTAGACGATGACGCAACCGGAAAAGACTCCTTCTCAACCCAACCCGGATTCGAAACCGGGCCAGCCGTTCGATCTGGAGGGAATCCCGATTCCTGAGATGTCGCTGGACGATCTTGCGCCTCAGTCCGATGTTTCGGAGACCCCGAAACGGGAGGAAACGGCTGAAGACGTGACGGAGGTTGCGTTTCCCGACTTTTCCTTCGAGGAACTCCTCAAGGATCTGGGAGAAACGCGTTCTTCGCAACCGGTTCCCCCTCAGAAGGAAGAAAGACCGGCCGCCGCGCCCGAGGTCGAGGTCCGGCTTGACATGCTCGATGGACTGGACCTGCCGGAAATGCAATTGTCTGAATCGGATGGCCCCCCTGAATCTTCCGGAAACGCCCCGGTTGCCCCGTCCGTTTCTATCCCGGAGCCAATACCGTCTTTCAATCCTGCCGAAAGCGTTCCGATCCCCGAGTTTTCTCTGGATGATCTGGTCGAGCCAACCGCTCGTTCTGTTTCCGAATCACAATCGGCGGCTGAACCGGTTGTGTCCGAGCGGGAGTCTGATCTTTCCCAGTTCGATGGGCTTGATTTGCTCGACGTGCATCTGACGGAAGAGCCGCAGCCGGGACCGTCGGCAGTCAGGGCGAAACCGGCGCCGGAACCCGTGAGTGTGAGTGTCGAAAGTGTGCCGATTCCGGAAATGTCCCTCGACGACCTGGAATTGCCTCAAGAACAGCCGGTTCCCGTATCGGCGCCACCGAAACCTGTTCAGCCGGAAGAACCCGTTTCGACCCTCGATCTTTCGGGACTCGATGGTGTCGAATTGCCGGAGGCGCGGGTCTTTTCGATGGGGGACAGCCCGGTGGCTTTGACCGATTCCGCTCCGAAAAAACAGTCGGATACGTCCAAGCCTGTCTCCGTTCCGTCGGAAGAGCGCATTTCGATTCTGGAACCGACCATAGACGATCTGGTTCCGGGTGTGGAGATTGTTTCGGAT
>Ga0116171_10006122_pt1 | contig 10446 bp, 7 predicted proteins | sample AD_JPNHW2_MetaG_FD_89798 | JGI IMG/M metagenome (GOLD analysis project Ga0116171, IMG submission 89798) | Active sludge microbial communities of municipal wastewater-treating anaerobic digesters from Japan - AD_JPNHW2_MetaG | ecosystem: Engineered > Bioreactor > Anaerobic > Digestate | place...
AACCGAGGTTCGGCCTCGGCATCAGAGATTGTTGCTGGTGCAATACAGGATCTTGATCGCGGAATGATAATCGGAACCCGCACATTCGGGAAAGGCTTGGTTCAAACAACCCGCGACCTGAGCTACAATGCAAAACTCAAAATTACTACCGCCAAATATTACATTCCAAGTGGACGCTGTATTCAGGCGTTGGATTATTCGCACCGCAATGCCGATGGAAGTGTTGGTATTGTTCCTGATTCTCTCATATCTAAGTTTGAGACTAAAAAAGGTCGTATTGTATTTAATGGCGGAGGTGTTGCACCTGACGTAGCTGTTGATGACGAAACATTAAGCAACCTGGCTACAAACCTGATTACAAATTCAGTAATTTTTGATTATGCGACGGTATTTAACAGCAAAACTGACAAGATTGCCACTCCCGAGGAGTTTGAAATTACTCCTGAAATTTATGCCGACTTTTCGAAATATGTAAAGGATCAGAATTTTAAATACGAATCAAAAACTGAAGAACAACTTGACAATTTGCTCGACGTTGCCAAAAAAGAGAAATATTACGATATTTCGAAGGATGAATTTGAACAACTGAAACAAAAGCTGGGACACAATCTTGATCAGGATTTGCAGCATTTCAAAAAAGAAATATCCGACTTACTTTCCGACGAGATTGTTTCGCGTTACTATTACCAGAAAGGAGCTATAAAGGCCTCGTTACGTGAGGATTCAGATATAAAAAAGGCAACAGAAATTCTGCGCAAACCTGCCGACTATGCAGCCATATTTGATAAAGGGAGAGTCATAAAAGCAAACTAACGTTGTCGCAGAACCTAAAATATAAAACCCCGATTCTTTTCGAAGAACCGGGGTTTTATATTATATGCAACCGTCTAACTATAGAATCAACATTGCATCTCCGTATGTTCCAAAACGATACTTTTCTTTAATCGCTTCTTTGTATGCTTTCATTAAATTTTCATAACCAGCAAAGCCGGCAACCATCATCAATAATGTTGAAAGCGGCAAATGAAAGTTAGTCACCATTCTATTAGCTACACTAAAATCGTATGGAGGAAAGATGAATTTATTCGTCCAGCCTTCATAAGGTTTCAAATGTCCTTGCGTCGAAACAGAGCTTTCAATGGTTCTCATAACTGTCGTACCAACAGCGCAGATGTTTCGTCTGGCATCTTTTGCTTCATTAACTACCTGGCAGGCTTCTTCTGAAATCCAGATTTGTTCTGAATCCATTTTATGCTTGGTCAAATCTTCAACATCCACGCTTCTGAAATTACCAAGGCCGACATGGAGAGTTACATAAATAAATTTAACTCCCTTGATTTCGAGGCGCTTCAGAAGTTCGCGGCTAAAGTGTAATCCTGCAGTTGGAGCAGCAACAGCACCCTCGTGTTTTGCAAAAATCGTTTGATAACGGTCTTTATCTTCAGGCTGAACACTGCGCTTGATAAATTTTGGCAGCGGAGTTTCACCTAATCCGTACAATGTTTTCTTAAACTCGTCGTATGGCCCGTCAAAAAGAAACCTTAATGTACGTCCTCGCGAAGTTGTATTATCAATCACTTCAGCAACGAGCAAATCGTCTTCTCCAAAATATAGCTTATTACCAATACGGATTTTTCTTGCCGGATCAACGAGAACATCCCACAGACGTTGCTCGCGGTTCAATTCACGAAGAAGAAATACTTCGATTTCAGCGCCAGTCTTTTCCTTATTTCCATATAAACGGGCCGGAAACACTTTGGTGTCGTTGAAAATCAAGACGTCATTATCATCAAAATAATCAACAATATCTTTGAATACGCGATGCTCAATTTTCCCTGTATTCCGATTTAACACCAATAATCTCGATTCGTCCCTGTTTTGCGCCGGATGCAATGCAATTAATTCTTCCGGTAAATCGTATTTAAACTTCGATAATTTCATGTGTATATTTTTGTCTTTTTGATAAATATTCTTGTTTCTGGACTCTTAGCATCTACTTAACAAATGGCTTTTTACGAGTAACCTTTCAGTTTGTTTCAACAACAGAAAGCTTTTCTATAAAATCTTTCACTTTCCAGGATTCATCTACCGTGAAATTGCCAATTCTAGTTCGACACAGGCCAACCAAATATGCTCCACTATTAAGGGCACGGCCTAAATCGCGAGCCAATGCCCTGATGTATGTACCTTTAGAACACACCACCCGAAGAACTATTTCTTTTTGTGAGAAACTCAAAACCTCAATTTCGCTAATTGTTATTTTTTTAGGCTGCAACTCCACATCGCTTCCTTTTCTCGCGTGCTCATAAGCTCTTTTCCCTTCAATTTTTACTGCACTAAACAATGGAGGAACCTGATCTGTTTCGCCTAAAAAACTTTTTAACGCAGTTTCCAATATCGCCGGAGTAATATGGTCGGTAGGAAAAAAATCAGTTTCACCTGTTTCAAGATCAAAAGAAGGAGTTGTTGCTCCAAGTTTCAGCGTGGCAACATATTCTTTTTCCTTTGCCTGAATCAAATCAATATTCTTTGTCTCCTTACCCGTGCAAACAATCATTAGTCCGGTTGCCTTTGGGTCAAGTGTGCCGGCGTGACCCACTTTCAGCTTTTTAACACCAGTTCGACGGGTTAAAAAATTTCGCAGTTTCCGCACAAGATCAAAGGAAGTCCAGTCCAACTCCTTATCAAAAAGAAGGATTTCTCCTTTTTGAAAATCATACTCATCAATGGATTTCCCCATCGTAAAACGCTTTAAAATAATTGATTTGAATCGGTTAGACCGTTCTGAATTTCAGGCCGCAAATATAGCGATTCAGTTAATAAATTAAAAAGGCCTGATTAACAAATAAATCTGAGAAACAGGATAATAGGAAGGTTTTTTTTAATAATTGTTTCGGGGCTCAAAAAATACTACGAATAAAATATTCGCAAAAGATCAATTATTAATCATTAAACAGTTAATAATATGAACGTTATCCGAATTCGCAATTCGAAAGCAGAAAACCGTTAGCTTGTTAATCGATTGTTATTTCTTCGACTTTGGCTTTTTGATTATGGCGTAAATTTCGAAGATAAAACCGAAAAGCACAACCATTGGAGCCAAAGTTATTCTCCTGAAACTAAAAATTTCCGGATTAAAAGTTGATGGACTGCTCGCTTTACCGCCAGTCATTAAAATAAATCCTATAATAATGATAGCTAATCCTATAACCAGAAGTTTCAGGTTTTCTTTGCCAAGGGCAAATCCGTCCATATCGTCTAATCCTTTCATATATTTAAATTTTCGCTTAACATTCTACAATTTTGATATCAACGTCATCTTTTCAAATACTTTATCTACCGATTGAATAGCCATTTATATATTTTGAACCAGCATGGGTGCAAATGGCTATTTCATGTTTCGAATTCTAAAATTTGGCGTAAAGTTAGCTAAGTTTTCCAATTTGCAAATTGGAAAACTTAACCCGGCTAATAAAACAATTCATCGAATTTTAGGTGAATAAACCTATTGACAGCCATGTGCGTTGATGCCCACGAAATGAAAACCCCCAGAACGATTACCGTGAAAAAGACAATCCCGAAAATCGAGAAATCGTCGAGGCTGATTATACCGGTAAATTCTTTTGCGTACGACATCATCAAGACAAATAGCAGTACGTTTGCCGCCATGGCTCCAATTAATCCGTACTTAACACTTTGCTTAACAAAAGGTGCCCGAATAAACCTGTCGGTTGCACCAACCAGAAGCATGGTATTAATTATAAACCGCTGAGAATAGATTGAAATGCGGATTGTATTATTTATTAGGGTGAAAAAAATTACAAGAAGCAGAACAGAAAAGAAAAACAGAATGAAGCCAATTTTACTTACATTTTCGTTAATAATCTTTACCATATCGCGTTGATACGATACTTCTTTTATCTGCGGAAATTCAGTTAACTTCTTCTCTATAAGATCTAACTGACCGGGGTTGGCATAATCGGCCTTCAATTTAACATCGACAGAAGACAACAATGGATTATATCCCAAAAAACCAGAAAAATCTTCACCCAGATCTTTTTTCAATCTTTCAGCAGCCACTTCCTTATCTATAAACTCTGCTTCCTTCACAAAATTAGCAGTTTTGAGCGAAGCCAATAAATTGTCGATATCGCTCTGCTGAACATCTTCTTTTAACACAAGTGTAAAACCAATATTCTCGCGAACATATTTTGCCAACCGCTGCGCATTGAGCAAAACCACTCCCAACAGCCCGATCAGGAATAAAACCATCGAGATGCTGATTGTGGAGGTTAAATAGGATTTAAAAATTCGTTTATTCAGTTTCTGTGGCTGCGTTTTCCCTGACATCTCCTTCTACTTTTTTATCTTGAAAATATATACCAAATACCCGCCAATAGCCAGAAGCAACAAAATTGAACTAGCCAGCGAAACCTTGTTCCCAACGAAGTACGAAGCGGGTTCGAACTTGAATTCAATTTGGTGTTTTCCAGCCGGAATGACCATTGCGCGGAGCACATAGTCAGCCTGAATGTGCGGTGTTTCTTTTCCGTCAATAAAGGCTTTCCAACCTTTCGGATAATAAATCTCAGAGAAAACAGCCAATTGCGACCCACTGTTCACCGTGGCATCATATTTCAGGTAGTTGGGTTGATATTCTGTCAGTTTAATTTCGCCTTCGCCTGTTCCTGAAGTAAAACCTTCCAGCGACTTGCCAAAGCTCTTATTTACGACAGCTGTCGATTTAGGATCGAAACTTTTGATTGCAGCAACTTCCTGATCGGCATTATCGACCACTTTTACAGATTTCACTAACCATGCGTTGCCCATTGCGTGAGAATTTGGCAGCGGTGGCTGATTTAAATCGTATATCAAATATTTCGTGTTCAGCATGTTGATGACCGACAATTGGGTCATCAGCGAATCCGCATTTTCAGATTTCTGAAGCCCCTGAATCAAAAGCTGCATTTCAGGTTCAATGGCATAAGAATACAGTTGGTTGTAGCGTTTCATTTTCGCACCGTGGTAACCTCCCAGCGACTTGTGAAAGAACGATGTTCTGGCGTCGGCCATCGGGTTTTGCAGGTTCAGCACACGGTAATACAAATCTTTATCTTTCTTGATTTCCTTGTCAACCGGCATTTCCTGGAACGGAACAGCTACTTCGCGTTGCGAGCTGAAGTTGTCGTTGTTGAAGTATTTCTTGTTCACAGGCCACATATCGACCAAAACCAAACCAACCCACAAAACGATCGCGTACTGCGCTTTGATCTTGTTGTTCCAGTAAGCCCACAAGCCAGCGGCAGCAAGGGCTACAAATATAAAGGTGCGGAAAGCATCGATACGCAACACCGATTTACGGTCGGCAATCAACGCATCAATCAATTGCTGTGGCCAGCCCATTTTTAGGTATTGGGCATCGGTACTTCCGGAGAAACTTCCGGCCAAACCCGGAATGATTGCAAAAATCAAGGCTAAGCCACCGGCAATTCCGGCCGAATATTTTAGTGCTTTCATAAACTCAGCCGACGAAATTTTCCGTTGATAAACTTCTTTTATAGCCAGTACTCCAAGCAGGGCCATTGCAAACTGTTGGATGACAATGATATTTTTGACATCACGGAATTTGTTGTATCCCGGAAAAAGATCGAGCATCAGGTTGGTGAGTATGGAGAAATTTTTACCCAATGATAAGAGCAGCGAAACTACAAACACAGCAACCAGCCACCATTTGTCTTTGCCTTTCACGACGAAAAGCCCGAATACAAAAAGGAAGCATAAAACAGCCCCGAAATAGAATGGCGCTCCCGAAATTGGCTGACTTCCCCAATACATTGGCATTCCGCTTTTTACAATCTTCTTGGCATTTTGAATACCTTGAGAATCGGCTAAATATTTGTATGTTTCGGAACTTTCAGACAATGGTTCGCTCATACCGCCGCCTTTAAAGCGCGGAATGAACGCTGTCATGGCTTCGCCTAAGTCGTAGCTGTAATCCAGAATATAATCTTTATCGAGTCCGCTGGTTTTATTTTCATTGTTCAGGCTTAATTCCGATTGGCCGCGAATAGAAAACTTACCGTATTCGTAGGTTGTGTATAATCTTGAAAAGTTGGTGCCAACGGCAATCAAGGCGGCTATAACCAGAAATCCGATGGTTTTGCCATAGTCGGCCAAAGTTTTTTCGCGAACGGCATAAATCAAATAGGTAATGCCCAGAATGAGCGCCAGAATAAATGCGTAATACGTCATTTGCAGGTGGTTGGCACTCAACATCAGCGAAAGGCCGATGGCTGTAATTATACTTCCGCCGATTTTATTCTTTTTGAAAGCCACCAGCATACCGGCAACCACCAACGAAGTGTATGTAAGCGCGTGAGCTTTAGTGAGGTGGCCGGTTACCATCACCACAAAGGTGAAGGTCATCATTCCGTAGGCCAAACTGGCTGCAAAGGCCGCCCACAGGCTAATGTCGAGCAAAAGACAAAGGATAAAAAAGAACGCAAAACTGAACGTCAAAATCATAACCGGCTGCGAAATCGAGGTAATTGATTTTTGGATGGATGAAAGTATTTCGCCTGAATAAAGTGTCGATGTAAGGTAAGCGGGCATTCCGGAGAACATGTTGTTCGACCAAAGCGCTTCTTTGCCAGTGGCATTGCGGTAGTCAACAATTTCTTTCGACATGCCTTTAAACTGCGCACCATCCGAGCTTTGCAGCTTTTTCCCTTCCAAAACAGGAGAGAAATAAACGACGCTTATAACCATAAACAACACGATTGCAAGGATATAAGGCCCTGATTTGCGAAGGAGATTTTTTGTATCCATAATATGAATTGGTGTAATTTGTAAATTCGTACTTTCGTGCGAGGCAAAAATAAACCTTTTTAGGTCAATTAGTAAATTAAATGGGTGTAATTAAACGGCAAACAATCAAAGGCTCAATCTACTCTTACCTCGGTGTCGGCGTCGGTTTTCTGGTCACCATCATTTCCATCAAACTGCTGACCACCGCGCAAATTGGGCTGACTGCAATTTTTGTTGCCGTATCCGGAATTTACTCACAATTTTCAACACTTGGATTCACAAAAGTGATCGAGCGGCTTTTCCCTTATTTTCGCGACGAACAGAACAAACACAACGGCTTTGTATTTCTGACACTGGTTGTTGGCCTGATCGGGTTCCTTGTTTCGCTGGTTTCGTTCTTCTTCCTGAAGTCATACATCATCGAAAATTACCAATCGAAGTCGCCGCTGTTGGTAGAATACATTTGGTTTTTGGTGCCGTTGATTTTCTTCCGAATGTATGCCTTGTTGCTCGATACCTACAACAAGATGTTGTTCGATGCCACGACGGGAACCATCCTAAACGACTTTGTTTACCGCGTGGGCAACCTCTTTTTGCTCGGCGCTTATTACCTTAAATGGATCGACTTCTCAATATTTATCTGGGGATACATTTTCTTTTTAAGCCTTCCGGCGATATACCTCACCGCCCTTTTAATCTACCGGAAGCAGTTCAGCGTTAAGCCCAAACTCCATTTTATAACACCATCACTTCGAAAGGAGATGATCGGTCTTTCGGTATTCGGTATTATCGGCGGAGTAAGCAGCATTGCGCTAAAACAGATTGATACCATTATGCTGGGCGCCTACACCGATTTATCCACTGCCGGAGTTTACTCCATTATTTTTTACTTCGGAACAGTGGTTTTGATACCCAGCGTGGCTTTGGGCAAAATCTCATCGACCATTATTGCCGACTCGTGGAAAAACAACGACCTGAAAACCATCGACGATATTTACTTTAAGAGCAGCATCAATCAGTTATTTTTCAGTTTGTTGCTTTTTATCCTGATTGCCGCCAACCTCGATAATATCATTCAGCTTTTGGGGCACAAATACCAGGGAACCGAGTGGGTGATTATTTTGGTTTCGCTAACCAGCCTGATTGTGGCATCCACCGGATCAAGCGTGCAAATTATCGGCACCTCGCACAAATACAAAATACAAACTTACTCGTTGGGTGTACTGGTTGCATTATCGGTTATTTTCTATGCCATCTTTATCCCGATACTTGGCATGATTGGTGCCGCACTTGGTTCGTTGCTCTCTATTTCGGGTGCTTCACTAATGCGGGTTTATTACCTCAAGCGAAACATGAATCTCTTCCCCTACCGAGGAATCCATTTCAAATGTCTGGCAATTGGTATCGCAACATTCGCACTGGTAAAGCTAATTCCGGCCAATTCCAATTTTCTGATCGATTTGTTCCTTCGCTGTTCTTTGATCTCAGTACTTTTTGTTGGTCTGAGTTACTTATTCCGAATTTCTGATGATTTTAACCGGATGGTGGACAAATTCCTCAAGCAAACCGGATTTAAAAAGTAAGCTTATTTAGCGTTTTTTAACAGGATATTTCGTCGGCGAAACCTTCGTTTCACCTGAAATTAATCTAACTTTATCGATCAACAGAAAATTACAGAAATATGAAAATTCGATTTATAGGAGCTGCTCGTGAGGTTACCGGGAGCAAACACCTCATTACCACCAAACAAGGTAAGAAAATATTGCTCGACTGCGGAATGTTCCAGGGTAAAGGACTCGAAACTGATGCGATGAACCGCAAGCTCGGATTTAACCCGGAAGAAATTGACCACATCATTTTGAGCCACGCGCATATCGACCATTCCGGCTTGATTCCATACATGTACAAATTAGGGTTTAGGGGATCGATTATTTGTACGAATGCCACACGTGATTTATGTGCCATCATGCTTGTTGATTGCGGACACATTCAGGCTGGTGACGTGAAAAACTTCAATAAACGACGCGTTGCCAAAGGTCTTCCTCCAATTGAACCGTTATACTCTGAAGAAGAAGCGCGCGCCTGCATGCAACTTTTTATAGCTGTAGGAAATAACCGTCGTTTCAATATTGACAATGATATTTCTGTGAGATTCACTAACACCGGACACATGCTGGGTAGCAGTGTTGTTACGCTTGAAGTAAATGAATACGGCAAAAGAATCAGGCTGGCGTACACAGGCGATATTGGCCGACCTGAAAGCCGAATTTTGAAATCGCCTGAACCGTTTCCGCAATGCGATTACCTGATAACGGAGACTACTTATGGGAACCGGCTTCACCCCAAAATGCAGGACGCAGAAAAGGAATTGCTGCGTGTAATCATTGAAACTTGTGTTGAAAAACGCGGAAAGCTCATCATCCCGTCGTTTGCCATTGGGCGTACCCAGGAAGTTATTTACTCGCTCAACAACTTCTTTAACGAAGGTAAACTACCAAAAGTGAATATTTACCTCGACAGTCCGCTGGCTATAAATGCAACCGAAATTTTTAAAATGCACGCTGAAGAGCTCAATAAAAATGTTGCCAAGGTGATGCTGTACGACCCCGATCCATTTGGCTTTAACTCGCTGTTTTACATCAAAAGCGCCGAAGAATCGAAGTCGCTCAATTCGTATAAACAGCCCTGCGTTATTATTTCGGCATCGGGCATGATGGAAGCAGGACGAATTAAACACCATATTGCCAACAATATCGAAAATCCGAAAAACACGATCCTTGCTGTAGGCTATTGCTCACCAACGACTTTGGGCGCACGAATTTTGGGTGGTGCCGACGAAGTTTCTATTTTTGGAGTGCGGCATCCGGTTAAAGCGGACATTGAGAGAATTGAAGCATTTTCTGGCCATGGCGACTATCAGGAAATGGCCAATTTTATTTCCTGTCAGGATGCGAGCAAGGTAAAAAAAGTATTTCTTGTTCACGGTGAATACGAATCGGCCACATTTTATGCGGATTACATCAGGAAACGAGGTTTTGATAACATCGAAATTCCGGAATCTGGAAAAGAATTTGTGCTGAATTAAATGAATATGTCAAATTTAGGAATCATTCTTCAGGCCCGCACCGGCTCAACCCGCATGCCTGAAAAGGTTATCCTTCCGTTTTTTGAAGGAAAATCTATTCTCGATTTATTGATTGAAAAAGTAAAGAAACTGGGAATTCCGGCAGTTTTGGCAACCACGGTAAATCCTTCAGACGACCGGATTTGCGATTTGGCAGCCCGACATGATTTCCCGGTTTTCAGAGGCTCAGAAAACGATGTGCTCGACCGCTTTATTCAGGCAGCAAAGAAATTCGGGTTCAATAAAATCATTCGCGTTTGTGCCGATAATCCTTTCCTGGATTTGGCCGGAATGAAAACGCTGATCGAAACTTTTGAAAAATCGGATGTTGATTATTTGAGCTTTCAACTGGCCGGAAACAAACCTTCCATTTTAACGCACTTTGGTTTTTGGACTGAAGCAGTGCGACTCATTGCGCTCGAAAAAGCACAGCAACTGACCAATGAAAAACTGTATCACGAGCATGTTACCAATTTCATTTATGGTAATCCTCAACTGTTCGATGTACAGTTTAT
>Ga0116171_10006125_pt1 | contig 10444 bp, 9 predicted proteins | sample AD_JPNHW2_MetaG_FD_89798 | JGI IMG/M metagenome (GOLD analysis project Ga0116171, IMG submission 89798) | Active sludge microbial communities of municipal wastewater-treating anaerobic digesters from Japan - AD_JPNHW2_MetaG | ecosystem: Engineered > Bioreactor > Anaerobic > Digestate | place...
CTTCCTGTTTTTTTTCTTTGATTTATATCTATAATACATTACAGTCCTTTTTCATATTCTTTAAAATTTGCTTCCACTTTACCGGGGAAACCGGCAGAGTTTTCTATTATAAACAGTTTAACAGTGCTGTTTCCTTTCAGCGGGAGTGCGATATAGTTTGAGCCGCTCCATATGTCATATACTTTATGGAAGTCAAATCTGTAAAGCTTTTCATCAAGATAAAAATTTACTCCGTCATAATCTGACTCAATTCTGCCTTTACCGATTCTTTTTATACTTTTATATTTTGAAAAAGTCGGGTCGATCACACCTACGCCGGATTCGTAGTCTATAATATTTGATCTGTCATCAAACATTACAGCAGATACGGCACCATCCTCATGCCTTCGTGTGGATGTATAACCATCTCTTTTTTCAATACCTGCCGGCCGTCCTGTCGAATCAAGTTTTCTCCTTTCTCCTGGAATTTCAGCACTTCCCTGCCTGATCTGCATATAATCAGCATCTTCCAGTTCACGATTAATTTCATCCTCGTCCTGACCTGTCTGAATAAAATCTGATGTTTCGTCATCAAAACTTATGAAAATATCCTCTTCTTCCGGGTTGTCTTTTATAACATCATCCTTATCCCCGGGAAATATTATTTCCACCTCATCAGGTTCAATGACACCGGAACAATATTCAGCTGATTTATTTTTCCCGCGGGATGATATTTCCCCGTCAAGGGACACTTTTCCTGTTTCTACAGATAACGCAGTAATCAGAATAAGCAAACCGCATAGAATCAATAAAACTGCTAAATATATCATATACTACCCCTGATTTAATTAGGGAACTCTGCTTTCCTGAATGACCGGATAAAAAAAATCTAGATTCTCAAGCCGCGATGTCAAGGTTTTTTCAAAAACAGCATAAGAGTTCATTTAAATTTTCCAGAGCCCCACTTTCAGATAAGGATTGCCACTATTTACAAAGTCGGAAGATTCGTTGCTGAACATTAATAATTCCCATTCGACGGGATGATATGACCGATACTCCTGCTCTGTTACAGTATATGAATTGACTGAAGTAAGAATAAATCCATCATTGACTACCAGTTCAACCTTCTGAAGTGAATCAGAATAATCTTTTTTTACTGAAAAATTTTTCTTTTTATTTCTGGCAAATGTCGGAGGATCAAATACAGCATAATCGAAAGAAATATTCTTCTTACTCAACTGTTTTGTCCATTCAAGAGCATCTCCGTATATAAAATCTCTCTCATCTATCCTCAGATCATTAAGCTGGTAATTCACTTTAGCTCTATTAAGAACACCTCTTGATAAATCAATATTGACCGCATTCCCTGCCCCGTTTTTCAATGCATGAACTGAAAAGAGAGCAGTATAACTGAAAAGATTAAGCATTCTTTTTACTGATTCTGTTTTATAAAAAAATGCCAGTTTGTCCCTGATCTCTCTCATATCAAGGAATATCCCGGTGTTCTGCCCGTTGACAAGATCCACACGGGCTTTTACTCCATTCTGCATTACAATAATACCTTCAGAAGGATAATTTCCTTCCAGTATACTGCTTTTCCATAATTCATCGGGAACTTCATCACGGGCCGGAGTCATTCTATTCTTACAGAGAACCGCTTTGACCGGAACAGGAATTACTTTGATCAATTCAGGAAGTATTTTATTTATAATTTCCTTTGCACTATTATTGAAGTACTGAAGAAGAATGTAACCGCTATAAAAATCGGCTGTCAATCCATCAATTCCGTCACCTGCAGCATTAAAAATCCTAAAGCAGTCAGTTTCTGAATTTTCAAACAGCAGGCTTCTTCTTTCAATTGCTGAATTAAGCAGATGGGGAATCTTCTTATTCAAAGTTTCAGAGGAGAGCTCCATAAATCTCTTTTATCCTTTGCTCAATAATATCAAACTTTTTCTCTTTCAACAGCTTCTCATGAACCGGATAGGATAGTCCGCATGCAACAACTTTTTCAGCGTTGAGATATTCTTTATAATTATTATTATCTATACCGCCGGTAGGGATAAGTCCGAAATTGAACATTCTGAAAGGTGCTGCAACAGCATTAATGTAGTCTACTCCGCCGAGTCCTGCCGCCGGAAATATTTTAATCAGGTCGGAGTATTTCAGCGCTTTGTACAGTTCACTCGGTGTCGCCACTCCCGGTATATACGGCATATTATTTTTTTTCGCAGATTCACAGAGAGATTCATCGAAACATGGCGAGACTGCAAATACTGCACCGCAATCTGCTGCCTTCTTAAAGTCGTCAGATTTCAAAACACTCCCCGCTCCGACTATAGAGTCTTTAAACTCTTTCTTTATTGCCCTGATACAATTAAATGCATTTTCTGTTCGAAGTGTTACTTCAATTACATCTACACCATGTTTTATAAGGAGTTCCGCGGTTTTTAATGCACTTTCAGTTTCGTCAAAAACACATACAGGTACGGATTTTATTCTTTGCAATAAATCTTTCAGCATAATTATCTCCTTTTATAAATTTCTTAATATTCATAATCGGCTGATAAGATGGTTTTAATGACTGAAGAAAACCCGCCAGAAATCGAAGGATAACTTTTAAAATTCAATTTATTACTGCATTTCAAAAATGAATTTACTTTGCCCTTCTGCCCCGCTAATTTCGTAAGGTTCAATACAAAAAGGGGACACAGTTAAACTGATCCGGGAGCTTGATTAAACATTGAATCAGGTCAGTTCAACGCTGTCTCAGCGAAGCCAAAGCCTGAAGTAAATACCTTCCCACTCCTTAACTGCAATATCAGTTTTTTAAAGCAAAAAAAAACAGGGTTGCCTTTGTGAGGAACCCTGTCTGGATTTAATAATCAATATTTAAAACAATCAGTCAATTTTAGGGTATGAAAGCTCTATGTGATTTCCATCAGGATCAGCAAAAACTATTCTCTGTCCTTTACGGATATTTTCAGGACCGAAAACTACTTCAATACCTGTTTCTTCGATTTCATCTATTGCATCTTCAAAATCCTCTTCATCAACATAAAAAGATATGCAGTTTCTTGAATCACTGCTGCTTTTATATCCTTTTACCTCAACAAACGAGAGGAGGATATCTCCCATTTTCAGGAAAGCCTGTCCTGAATTGCTGATATTCTCAACCACATCAAAATCAAACAACTCTTTATAAAACTTTATAGATTTATCAAGATCAGAAACAGTGATACCTATATGGTTTACACTTTCTATTACAATCATTTTAACCTCGTCATTTACTATTCAAAAAAATAATTACGTTTAATAAATTGAATTTAAAACAGGTACCAGCCTGTGTCAATAATATAAATATTTTATTTATTAAAAACTACATACATGTGTCGGGGTGAAAATTTCTTCACCCCGAAGAGAATTCCGGCACAATCTTTTTTTACTCTACGGTCACACTTTTTGCCAGATTTCTCGGCTGATCAACATCACATCCGCGGCAAACCGCAACATAATAGGAAAGAAGTTGCAGAGGAATAACTGAAAGAATAGGCAGAAGAGCTCTATGTGCATCAGGAATATATATTACATGATCTGCATATTTAGCTATATCTTTATCATTTTCTGTAGCTACTGCAATAATCCTGCCTTTTCTCGCCCTGACCTCTTCCATGTTACTGATAATTTTGCCGTATATCTCATCTTTCGGAGCAATAAATACTACAGGCATTTCCTGATCTATCAGAGCGATAGGTCCGTGTTTCATTTCTGCAGCAGGGTACCCCTCAGCATGAATATATGAAATTTCCTTCAGTTTCAGTGCACCTTCCAGCGCGACAGGGAAACTGGTTCCCCTTCCAAGATAAAGAAAATTACACTTCTGGTAATATACCCGTGCTATCTCTTTTATCTTTTCACTTGATGACAGGATAGTATTTACAAGTTCAGGAAGCCTTACAAGGTCATGCAGAATCGCACTCCCTTCGGTGAAAGACATCTCTTTTCTCCTTGCAAGAAGCACTGTCAGCAGTATCAGGACAGTAATCTGCGAAGTAAATGCTTTTGTTGATGCCACGCCTATTTCCGGACCGGCATGAATATAAACTCCTCCGTCAGATTCACGGGCAATTGTACTCCCAACTACATTTGTAATCCCCAGGACTTTTATCCCTTTAGCCTTTGCCTCTCTCATTGCCGCGAGAGTATCTGCGGTTTCACCGGACTGGCTGATTGTAACAACAACATCATTTTTCTTTAAGACAGGTTTTCTGTACCTGAATTCACTTGCATACTCAACTTCAACCGGTATACGCGCATACTCTTCAATCAGATACTTCGCCACAAGGCCGGCATGCCATGATGTTCCGCATGCGATAAATATTATCTTTTCTATCTTGTCAAAATCTTCATCCTTCAGTCTCAGCCCGTCAAGTTTAACCATGGCATCATCAAGCAGAATTCTTCCTCTGAAAGCATTTGTAATTGTCTCCGGCTGTTCAAATATCTCCTTCAGCATAAAATGATCAAAACCATGCTTTTCAATTGAGGCAATATCCCAGTCGATAGACTCAACATGTTTTGTGATACCGTTTTTATCGAGATCATAAATCCTGTATCCGTCTTTTCTTACTTCAACGATCTCTCCATCTTCAAGATAAACTACTTCTCTTGTATGTTCTATTACAGCACTTACATCTGAAGCGATAAGCATCTCACCGTTACCCACTCCCAGGATCAGCGGACTCCCTTTTCTTGCTGCAATAAGTACATCCGGATTTTTCTTCGACATTACAACAATTCCATAAGCACCTTCTACACTGCGGAGAGCCTTAATTACCGCATCCAGAAAAGAGAGTTCTTTTTTATAATGCTCTATCAGGTGCACTACAACTTCCGTATCTGTATCACTTTTGAATTTATGGCCTTTTGAGATGAGCACTTCCTTAAGATCTTTATAATTTTCAATAATTCCGTTATGAATAATTACCAGTTCATTATTGCAGTCACTGTGAGGATGTGCATTTACGTCGGATGGTTCTCCATGAGTAGCCCATCTTGTATGACCGATACCTGTGGTACAGTTTTTGAGGCTCTCATAATCAAGAACAGAATCAAGGACAGATATTTTACCCGCTTTCTTATGTGTAACAAGCTCTCCGCCGCAATTAACCGATATTCCGGCAGAATCATATCCCCTGTATTCCAGTTTCTTTAATGAACTGATTATAACCTCCGGGGCGTTTTTGCTACCAATATATCCGACAATTCCGCACATTTGTTTCTCCTGATAATAAAACTATTTTTTACAGAGCATAAGGCCTGCTTCATCCGGCATCATGCCGTTGCGGGCAGGAAAACGCCATGTTTGTCCTGACAATAGCTTTTTAAAAAGCCCCCGCAGGATTATTTATTTTATAGATTGTGTTATTTTAACAGATTCAAGATAAAGATGAACATTTCTCCCATAACCTGTTTCAATAATTCTGAACTTTTCCACTCTTCCAGACAGAAAAAACAGGTGCTTGTTTCTTTCAACCTCTTTTATATAGCCATCTCTTTTTTCTGCAAACTCTCTTATACTTGAATCGTCAGCAGGTCCATGAATATGAAGCCAGTTTTGATTATAAAGATCGCTGGAATAATACTTTTTTTCAAAAACTTCAGGAATTGAAACAGTGTAATCTCTTCCAGTCTGCATGTCGGCGCCAATCATATCCGTTAACAGGCGGTAAAGCTTTTTTCGATAGAACTTTCTGCTGCCGAAAAGACCGCTGTCCCATTTATCATACATTTTTTTCAGCTCAGTGTAATTATCTCTGCCCTTCAATGTACGATCTTCACCATAAGCTTCGGCCATTATGGTAAATGATAGAATAAAAACCAGTATTAAGGATTTTATATTAGGGAGCTGCATATGTTTTCTATTAAGCGTTATACTTCCTTAATTTTGGATTCTGCTGCTGATTTTTCCGCTTTATCAAGAAGCAGGCCTGCGTTATTTATTATTTTATCAGAAGAGTCAACAATCTCATGAATGCCGGTAACCATGGCTGTAATAATACTGTTAACATTTTCCACAGCACGGTTTGTATTTTCTATTGCACGTTTCTGTTCATCTGTACCGGTTGCAATGTTCCTGGACAGTGTCAGTGTAGAACCCATCTGCCCTATCATTTCAGTTATCTGATTTTCCTCCAGTTTAAGGCTTCTCTGAAGCTCTTCAATCTTGGCTGAGCTCTCCTCCATTTTTGTTATCATACTCATTATCAGGGGTATTGTCGAGTTGATCACGTCTCTGGTTCCGGACATTGTCTGAGTGCTTTTTCCAGTGATTGACATTATCTCTTTTACACTATCAGTCGTCTGTACAGCCAGTTTGCCGATTTCATCTGCGACTACAGCGAAACCTCTTCCATGTTCCCCGGCACGCGCAGCTTCTATACTCGCGTTAAGTGCGAGAAGATTTATTCTGTCCGCAATATCAACTATCATATTAATGGTGCTGACAATACGGTCATTCTGAATATTCAGCTCTTCAACAGCTTTTTCCACTTTATCAAGAAAATCCTTACCTGCTTTTGAATTTTTTACTGTCTGTTCAATACCGCTGCTTGTTTCATCAAGGTGTACTTTAGTTTCACTTTTAATATTTTTCAGATTAGACAGTATTTTGTCCATCTTTGAATTCTCTTCAATCTGGGTAGACGCGCTGTCTGCGATATTCTCTGAAGCACCCTGCAGTTCTTCAAGTGTTGCGGATATTTCCTCGTACGTCGAAGCCTGATCCTGCATTTTTTCATTAAATTCATCGAGTATAATTTTCTGCTGTTCCAGGCGCTGAAAAAGATCATTTATATTTTCGTGAATCTCCGATGACAATTCACTCTGGCTTCTGGACTGAGTCAGAATTATTTCCTGCTGCGCAGATGTCTGCCTGTCGAACTCCGTGATTATCGGTATATTAAAATATACAGCTACTGATATAAGAATCATCATTACAAGAAAATATATCTCCCTGAGAAACATCATTCCATGATATACTTTACCGTCTTTCATGGAATACATATAATAATCGACACCGTTACTATCGGCAATATACAGAAATACAATCCAGCTGACAAACAGGAGCAGAGCCATGGTAACATAAATCCTCCTGTTGTAAAGAAACTGCAGAATCACAAGAGAAGCGACTGAAATTGAAGCGAGATGATAACCTTCTGCCGCATAGGTCCAGTCAAAATTACGGACATATACATACCGTGCAAGGGAATTAAAGATAAGTGTAAGTATTGCGACACCCCACGAAAGCGCCACCGCAGAACTGCCGGACTTTTTTCTTTTATAAATTAAAAATGCAAGGAAAAGCACTATTCCGTTTATTACCGCGGGCATGAAAATAGTTTTTGCATTCTGGCCAGCCAGCAGCTGAAAAACCAGTGCAAGAATTGATATTACAAGGTAACCGAAAAAATATATCAGGCTTCCTTTTACTTCCAGAACTTCTCTTGCTGTAAGTTGTTTATTATTCATAATCACACCAGTTCTTTTATTATTAAACTGTAATTATAGTATAATATAAATTCCCGTCAATTAGAATAGAAAAAATAATATGTATTAGTATCAGCGACTTTATCATTCTATAATCATAAAAAGAGTATTATATAACTTTGAAACTCCAAATATTCACAATATGATAAAAAAGTATTGACTGATAGCTGAATGATTTTTACTGATCAGAATTAATAGAAAGAGATAAATTAGTGCTACCTGCAGTAGTGAGAAACTTCCAGTATAAATTTAGCACTGTAAAGAGGTTGTAATATGAAAATAACAGTAGCGGGCACAGGATATGTAGGATTATCAATTGCTGTCCTGGCCTCACAAAAGCATGAAGTAACCGCATTTGATATTCTTCAGGAAAAAGTAGACCTGATTAATAAAAAAATTTCACCCATTGAAGATCATGAAATATCTGATTTCTTAAAAAATAAACCCCTCAAACTGAAAGCAACAACAAATCCGGAAGAGGCCTATAAGGATGCTGATGTTATTTTTGTTGCAGGACCAACCGATTACAACACAGAAGGGAACTTTTTTGATACTTCAGTCATAGAACAAATGTTCGATGATATTGTTAAATACAATAAAAACGCTATAGTATGTATCAAATCAACGATTCCGGTTGATTATACAAAAAATATAAAGAAAAAGTACCCGGGATTGAAACTGATCTTTTCTCCCGAATTTTTAAGAGAAGGAAAAGCATTATATGATAATCTTCACCCTTCCAGGATTATAGTCGGTGAACAATCCAAAGATGGTGAAGTGATAGCAGGCATCCTGAAAGAGGGTTCGCTTGATGAAAATACCCCGGTACTATTTACCTCCTCTACCGAAGCTGAAGCAATTAAGTTATTCTCAAATACATACCTTGCACTGCGGGTAGCCTATTTTAACGAACTCGACTCTTACGCTCTAAAATACAATCTGGACACAAAACAGATTATTGAAGGAGTAGGACTTGACCCGAGGATCGGTTCTCACTATAACAATCCATCTTTTGGATTCGGCGGATACTGCCTTCCAAAGGATACTAAACAGCTTCTGGCAAACTATGAACATGTTCCCAATAACATCATTCAGGCAATTGTTGATTCGAACAGAACCAGAAAAGATTTTCTTGCGGATCAGATAATAGCGAAGAAGCCGCGAAAAGTCGGCATATACAGGCTTGTAATGAAAGAAGGGTCTGACAACTTCAGAGCATCTTCAATTCAGGGTATAATGAAGAGAATTAAAGCTAAAGGAATCGAATGTATAGTTTTCGAACCTTCCTTAAAAGAGGATAATTTCTTCGGTTCAAAAAAAGTTACATCACTTGAAGAGTTTAAAAAACAGTCCGATATCATTGTGACAAACAGGCATCATAATGAACTGGACGATGTTAAAGATAAAATCTTTACCAGAGATTTATTTACCAGAGACTAATAAGTAAACAGGCTGGGAACAGGGCACATTGTCAGGATCGTCATCCCGCGCCTGACAACTGTTCCATACTGATTACATTTTTGTACAGGTACATGAAAAATTACGCAGAGTAATAATTACTTCCCGCCTCTCCTCTAAATTACAATAAAAAACAAATTGAAAAATAAAGTCCTTTATTTACTATGCCCAACTTAATAATTATGTTATTAATAGTAGGCGGTCACAAAAACTTCATTTCTGTAACTGCAGGGTCCTGCGGGGCTGCTGTCCCTTTGACCTGTAAAAAATCGAGTTATTGTAATCGTCCCGGAAATAAATTGTCGCAGTAATTATTGAATAATTTTAATTTAATCCATTAATGGATATCTGCGGCAGATTTATAAATTATACAAATATTGAATATGGAGATATTACTATGAATAAATCAAAATGGTCTGAAAAACAGGAATCTACCTGGAAAACAAAAGTCGGTCTTGCGGAGATGCTTAAAGGGGGAGTTATAATGGACGTTGTAACCCCTGAACATGCGAAAATAGCGGAAGATGCCGGTGCTGCGGCAGTTATGGCTCTTGAGCGCGTCCCGGCCGATATACGAGTTGCGGGAGGCGTCGCAAGAATGTCCGACCCTGAGATGATAATCAGCATACAAAAGGCTGTTTCAATCCCTGTTATGGCAAAGTGCCGTATAGGGCATTTTGTTGAAGCGCAGATTCTCGAAGCTCTTGGAGTCGATTTTATTGACGAGAGTGAAGTGCTGACTCCTGCTGATGACAGATTTCATGTAAATAAAAAGAACTTCAAAGTGCCATTCGTATGCGGCTGCCGTGATCTTGGCGAAGCTCTAAGAAGAATAGGCGAAGGCGCTGCGATGATAAGAACAAAAGGTGAAGCCGGTACAGGTGATGTTATTGAGGCTGTAAGGCATATGAGAACACTGCAGGATGATATGCGCAGGATAAAAGGCCTCCCGATTGAAGAGCTGATGACTGTAGCGAAGGAGATGGGTGCGCCGTATGAACTGATTCTTGAAGTTGCTGAAACCGGTAAACTTCCGGTTCCTAATTTTTCTGCGGGCGGAGTTGCAACTCCTGCTGACGCTGCGCTGATGATGCATCTTGGTGCTGAATCGGTATTTGTCGGTTCAGGGATATTCAAATCCGGCGACCCTGCGAAGAGAGCACAGGCAATTGTTCAGGCGGTTACGTATTATAATGATCCTGCAAAACTTGCCGAGATTTCAAGAAATCTCGGAGAGCCTATGACCGGCATCGGGATGTCTCAACTGAAAGAGAGCGATAAACTGGCAGGAAGAGGCTGGTAGAATAACAGCTATGTCTAAAAAAATCGGAGTTCTGGCTTTACAGGGGGCTTTTCAGAAGCACCTGGATATGATAAAAAGAATCGGTGCTGAAGGTGTTGAGATCAGGACTGCAGATGATCTCGATTCTATTGATGGCCTTATCATTCCGGGAGGAGA
>Ga0116171_10006126_pt1 | contig 10443 bp, 8 predicted proteins | sample AD_JPNHW2_MetaG_FD_89798 | JGI IMG/M metagenome (GOLD analysis project Ga0116171, IMG submission 89798) | Active sludge microbial communities of municipal wastewater-treating anaerobic digesters from Japan - AD_JPNHW2_MetaG | ecosystem: Engineered > Bioreactor > Anaerobic > Digestate | place...
ATTTCATTTTATCATATGAAGAGTAAAATTCATTTCGGAAAATTTGCCATGACAAGTTCGATGGTAATTTATGCGGTGAAATAGGACCAGGATTATTGGATTAAAGGATTATCAGGATTCAGTGTTATTTTGAAACTGTGTACCATCTCCGCGCAGGAGGGGATCCAGTGTTATTTTAAAATATAGATTCCCGTCTTCACGGGAATGACATTATGTATAACCCGGGTCTTCAGGACAAAAAAAAACTTCAAAAACGATTCCATGATTCCGGAATTTCCCGGCACTAAAAATTCACAAAAAACCTCCAATTACAAATTCTTATATTGACAAATTAAAATACCGTGTTAAAATATGAGCGACTACTCACTCGTAAAATTAAATTATATCCGACTGAAAGAAAAAAGAGGTTTTATGAACTATAACCTTGTAAAAGCAAACCTTAATCTTTATGCTGTGCTTAAAAATCTTGAAGATCTCACGATTCATGACAAAGAGATGAAGGAACTGATAAACTCATGGGATCTTTCAATTCAGTTCATTGTAAGAAACGGCCCTAAGGCATTCATAGAATTTAAAAAGGGCGGATGTATTGTCGGACAGGGGCGATATAAAAGCCCGTCTATAATTTTATATTTTTTCTCTCCGCTCCACCTGAATAAAATGTTTGATGGAACTGCAAGCCCCATCCCGCTTAAAGGGTTGAGTAAAATACGTTTTCTGACTAAAGAGTTCCCGAAACTCACTGATCGGCTTTCATACTACCTTAAGCCTGAAAATGAACTTCTGAAAAATAATGATTATCTTAAACTCAACACAATAATGCTGATGAACACAGCAGCATTTGCACTTCCGGAAATAGCAAACCTGGACAGTACGGGAAGGATTATCGCATCTCACATGCCGGAAGGTATAATTGAAATGAAAATACTCCCGGATTTTCATTCGGTAAATATTACATTCGGCAGCGGGAGAATTAGTGCCCGGAAAGGTAAAGCAATCAAACCATCAGCTGTAATGGCGATGAAAAATGTGCAGGTAGCAAACGCTTTTCTGAATGGGAAAACAGATCCTTTTACAGCCATTGCTGCGGGAGATGTTGTGATTAAAGGGATTATCCCCATGCTCGATGCTATAAGCCTCATGCTTGACAGGATACCGGAATACATCTCATAAGGAGTAAGACATGAAAATTTTTAATTATAAAAAATCACATGCCCTATTTAAAAAAGCGGCTGAGATTATCCCATGCGGTATCTACGGGCATTACAATCCATCACCTCTTGTACCGGCAGCAGCTTATCCCTTCTATACCGCCAGTGCGAAAGGTTCACATTTCCGGGATATTGACGGGAACGAATTCATTGATTACATGTGCGGTTACGGTCCGATGGTTACAGGTTACGGAAATCCGAAAGTGGAAGCAGCTGCAGCAAAACAGTCAAAGATGGGGAACTGCGTAACCGGTGCTCCTGCAGTCATGGTCGAACTTGCAGAATACATGACGGATCTTATATCATGTGCTGACTGGGCATTTTTTGCTAAAAACGGAGGTGATGTCACTAATTACGCAGTGATGATAGCCCGCGCAGCAACCGGAAGAAATAAAATACTTATGGTCTCCGGAGGATATCATGGAGTCTCGCCATGGATGCAGGGAGAAGGACACCATGGTGTCATTAGTGAAGATAAAAAAAATGTTATTACTGTCAACTGGAATGATACTGCAGGATTTGAAAAAACAGTTTCAGAAAACAGAGGTGAAATAGCATGTTTTATCTCAACACCATATCATCACCCGACGTTTTGCGACAATGAGTATCCTGCCGGCGGATACTGGCAGCAGATTGAAGCTGTATGCCGTAAAGAAGGAATAGTTATTATTACTGACGATATCCGCGCAGGATTCAGACTCGACCTGCGCGGTTCTAATGAATATTTCGGATACAAAAGCGATCTGATCTGTTTCTGTAAAGCTATTGCAAACGGTCATCCTATTTCCGCGCTTGCCGGGAAAAAAGAGCTTATGAATGCGGCATCGAAAGTTTTTTATACAGGAAGTTACTGGTTTTCCGCAGTACCGATGGCTGCCGCTCTTGCAAATCTGAAAGAAATGAAAAAGATAAATGCTCCTGCAATAATGCTTGAACAGGGGAAAAAGCTTCTTGACGGAATGGTTTCTATTGCATCATCATACGGATATGATCTGAAAGTCACAGGAGCTCCTTCTATGCCGTATCTCAGAATAACAAATGATCCCAGTCTTATGCTTCACCAGGAGTGGTGCGCCGAGTGTACGAAAAGAGGCGCTTATTTCACTTCTCACCACAACTGGTTTATATCCGCTGTTCACACAGACAAAGATTTAAAGAAAACATGGAATATTGTTGATGATGCATTTAAAGTTATAAAGAAAAAATTCGGGAATGAATTCTAATAATAAGGAGAACAGCAATGCCGATTACTGAACTGGAAATTAAAAATCTCACGGAAACAGCAAGAAAAATAAGGCACGACATTATTGACACAACAGTATGGGCCGGCGGAGCTCATATCGGCGGCGGACTCAGCATAGTTGAAATTATGACCATTCTGTATTTTAAGTATCTTAATATTGATCCTGCTAAACCTGATTGGGATGACAGGGACAGAGTTGTTCTGTCTAAAGGGCATGGAGGCGCAGGGTATGCTCCGGTACTTGCAAACAGGGGATATTTTGACAGGGAGGAACTGAAGGATTTCAACCATTTCCTGTCAAATTTCGGCATGCATCTCGACAGCCTGAAGGTAAAGGGTGTTGATGTATCTACCGGTTCGCTGGGACACGGACTTTCAATGGCTGTAGGCCTGGCGCTTGGAGCAAGACTGCAGAAGAAAAACTGGAAAACATACTGCATACTTGGCGATGGCGAGTGCAATGAAGGCAGCGTATGGGAGGCTGCAATGGCGGCGGCTCATTTCAAAGTCACAAACCTCATCACCTTCGTAGACCGCAACAAACTTATGATCGACGGGCCTACTGAACAGATCATGTCAGTGGAACCCTTTGCCGACAAATGGAGATCCTTCGGTTTTATTGTAAAAGAGATAGACGGCCACAGTTATAAAGCACTTACTGAGGCAATAGACTTCGCGCTTGAAGAGAAGAAAGCACCTGTTATGATAATCGCCAATACAGTAAAAGGTAAGGGGGTCGACTTCATGGAGAACCAGGTAAAATGGCACTACGGGAGTATCGATTCAGAACTTGCAATAAAAGCACATTCATCAGTTGACCGGGGCTGAGAATATTAAACCGCTATTACACAAAGGAGAAATATAATGGCTAAAGAGATAACAGGAACTACATGGACAGTTTATGATGCCAACACAATGACCCAGGCGGAAATCTACGGCAGTGTATTATGCGAGCTTGGAGATAAATACCAGAATATAGTCGGCCTTTCGGCTGATCTTGCTAAATCGACAAAAATAGGCTTATTCGGTGATAAATTTCCCGAACGGTTTTTCAATGTGGGAATTGCTGAACAGAACATGTTCGGAATAGCGGCGGGCCTCGCGAAGTCCGGACTCATTCCCTTCGCCTCAACCATGGCCGCATTCACCGCGATGAGAGGCCTTGAACAGGTGAGGACTGACATCTGCTACCAGAATCTTAACGTAAAAATAATTGCTACACACGGAGGAGTATCATTCGGAGCAGCCGGGACCACACATCACTGCACCGAGGATATCGCGATTATGCGCGCCCTTGCGAATATGACCGTAATTGTACCGGCGGATGGGATCGAAACTGCAGCTGCAGTGCGTGCATGCGTTGATTACAAAGGTCCGGTTTATATCAGGATCGGCCGTGGATTTGAACCGACATTTTACCAGGATGAAAATTACGGATTCAAAATCGGGAAAGCTGTAACCATTCAGGATGGAACAGATATAACTCTTATCTGCTGCGGAGTGACGGTTCTTCAATGTGCGGAAGCTGCGAAGATACTTAAAGAAAGCGACGGATTATCAGTAAGAGTTATTAATATGCATACTTTGAAACCTCTTGATGAAGAAATCATCCTGAAAGCTCTCACAGAAACAAGAAGAATAATAACTTTCGAGGATCACAATATTCATGGAGGACTCGGGAGCGCCGTTGCGGACGTTATTGCACAGAGCGGAAAAGGATGTGCCTTTGCAAAAGTCGGAATCCCTGACTGTTTCTGCGTTGTTGGTTATCCTGAAGATCTTTACTGTCACTATAAACTCGATTGCGACAGTATCGTTGACAAAGTACGCGAGGTTATGGGGAAAGACTTTGAGGAGGATGAAAGCTGGGAGGATGAGGTATAGACTATGGCCACAGAAAAAGAACTTCTTGCAGCCAGGCTGTTTTTCAGAGCAGTATTTCCTATTATCAAAGTGATACTTCATGATGATCCGAAGATGAATAAACGATTTGAGAATGTTAAAGCTGAAGTACAGTTTATTGCGAAAGATGAAAAAGGCCCATTGGGAGCATGGCTGATTTTCAACAATGGAGAGTTCAGTGTTGACTATGGTATATGCGCGAATCCTGATATTACATTTTCATTTAAATCTGTAAAAAAAATGAATGATATGCTTGCAGGGAAACCGGTTATTCCATCGATAAAGGGAATTACAAAAATTGCTCTCCTTGTTAAAATTCTGTCTCTTCTGCTTTCACTTAAAATTCTGATGCCGAACGCAAGGCCTAAAGATAAAATGAAAAAAAAGTTAAAAGTAAAACTTTCATTTTATATGATCACTACCGCACTCAGTCAATACAATAAGGGCGGTGATCCCGATATGGTAAAATGGACTACTAAACAGCCTGACCGGATTTATCAGATTTCAGTCGAAGGAGAGGATATAGCCGCATACCTTAGAGTAAAGGCAGGAAACAGTAAAGCCGGACGTGGATTCTATACGAGAAAACGTCCTTTTCTTCACATGAAGTTTCATGGAGCGGACGGTGCTCTTGCAGTTCTGCTCAGGGATGCCGAATTTGTAGATGCAGTAAGCAAAGGATACGTTTCTGTTGAGGGCGCACCGGAGTATGCGGCACAGCTGAACGATTTCATGCAGAGAATTCAGGCAATGCTGACGTGAGTTAAGTTTATACATTCAGTCAGCTTAATGATTTCACCCGCGCGATGCTATCGTACGGCCCATCTCCCTGTACACAGCCGGGAGAGGATCTTTATTTAATACTTAGTGAATACCGTAAAATTGAATTTCATACACAAACTCTAATGGCAGAGAAGTTTCAGCGGAAACATCATAAAATAATAGACATAGTTCAACTGAAAATAATTATATCCATATTATAAACCGGATCAGGAATTATTAATGGAAAAAAATATACAGGCTTCAAAAAAAACAGCAAAACCGAAACATGAAAAGTACTGCAATGATATTTTTGAGAAAATTTCTGATAAGAAAAGAAAAGCGATTCTCGAAGCAGCAGTAATAGAGTTTTCATCAAAAGGCTTTAATGCTGCTAATATAAATGTCATAGCAAAAAAGGCCGGGATCAGCATAGGATCGATGTACCAGTACTTCGACTCAAAGGAAAATCTTTTCCTCACGGCAATAGACGACGGTTATAAAATAATTGAACATTCTCTTTCCGAAATTAATTTTATTGAAGGTACATTTTTCGACAAGCTCGAAGAGATAATAAAACATATCCAGAAATATTCAAGGGAGTTCAGCCTCCTGAACCAGCTCTACCTCGAGGCGACAACACAGGGGATGGCTGATATGTCTAAAAAACTTTCGCTTAAAATGGAGACAATTTCAGCAGGATTCTACAGGAAAGCTATAACGTCTGCTATTAACGATGGTGTAATAGATCCGAATATCGGTGCAGAAACAGCATCGTTCTGCCTGGACAACATCCTTCTCCTGCTGCAATTCTCATATTCAACCGAGTATTATAAAGAGAGAATGAAAATTTTTGCAGGAAAAAACTCACTTAATCAGGATGAAAGGATCAGAAAAGAGATCCTCTACTTTCTAAAAAAAGCCCTTGCTAAATAGGAATTAATCCTACTCCTCACGGGATACGCACTGTTCATATTCCTCAAGAAAAATGCAGAATTTACGGAATTTTTCTATCTCCTTAATACTATTCAGAAACCTCAAATCAATGATATATCCTGACGATTTATGTTTTAAAAATTCAGCATCCCACAATCCGGTGCTGACGAAACCATCTTTGTAATGATATTTATAGAACTCGAATGAAGATATATGCGAACGGAAATAGTTCACCTTCGCAAAGCATATTTCGTTTATACGAAACAGCAGGCCGAGTATATCGCTTTTCTCCATGAATCCATGCCTGCATATCTTACGAGGGAAAGAGTTCTCTTTCAGGGTTATCCACAGCAGATTATCTGTAAGAATCAAAGAATGCTTTTCTATAAATTTCTGTTTTTCTTCGGAGAGAGATAAAATTATTTCTCTGCTCCTGTTATTCAGTCTGAACTCTCTGTTTTCATTCATGCTTAAAAAACTCCTGATTCTCTATTCATTGCTTTTATTAAAACTTATTACTGCACAGCGATTATTTACATAACACTATCAGTAATTACAACAATCATACGGAATTAAATGCAATAGCCTCTCCCGGAAGATATCAGTGAGAAGTCCGGCAAATGTCCGGGGTGACGGCGCTTAAGTTTATTATTTCTTTCGAATATGCTTCTCCAGTATTTCGGAGAGTTCACTGATCTGAAATGGTTTGCGGATACTTGCAGTAAATCCGAAATCCCCCGGATTGGCCATTACAGGATCTCCGGAGTATCCGCTTGAAACAAATACAGGAACATCTGTATCCATTTTTCTTATCTCTGCAATAGCTTCTATTCCCCCTACTCCGCCCGGAACAGTAAGATCAAATATCATTCCGGCAAACTCATGCCCCAGACCCTTTTCTTCGGTAAAATATTTTACCGCATCCTTCCCGTCTTTCAGAGTTATCACAGAGTAACCGAACTCTGAAAGCATCTCATCCAGAATATTCAGAAGAATCTCCTCATCATCCATTACAATAATTTTACCTTTACCCTTGTGATGGATTTCCTGCTTTACTGAATCAATATCCGCAAATTTGTCCGATACCGGCAGAAAAACATGAAAGGTACTCCCTTCGTCTGGTGATGACTCTACGTCTATAGCTCCACCATGACGATTGATAATAGAATAACACGTAGCCAATCCAAGCCCGTGGCCTTTTGCCTTTGTTGAAAAAAACGGATCAAAGATGAATGGAATAATCTCTTTCGGTATTCCGGTTCCTCTGTCTTTAATGGAAATTCTTACATAGTCACCCGGGCGGAGTATCGCATGCTCCTGTTCCCGGAACGAAATACTTTCCGCTATAATATCAAGAGCTCCCCCCATCGGCATAGACTGCTGGGCATTGATAATCAGATTATCAATCACCTGCCCTATCTGATTTTTATCAAAAAAACAGTCCGGAAGCCATTCCGGCAGATCAAATCTGCATGAAACATTAGACCCGCTCAGGGCAAACTGAACAGTATCCCGGATGAACGGTGAAAGCCTTACAGGCTTCATCACAGGAGTCCCGCCCCGGGAAAAAGTAAGCAGCTGCTGCGTCAATCCGCGCGCCCTTTCTATAGCGCTCAATGCTCCATCAAAATAAGCCGTTAATCCGCTGTCCTTATTTTTCAGCTTCGCAAGATCAATACTGCCAAAAATTCCGCCAAGAAGATTATTGAAATCATGGGCAATACCGCCCGCAAGCACACCAAGCGATTCCAGTTTCTGCGCATTCTGTGCAGTCTCTTCGAACTTACGTTTTTCAGTAATATCACGAAACACCATTACCACTCCGATAGTGTTATTGTTTTTATCTTTTATCGGAGAACCGCTTTCTAAAACTATTCTTTCAGTACCATCCTTTGAAATAAGAATAGTATGATTTGTACTCCCTTCGAATTTTCCTGTTTCAAGTGCTTTCAGAATCGGACTCACATGCGGTTTACGGGTAATTTCATTAATAATATTATACACATCTCCAACCGGCTTACCCTTTGCCTCATCCTGTGTCCATCCGGTCAACTCCTCTGCAACCCTGTTTAAAATTTCAACTTTACCGTTTATGTCCGCGGTGATAACACCGTCACCTATACTTCTCAGGGTAACGGAAAGCCGTTCCTTTTCTGAAGCAAGTTTTTCTTCAGCAAGCTTACGTTCTGTAATATCAATAGTATAGCCGGCAAGATAACTTGGTTTTCCATTCTGAAATATCGGATACTTTGTTGTTTCATAATACCGGCCGTTAAATTCCTCTTCAATATTTATAAGTTTTCCCTCACTCAGAATTTTCATGTCATCCGCAATCATTTTTCTGGCGAAGTCTGAAGGAAAAAGATCATCCATCGTTTTTCCAAGCAATTCCTCCAGCGGTTTTCCAATCATTTTTTCATAATTTCTGCTCAGGCGGAGTGAACGGATTGATGCATCTTTAAAAAAAATATAAATCGGACTGTTCTCCATAAAAAGATTAAAAATTATCTCATTTGCCTTAAGTTCATCTTCAATTCTTTTACGCTGAGTAATGTCACGCACCGTGGCCATGATTCTGTTTTCGCCGCTGATTTTAGTTTTTTTCAGCCATGTTTCAACCCAGAACAGTTCACCATTTTTCTTTTTTGCATGCCATTCAAATCTTTTGGATTCGGATTCCATCGCATCCCGCAACAGCTCTTTGGATTTTTTATCCGAATAAACTGTTTCCGGAGCACTAACATCATAGACATAGAGATTAATAACTTCATCTTTATTATCAAATCCATACATTTTGAGCATTGTCTTGTTTACATCAAGGATTGCACCGGTTTCACAATCATGTATAAATATAGCATCATTTGAAGAATCAAAAATTTCACGGTAATTCCGTTCTCTCTCTTCTGCTTTCTGTTTTTCAGATGTCAGGTCATGGTTACTGGCAATCAGCTCCTCATTCATCGCTTCAAACTCCTCATTTGTAGCCATCAGCTCTTCATTTACAGATTCCAGTTCCTCATTGCTCTTCTTTAACAGATCAAGTGTTCTCATGCGTTCAGTTATATCCTCGATAACTCCTACACCGCCTGATACATGTCCATCGTTAGATTTAAGAGGAGCAAATACAGCTCTTACAGGCGTCGATTTATCTGCCGTAATTGAGTTATAAATCCCCTCATAATGCCCCGGGGATCCTTCAAGTGCTGCACGGACAGCTTCTTTAATTTTGACATCGGGAAGTTTCAGCATATCGAGTCCAATCAGGGCTTTTTGCGACGAACCGATTATCCCTACAAAAACATCATTGCATGTAGTTATTATTCCATTTTTATCAAAATGCACAAGACCAAGCGGGGAGTATTCAAAAACAAGCCGGTATTTTTCTTCACTTTCCTGCATTCGTTCATGTTCCGCAAAAAGTTCATAAGCCATTTCTATAGATGAAATAAGAACAAAATTACCGGAATTCTTAATAGCAAATCCGTAACGGGGAATATCTTTTATTCTGTCAAAATAATCCGTCTCCGGATGGGATGTCATAAAAACTATAGGCACCGGCCTCTCAGCGAGAATGCGTCTGGCAGTTTCTGCTCCGTCAATCCCGCCGCCAAGTTCGATGTCCATCAGGACAAGATTAATATTTTCTTTTGTATGAGCAAATTCTACTGCCTCTAATCCGGAGCATGCGATGATAGACTCATAACCATGCTTTTTCAGCATTTCTTTTATAGCTCCCGCTGTAACAGGCTCATCATCAACCAGAAGAATGGTTTTATTCATTGATTATTCCAATTCCATTATTAGTTGTATCATTTAAGTTTACTGATTAAATATAACATATCTGTATCTTTTTTCAAGTAATAAACAATGACAGTCCACGTTCATGGAGAGACTTTCAATTGTAATTATTTTTTACATAATCACAATTTTTTTAAAAAAATCAAATTTTAAGGTGACAGTAACAATAAATTTTGGTATTAATTTATCAATATTCTTACCCGGCGGAGTTATAATGTATACCACAAGAAAAAAATTTCTGGAAAAAATCCGGGATATACTCGAAGGAACATTTTTTACATTTATGCTTTTCCCCCTGCTCGCTGAATACTCGGAAGCTGCTGAGGGTAAAACCGGATTTGACCTGATTGCTCTCAAGGGCGGCAAAGGCCCTGATGAACTCTTCAGAAAAGGTATAGAACATCTCGGAGGAATGAGCCGTTTTGTAAAAAAAGGTCAGAGCGTCCTTATAAAACCTAATATGGGATGGGACAGGACTCCTGAATCCGGGGCCAATACAGATCCTGTTCTCATCGGAGCGATTGTTAAAGAATGCTTTAATGCAGGCGCATCTGAAGTTTATGTGCTGGATCACACGTGTGATTCATGGAAGAG
>Ga0116171_10006139_pt1 | contig 10429 bp, 7 predicted proteins | sample AD_JPNHW2_MetaG_FD_89798 | JGI IMG/M metagenome (GOLD analysis project Ga0116171, IMG submission 89798) | Active sludge microbial communities of municipal wastewater-treating anaerobic digesters from Japan - AD_JPNHW2_MetaG | ecosystem: Engineered > Bioreactor > Anaerobic > Digestate | place...
GGTGCCTATGGCGGAGGCAACCGCGCTGAGGTACGTCTTGCGGAGGCTCTTGAAGCTCAGTTCGGTGCTGACTCCCGCCTTGTTGCGGTAAAACCTGAAGCAGGCCGACATTTGCTGCAACAGGTTTTTCCTGCTGATTTCTGCATCCGGAGCTAATACGTATGAGTCGGAGCCATGCTTTGAACTCAACCCCAGTCTGTTAAGCGTTTCAAGAAGTTCCGCGCTTATGGGCACGTTAACGAACCTTTCTTTCCCCGTCTTGCCGCCATTCAGCATGCGGTTTACCTTCAGGTTGCTCGAACGTATGTATTCCGGCCTTCCCTGGGAGTCGCATTTAACGTCCGACCATTTTATCTCCACAATCTGTTCCCTGCGGAGGCCGGTGTACAAGGCGAGGTCAATCGCATCCGACAGCCAGGGCCTGTACCGGTTCTTGCGATACCCTTTTTTAAAGACCTCCACAGAGTCCTTGGGTGTTATCGCCCTTTTTATCTTCATAACGTCGTCGTAATCAATGGCCCTTGGGTTCCCGCCCTCCTGTGAGATATGTACGTTTTTGAACGGGTTCCTGATGACATAGCCTTTCTTGTCAATCAGGAACTTATACAGCCCTTTTAGGGGTCGGAATAAATGGTCAAGGGTGTTGCTGCTACACGTGCGTTCTTTAACATGTTTGTAGTATTGATCAACGACCTGGCCGGTCACCTCGTCAACTCTAATGCTGTTGGGGTCAATGCCGAGGGATTTCAGGAATGTCATGAAGCGTCTGCCGTTCATGGCCATTGCCTTAATGTATGCGCCGCTTCTGTCTTTTTTCTCGAATTCAAAGACGCCTATTCCTTGGAGGCAGTCGAGGTACATTGCGAAGCAGCCAGCCAGGGTCATCGGCCTTTCTTTTTCTTCTTTGCGCAGCAGCGAGGCGGGCACGGGATTCCGCAGCTCCTCCTTGAATTTCAGCAGTTCCACCAAGGCCTCATCGTGACTTGAGGCATCCAGTATTCTGGTTTTTCTTTTTCCTGTCCCCGGTTCGATGAGCACGGCCTTGTATACTTGCGATTCCAGCGGGTGCTGGCAGCTGGTATTCAATCCCTTGTCTCCTACATTTTGAATCTCGTAACCGCATTTCCTGCAAAGGATTTTCAACCCTGGGTACTTCCTGTACTCGATTCTTTTCTTTTTCATTTGAATTCTTTTAGGAACTTTACAGAGGCTTCGCTTTGCGGAATGTAGTCAACAGTCTTCTGAAAAATGGGATTATCTGCCCTGACAGGCTCCAATTCTGAAAGAACTTCAAAGTTTCCGTCTTTGTAAGCCTGATAAATTCTGTTTGCTTTCTCTTTGCCGTGTTTTCTGCTGAGTATTTTCATCAATTCTTTCATCCTAACATACTCCAGTGCATTGGCGGGCACCCAGCGCTTACCATGACTTCCGGCAATAGGGACTCCGTTCTTCTCACACCATTTTTTGGCCGTGTCAACCTTCTTGAAGTTAAGTTCCTCTGCAAGTTTGGTTAATAACATTATTTCCATGTGAAGGTGCGCGAATCCTGCGACACCGTAAAGTGTACAGGGTGTTTTTTAGCGCTTTTTAGCGATTCCCAAGGTGCTACATTCTTAGCACTCCTTTTTATCCGTAAGGATTCCAATATGTTATAGCTTTCTTGTTTCATGAATTAGAACCACGGTTCTACTTTAATCGTGGGAAAGTATCCGACATGCTGTTCAAGTTCTTTAATCATAACATCAAGCACATATTCGACATTTTCCTCTGTAGTCGCAATGTTATCGTGTATAGTAAAAAGCGGGACATCGGGTCTTTCTTCAGACAGTTTCTTACATACCACGCGGAGGATGATATGGGATTCAATCGCTTGTAGAAGCCTTGGCAACATTGCGCTATCATTTTTCTTCAATGCAGAGAATACCTTGGAAACATTTGGAAACAAATCCCTGAACAACCTTTTCAATGCCGCCCCCTCTTCATTCTGGCCTATGTAGCGGTTATCTGAGAAAAGCACAATGAATACCATCTGCTTAAGTGCGCCCCTGTTTGGAAACGTCAAGCCATTTTTGAATCTGAACTCAGCCTCAAGTCTTTCATAGAACATCCCACTGGAAGCTAATTCCGCGTATAACCTTATATCTTGATTTCCAATTAAATTTGAAACTTGTTGCCCCATAAACATAGATAAGGAGGAATGGAGCGGATTAGGAACACCGGCCGTATTGTAAATCGTATAAGCATTAAATCTGTGAGGGTCGATCGATGAATTTGCAATTTCTACGGATTTCGCATCTTTTTTATAAAACGACTCCTTGAAGAGACATAGGCTGAAGTATGGCTGGCTGTTACTCACATCAAGACCCACAAGCTTGTGTCCTTTGTATGTCAAGAAATTCCTAAGGTTCCTGTTAAGCGATGTGAGCAAGGTGTGAAGCCTGAGTCCGGATTCGTCTACGGTGAACCTGTGATCCCCGCCCCTAATCCTTTCCGTTGCTACAAGACCGGTGGTGTAGGTGCGCATATACCCGGGCTTGTAGTTCATCAAGCTTGGGTACTGGTCTTTACCGGTCAAATTATTGACCAGAGCTCCCTCGCTGGTCTTCCTGCCGCGGTCAAGCAATTGGATAGCCTTGTCGTAATCAATCTGAAGCCCTCCGTCTTCAAGCCACCTGATTAGGTGATAGTGTTTCTTCGTCAAGGTGTCGGTTCCTGTATTTCTAATTTGCGTTCCTCCCCTGACATCGATTTCAATTTCGCAGGCCTTGATCCCATGATAGGACTCCGTAAACCCATAGCCGAGCGACTGACCGCAACCATATTCGCCGTCGCACTTTAGTACTCCTGTGGCGATAAGGTACTTCAGGTAACGTTTGTAGTTTCTCATCTTTGCCTTAAGGATGTCTGAGTTCAGTTTTGTGAACCCATTGGCCTTTAGGTAATGGTGGTTGATTTCAGGAAGCCCATATACCAGCCCGGCGACGTAAATCAGATTGTTCCGATTAAGTTCAAGACTTGGGTGCGACTTCAGCAATTCGTCAATGTCTAAATTCTCGGGCAAGTAGACCCTCACTTTTTTTCTCATGGTTTAGAATTTTGCTGTCTATACCATATTCTACCGAACGGAGAGAAAAGGTTTTAACCGAAACATGAAAAGTCGGACAAGCTGAATACCCAATTAAAGCAAAGAACCTCGTTTCTGGAGAAACAAGGTTCAAAAAACAAATGTGAAGTATATTAAAGTCGATTACTCGGTAATGCTGTAATAAGGGGCAAGAATTTTCTCCTTAATGGATTGTGCTATCGCACGCATCATTGGCGGAGGTACAGCATTGCCGAGCCTGTAATGCTTCTCGGTGTAGTTGTATTCCTTGCCGGTGGCGGGGTCTGTGTATGGCCGGTTTCCGTCTTCGGGGTTTGTGCGGCCTTGGTGGCTGTTGTCATACAGGAGGTATCCCTCCGGGAATCCGCAGAGTAGTTTCACTTCCCTGATAGTGGGTTCAAGCCTTTCGAATTTCTCATCGTAGAAGGACATTGATGGGGTCTTGGTTATGGTTCCGACCACCCTGTCAGCAGGAAGTATCTTGTCCTGAAACTCTCCGCTGCTGTAATAGGATGCCCTCGGCACAACCCTTTTCAGGGCGAGGGATTCGCGGTCTATTTCAAGTGGAACCGGCCACCAATTTGGATCGAAACCCGCCCTCCCGAGAACTTTGGATGCCACGTCTTTCCTGACACAAAGGAATATCACCCGGTTTCTGTCCTGCGGCACACCGTAATGCGTTGCATTAAGTATGTTGAATGCGAAAGAATACTCAGACTCGTGAAGTGCTTTGAGAATATACAGAAACGTTTTCTTCATTGCCGTGCCCATCATCATACCCGGTACGTTCTCAATTACTGCTACCCTTGGCTTGATTTCTTTAATGAGGCGAATGGTTTCAAAGAAGAGCTGCACTTTTTCAGAGTTCGGCTTGAATTTCTTCCTTGTATTGATTGTACTGAAATCCTGACAAGGCGGTGATGCAGCGAGTACGTCAAGTTCTCCCTGCTTTAATTCAATTTTATTGCCGTTGTTGAATTCGGGGAACATGCCGTTGGCCATCCCGAGGTAGTCAGAACCTTTCAAGTTCTTGTCCACGCCAATAATCATGTTTTCATTCTCCCCGCTTTTCAAACCGGACTGGAACAAGGTAAGATTAGTAACCGGAACATTTGGGTAGTTGAGGTTGAAGCTCCTTACTGAATGCTCGTCAATTTCGACGGCAAGAACCTCAACGAAACCGCCCGACTGGTGAAAACCCGTGGAGGATCCACCGCATCCCGTGAAGAAAGATATTTGAGTGTACATATTTCCAATCATCACTTACGCTCGTTTGGGTTTGTAAATACTATGTCGTCGAAGTTTATCTCAAACCAGCTGTTGCCAATATCTCTGGCATTCCTCGCCCAAATGACGAAAATTTCACTCGTGGAGGTAAAGTCGGGTATGTTCTGGCTCCCACCGCTCACAACGATTGAATACTGCGATGGGTGGATTCCAGACTGCCTTATGCCGTTAAGAATGTTCTGGTAATCGTTTTCAGAAAGTTCTCCCTTAATTTTTTTCTTTACGTATTCTCTGAACAGGCGGCATTCTTCATCGGCTTTCGCAAGTGTCATCTTGCTTTCTGGACTTTCGATCTGTTCCAGGTAGTTCATGTGGGGAACATCGCTGAAATAAGATAGGATGACATCTCCAACCCTAACCAGCCTGCTAATGAATGTCTTGTTAAACCCCCTCATCTTTGCTATGAGTTCCCTTGAATCATGCCGCTCACCCTCTGGATTGAGAAGGTCGGAACGAAATCCGGAAGCCAGAGTTATGTACCCGAGATCAGCCTTAATCATGTAATATGCCTGCCAGTATGTAACATGAATCTTGATGTTTGAAGTTGCGTTTATTTCAAGTTTGCTCTGCCTTGCCCCGCCTTCATTCTCATAAGTTTCAGCAACAATCACCTCAACTGGCTCATTAGTGAGTTTAAGTTCCTTCAAAGCCCCGTATCTCTTGTATCCCGAAAGTAGTTCATAGTCGGAACTTACAACAAGGGGCTGCTTTAGACCATGCTCCCTTATGTCCTCCACCAGAGCAGAAAATGATACTGTCCCATTGTCGATTCCCTCCTTTGACATGTATTCTGGGTCATACTTATATTCTTCGATGGACTTTCTTAGAACGGACAGGAGTTTCAGCTGGGAGAAAGGAACTTTCCTCAATCTACTACTTATCAGCAGTTTTGCTGCCATTTCCTCATCGTAATACAATATTGAGGCATCATCTATCGCATCAATGGTACGGACTGGCTTTCCGGCATCAAGTTGAATTTCATACTCAAGTAATTTATCAATGCTGGCCATTAGCTCCAATTCTTCTTCTGTAAGTTGACCGGGCTGGTAGAATAAGTTTAAAAAGTTCTTTCTGTTTGCATCATCAGAAGTCGCTATTTCCTTTATGGCATCTTCTTTCTTTTGTTTAAGTCGCCTCACATTGTCAACGGCCATATTGAACCATAACTCCGAGATGTCGTTGTTATCATGCTTTTTCAACTTTCCAGTGTTCAACCACCTATCGTATTCTGTGAGTTCCATTTCTCGCCACTCAATAAGAGGCTTAATAAATCTGTTCAGGTCAATTCCTATTACCGGCAGCAGTTCACTCAATGAAAACTTATACTTGCCAAAATAGCCGAATCCCTTAATTGGAATAGTCTTTTTCATCACTTTGATATTATTTATAATAACAAAGGCAAAGTTATAAAAACGACCGTAATTGACAACTGAAAATGAGTGTAATTGAAATCCTTGGGAACTCCATTAGCGAGGCTCTTCCTTGTAAAATTGGCCTTTAATGTGTTCAGAAATTATTTTTCTGTAAGTAGGCCCTGCGCTTTGCGGTTCTCCTCTATCCATTCGTTGAGGTTCTTCACGTATCTTGCTTGCTTGAACTTAGAGCGTTCCTGCTCCTGTCGGATTTTCATATCGACGAGTTCCTTTTGCTGCTTCACGCGCAGGGCTTCTCTCTCACGCTTATGCCTTTCGACCATTGCCTGGTATTCCGGGTTCATGTTCTGGTTTATTTTTATTTATCAAACCTCAACGGGCGACATATCGGCTTTTCTATTTGGCAGGGGTACATAAAGGCCCCGCCAGCCGCCATACCCCGGCTGGTTTAATGAATAACGCCCCTACGGACGCATACGGAGACCCATATCAAATCATTGTTTGTTGGGAATAGAAACCCATGTAAATAAACTTGGACTCGACACGCGAGACCTGATTGGCTCGTTTGTTTTGCCTGATGGAGAAGTTCCAAAAAACTACAGAAAAATATTATTTAATAAAAACTCCAATTTTTCTAACACCCAATATTTTCATAGAAGAACTAAAACCGCTCGAGGTTCGAGGCGAAGCCATACACATATAAAAAACAAACAATTAAAACAGATTTTACCTGAAATTTAGAATGGCTTCAATTTGCTCGTTTGTTTTTGCGTTTTTTAGCTTGGCGTTTATATCTAGGTTGTCACCGTTTGAAAAAGAAAGCAACTTGATAAGAATAGGAAGCAAATCGTTGTTCCCAATGGATAATTTTCTTGTCGAGTTTCCTTCTTTTTCATAACGATCAGAATAAAAGTCCAGTAAAACTGTGCCTTTGCCGAACAGGTTTTTGTTTGCCTTGTTTCCCTTGAACTTTGCGATGAAATCTGCCTGCTTCTGGCCAATCTCCTGTTTCTGTTTTTGTAAAAGTGGAAAATTTGACAAGAGAGTGTCGAGTTTTGAAAGCAGGGATTTGCCCTGATTAAATTTGCCCTCGCAATAATATGCCTTGTTGTATGTTTTTACTTCGGCATTCAGCGGCTTAATATCCATCTTGGTTATTGCGGGGAATTCATTTTCATATTTGCCGAGCATATCTGCAAATTTTGAGTTGACTGAGCTGGCTTGTGACTTAATAGAATAATAATATGAAAGGAATCCTGCAATGTCATCGGGCGTTTTGGCTTTTTTTAATTCTTGCTGCATGATTTCAGAGTTGTCCTTTGTGTATTCTTTAAGAGAATTAAAAGCCATCATTGCATCGTAAACGATTTTGGACGAATGTTCGTTCGTCAATTTTTCCTTATAATTTTTGAATAGTTTATTCCCTTTATTATATAACAGAGCCGTTTTTTCATGGGGTTGGTAGTATTCTACAGGTTTGTCACCAAGGGTAATGAATTCACTTGTTTTCATAATTCCGAAGAAATTTCGGAAATCGGAATAGACATCATCAAAGCTCACATCATATTTGGTGCCTGCCTCATAATTATAAACCACCAACAGGTTTCCGCTTTCATCGTATTCTGCCCAGATGCCATCAAGCTTGCCATCTTTATTATAATATGCCTTGACTTTAGGTCTGCCGTTATAATAAAACTCCAGATATTGTCCGGTTTCTAAATTTTTTTCAGTTAGCAAATGACCGGAAAAATCATATGTTCTTTCGAAAACTTCATCCTTGATATATTCTGGCTTACCGTTCTCAAAGTACTTGTTCACGCCATCAGTTTTCAGGTTGCCGTTTTCATAATAAACAATATTTTTCCCAATTGTGGCAATTTTACCGTTTTGATAAAATGTTGTGTCCCCGCTTTTCTTTTTTATTCCATTTTCATAGAAACTTATACCATAACCTATTGATTCTATTTTACCTGATTGGTAAAAAATTGTATCTCCATGTCTTTGCTTAATTCCGTTTTCATAAAATGAAAGATATGTTGAAAGATATGTTTCAATTGACATAATTTTTCCATTCTTGTAAAATGTTGTATCTCCTGATTTTATTACCTGACCATTATCATACAAATTGGTTCTCCCATTAATTTCCCATCCAATCATTTTTCCCGACTTGTTGTACACTTTTACTTCAGAGCCATTAATCCTGATAGCGACAGAACCCGATTTATAAAGGAGCAGACTGCCTGTGGCAACTTTCCCGCCCACATAATAATAAACAACGCTCTTACTCCCCCCGAGTTTTTGTTCAATAAGGCATATGCATTTCTCAATATCTAAATAATCGGAAATGTTATACTTCTTTGCATACTCTGCCATCGTATTGTATGCTGTATTTGTATAATCCAGTTCATATCCTATCGAATAGCTGTTTTTTGACAGTTCGGATAAATTATAGTAGTAAATCTTCTGGTTGTAATCCGGTTTAAAATCGTAGGTTAATTCCTCTGTTTTTTTTGAAGAACCGTTTGCTTCGTCACAAACGTACTTGGTTTCCTTTTGGACTTTGTTGTTCTTGTATACATGAATTTCTCTGACTTTCCCTTTACAATCCTTATTAAAATAGTAAATGTAATCCCCATTTATTAGCCCATCAGTATAGTTTACCTTTGCCACTAAAACATCGCCTTTATAATACTGTGTAAGCCCATGTTTTGAATAAGGCCATGTTGATTTAACGGTTGCTTTTTCAACGCAAACGCCATAATCTTCGAAATTGACTTCAGAGGTTTTTACTGTTGTCTGAGCAATGGCCGTGACAAATATGCCCAATGTGAAAAGGATAGACAATAATGATTTTTTCATGATATAGCAATTTACTCCTACTCGGTTGGCTTTTCGGTTACGCCCCCCGAACAAACCTTTCGGGGCAGGCCGTTTTTTTCCGCCGCGGCGGAATGGTTTCTGGACTCCATTTATTTTTTATTGAACAAATTTAAACAAATATAGCACAAGTGCCATAACGATTTTTCCATAATGGGGTAATTTTCACTCGTGAAACGGAAAAAGGAACGGAAATTAATTTTTGACGAGGCCGGTCTGACTGCTTTTGGTATGCGGTTGAAACATCTGAGAGCTGAAGCTGGGTTCACCCAGGCGCAACTGGCATTTGAGGCAGGTGTTTCGCTTAGCCAGATTGCCCGCATAGAAACCGCCAGAATTAATCCCACCCTCAGCACTGTCTTTGCCATTACAAAGGCATTGGATATTTCTTTGGTACGCATGTTCGACTTTTCTTTACCGGAAAACAAATTAACAGAAAAAATTTTTTAGCTTTCCTGTTCAAATTGTTCATTTGGTTCAAATTGTTCATTTCTGGTGTTGTTTGAATTTCGATTATCTTTGTATACATAAAAAAGCATGTATGCTATCGGCAATAACCCGCAAAGAAATTGAAAAGAAATTTGGCAAGGAAATTCGTTATCCAACGGATTGTGAAGCTTTGGCCGGTCATATCTCAATGGAAACAAAGCAACGTATAAGCGCTTCAACATTAAAGAGAGTCCTGGGATTTGTGAAGGGGACTAAAGAGCCACGCCTGTTTACTATGGATGTGTTGGCACAGTACCTGGGTTTTGATAATTGGGATATATACCTTGATAAGTTTTCAAAAATAGAGAACTCTGAATTTCTGAACCTTGAACAAATTGATGTTTCAAAGTTAAAAAAACAGACCAAGATTGAGTTTTCATACGAGCCAAACAGAAAAGTGGATATGATTTACAAGGGAAATTTTATTTTTGAAGTAACAGACTCTTTCAACAGCAAATTATTTAAGTCTGACCAATTAAAAATTTTCCATATCATCAGGCATTATCCGCTAATCATTTATTCCATTATAAGGAATGGGCAGGAAATGGGGCAATTCAAGGCGGGAAAAATAAGCGGCATAACAGAAATAAATGTGATTGATAAAAGTTGATGAGTTCTTCATATGAGAATTCCGGTTTTGAAACTAACGAAGCGAACCTTATAAAGCCTTCAAGCGCCTCGGTTACAGAATTATTACCTTTTCAAAGCAACAGCAGCCTGGTTTATAAAATCAGGATTAACGACAAGTGGCTGCTGCTAAAAAGAATTCATCCGGATTTCAGGACACATCCGCTTTACACTGCCGCGCTTGAAAAAGAATTCGATATAGGCTTCAATCTTGACCATCCGCACATAGTAAAATACCTCAACAAAGGCAGAGATTCAAAAGGCCTGTACCTGATTGCTGAGTACATTGATGGGGCATCATTACGCGCTTTAATTAATCAAAAGCCCAATGGGATTCGCGATAAAAAGTTCATTACAAAAATCTTTTTTCAGTTACTTGATGCGCTTGGTTACTTGCATAAACATCAAATTTTCCATCTTGATCTAAAGCCGGAGAATATAATAATCAGCCACAAAGGAAATAATGTCAAAATTATTGACTTTGGATTGTCAGGTTCTGACTCATTTGTTTCGCAACCTGCCGGGACAAAAAAATATAGCGCCCCGGAACAACTGAAAAATCCCGAATCTGCGGATGCCAGAAGCGATTTATATTCTCTGGGTCTTATTATTATTGAAATGTTCACCGGCAATGCTGATTTGTCGGGCGTAAAAAATCTTCCTTCGCATTACA
>Ga0116171_10006140_pt1 | contig 10429 bp, 11 predicted proteins | sample AD_JPNHW2_MetaG_FD_89798 | JGI IMG/M metagenome (GOLD analysis project Ga0116171, IMG submission 89798) | Active sludge microbial communities of municipal wastewater-treating anaerobic digesters from Japan - AD_JPNHW2_MetaG | ecosystem: Engineered > Bioreactor > Anaerobic > Digestate | place...
GCTGCAACTGGCTTTAGTCGCCAGCAGAGCCACCGACGCTATTTTGTTGCAAGCCGATGCATGCAGTTTGCCATTCAAAGAAGCATGTTTTGATGCGGTATTCAGTCGCGGGTCAGTCTTTTTCTGGCCAGATATTCCGGCCGCCTGCGCCGGAATAAAAATCGCATTGAAAACTGGTGGGCAGGCATTGATTGGTGGCGGGTATGGTTTGAGTACACCTGACTCTGTGATTGCCGAACTTCGCGCCCGGCAATCCGGCCACTGCAAAAACGATGTTCCCCGCCTCGACCCCGAAAAACTTTGCGAAATCATGCGCAGTTTCGGCGGGAAAGCATCTGTTCATCAGGCAAACAAGCGAGGGTTCTGGGTACACTGGCAGCTTTGACAACCATCTATGCAACTTCATAAAAGCGTGATAAAATCACCGGCGAAAGTTAAACACTGCTAACCAATTCAACAGGAAACACGCATGAAATATCGAGTATTACTGATCAATCCCGACGCAAAATCAATTGAGATCGAAAGCCGCGAGTTGTCTTCGCGCGGCATAAACGTGGTTACTACCCGAAGTGTCGAGGAAGCAATTCGTCTGCTGCGTGAAGACGGGCTGATTCACGTTATCTTAACCGAGTGGGAAGTACCGGTAAGCAGTGTAGAAGGTGAACTGGTGCGCAGTGTAACCCTCAAAGGGGCCGAACTTTTTGAGGAATTCAAGGTGATTCGGTTTGAGGTTAATATTTTTCTGTTCACCAAAGCCGCCGATCTGCCCTATTTCAATACCGGTGGCGATCTGAACGGTTATTTTTACAAGGGTGACAACGATTACGATGACATCGTGCGCAAGATTCGCACTGAAGTCATAAACAGCAAGAATCGTGCACCATTTTTTGAGAAACTGCTCGAATATGCACGAAAATCAAAAGATTCATGGCACACCCCCGGGCATGCATCGGGTTATTCAGTCAAAAACTCAATCTGGACCCGCGAATTTTACGAGTTTTTTGGGGCAAACCTTTTCAGGTCTGATGTTTCGGTTTCGGTACCGATGCTTGACTCTCTGCTGCACCCGACCGGCGTTATTAAAGAAGCGCACGAACTCGCTGCCAGAGCCTTCAGCTCCCGGTATACCTTTTTTTCTACCAACGGTACCAGCACTGCCAACAAAATATTATTGCAGACTCTTTTGCGGCCTGGCGAAGCGATTCTGCTCGACCGCAACTGCCACAAATCGGTGCATTATGGCACGATTCTGGCTGGCGCCGAGCCGATTTATCTCACCCCATCTGTGAATAATCGCTACGGCATCTTTGGCCCGGTTCCCAAAAAGCGTATTTTCGCAACGATGGACAAAGCTCTGGCGATGGGCAAAAAGCTCAAAGTTATGATTCTGACGAATTGTACCTATGATGGCCTGGTTTACGACATTGCTGACATCGTCAAAGAAGCTCACAAACGCAAGATCAAGGTGATCGTTGACGAGGCCTGGTATGGTTACGCACGGTTTCACCCGCATTTCTACCCCTGCGCCATGGAAGCCGGCGCCGATTATTCGACCCAGTCGACCCACAAGACCATGAGTGCTTTCAGCCAGGCATCGATGATTCATGTTAATGACCCTGAATTTGAAGATATCGAAGAGTTCTTCATGGAAAACTTCAACATGCACACAAGCACTTCGCCGCAATACCCGATGATCGCTTCGCTTGATGTGGCCCGCAAGCAGATGGTCATGGAAGGCTATTCGCTGCTCTCGAGGTGTATAGAGCTGTCTGATACGATCAAGAAGAGCATCAACACCCTGAGCAAATTCAAAGTTCTTGAGCTTGACGACCTGCTTTCTGAAGAAGTCAGAAATGACGGCATTCGCCTTGACCCGACAAAGCTGACCATCGATGTTTCGGGCACCGGTTTTTCGAGCAAGGAAGTCGAGCATTTTCTGCTTGAAAAACACAATATTCAGATCGAAAAAACCACTTTCAATACACTTACGGTGCTGATCACCATTGGCGCCACTCACAGCAAGCTGAACCGCTTGTTTCTGGCGCTTGAGAACATCGAAAAAATGAGTGGCACACGCAGACCGCACAAGCAGATTTCCCGCAACGACTTTTTCCTTGAACTCTCACCGATGCGCTATATGCCGCGTTTCGCGTTTTATTGCGACGGCGAATATCTGACCTTGCGTGATGCGGTCGGAAAAATTTCGGCCTGCATGGTTACCCCCTACCCGCCTGGTATTCCGCTGCTGGTGCCCGGGCAAATCATCACCCGAACTTCAGTAGAAGCTCTGAACTATTATCGCGATTATAACGTCGAAGTTCACGGGCTCAAAGAAGGGCGCATGAACGTGCTGACCGATGCCGAAGAAGCCCAGCTAACCGCTGACGGCTACGGCATCGTCGATATCACTGAATCCTGCGATTAAACGACTCTTGAAGAAACCAAAGCCGGTTGCAGCCCGACAAACTGCAACCGGCTTTTATATTTTTGCTGCTGAATTTGCTTCTACAAACCTTGTCTGGCGTTATTTATCTGAAAAATATCTTTCTTCGAGCTTTAAAAGTTCCGGCATTGAAGACACCTGAATATGCAAGTCTTTCAGAAGACCGTTTTCAAGTGCGTAAATCCAGCCATGAACAGTGACCTGCTGATTTCTTCTCCAGGCATCCTGAACTATGGTGGTATCTCCCACATTAAGAGCCTGTCTTATAACATTTATTTCGGCCAGGCGGTTGCGCCGCTCAATGGGGTCTGCAAAGCGCGACAATTCTTTTTGCTTAATTCTGATTATCTCTTGCAGATTTCTCAGCCAGTTATCGATCAACCCATGATAACTGTTATCAATAGCGGCTTTAATGCCACCGCATCCATAATGACCGCAAACAATAATGTGTTCTATTTTTAAAACATCAACAGCATATTGAATAACCGAAAGACAGTTAATATCAGTATGTATAACCTGATTCGCAATGTTTCTATGTACAAACAGCTCCCCCGGCAATAACCCAACGATTTCGTTCGCCGGAACCCGACTGTCAGCGCAGCCTATCCAGAGAATTTTGGGGTCATGAATCTGCGAAAGCTGCCTGAAAAACCCCGGGCAATTTTTTTCTGTTTCGTGCGCCCACTTCTTATTCCTTCTAAATAAATGCTCAAGCTTCTTCAGAAGCGCCTCCTTTGCTGTTTCCAGAATTTGATACAGGTGTTGCCTGCCACGATCAAAAACTTGTTGCCATTATATCACAGCGAATTCAACCATACCTGCCAGTTCACGGGTGCGTTACATTAACCCGGCGTCAATATGTTTCATGGTTTCCCGGCGGAATAATACCGTTCGCGATAGAAACACAAATTTTGCCATGCCATGCAGATATGGTATTATTCTTCAAGTTCTTAATTATTACAGTATTTACGGGCAAATCATGTGAGAGCCAGTTGGTTAGCTTAAGTGCTGAAACAATCTGAGTTAATCTGTGTTCGGAAAATTCGGAGGCCTGTCGCTTGCTGAAAAAAATCTTCTTCTGCCCTGTCTGCCGAGGCATTGCTGCATTATTGCTTGCTGCTGCACTCTGGTTGCCGTTTGTCCACTTGTTTTATGACCAGTCTGCTGCCAATTACCATTCCCCTGATAAGATTCCACCATTGGCGATGTCAATTGCAGCACGGCATATTGCCCTCTGGACCGACCCTGAACTCCGGCGTCTGGAACTGGAAAAAATGCGATCGCGCAACGCTGAATGGGACTTCATGGCCCGCTGCTTTTTCGTCTGGTCGCTGGGCAACATGGGTTTGCGCGACCCTGAGATGAAACCGACCGTGCTGCCGGTCATGGATGCGATCATCGATGAAACGGTCAGACTTGAGAAAGAACAGGGCATTCACTTTTTTCTCATGCCATACGCTAAATACAACGAATTCAAGATGCAGCCACCGCGCTCGATATTTATCGATGGCGAGATTGCTCTGATGCTTGGGTTGCGGCGCCTGATCGAAGATCGTGATGACTATCGAACTCTGCACCGTGAACGAATCGACGTTATGCTTGACCGCATGCAAAAGGGGCCAATTCTCTGCGCCGAAAGTTATCCTGATGAATGCTGGCTGTTCTGCAACAGTGTTGGTCTTGCCGCCATCAAGGTTGGCGACTTTCTTGACGGCACCGATCATGGTGAATTTTTCGGCCGTTGGCTTGAAAGCGCAAAAAAGAACCTTATCGACAAAGAAACCGGCATTCTTGTTTCAGCTTTCGATCTGTCGGGGAAAAGCGTTTCGGATGGCCCTGAGGGCAGCACTATCTGGCTGGTCGCCCATTGTTTGCAGGTGATCGACCCTGAATTTGCCAGGGAACAATACTGGCTGGCCCGTAAGCAACTGAAATCGAGTTTTTTCGGGTTTGGTTACGCTTATGAATGGCCTGGAGGCAAGGGGCATGATGACGTCGATTCTGGGCCGATAATTCCAATAATCAATCTCTCGGCCGGTTCTACTGGTCTGGCATTCCTCGGTGCAGCTTCTTTCAATGATCAGGAATACCTTACCTCTCTGTACCGTTCCCTTGAAATGGGTGCATTTCCTTTGCCGACTGGGCAGGGAGTAAAATATTGCGCCAGCAACGCTGTCGGTGACGCTGTTCTTCTCTATTCAATCACGCAAGGGCCGGCCTGGCAAAAAATCCTGTCGGGGAGGCAACCATGACCGATCAGATTCGCAGCCCATTCAAGGCGCGGCTGTTTACTTCCTGGGGCTTTCTTTACCGGGCGTTGCTGATAATCTTTGTTTTTGCCATGCTGCACCTTGCTGGTCTGCGCGAATATACCAGCTTTATAACCGGTACCACCTCTGGCGGTTATCTCGACCTGCTTGGCATGACCTATTTCATTTTCTACGCCCTCGCGGTTTTCCTGGCGCCGATTCTTTTGCTGGCCGCAGCGTTTTTGGCGCTCCTGGAGCGATTCTGGCCACATGTTTCCATGCAAAGTGAGGCAAAGTAATGAAATGCCCCGAATGTGATGGAACCATCAACGACACTCAGCCGCATTGCGAAAGTTGCGGCTTTGACATTGCCGACTTCGACGAGCTGCTGAAGGTGCCCGCCGAGAGGTCTGGTGCGGTTAATGACTGGGCCGGTGCCCTCAGCGACACAGGTTATGAAAGGCTGACCGGCAAACTTGAGGAATTCACCGCCGCAACCGGCATTGATTTTTGTCTTGTCACCCTGCTGTCTTCAGAACCGAGATCGCCACGTGAATTCTCGTTCTGGCTGTTCAATCGCTGGAAAATAGGTGGCGACGGTCATCTTGGGGCGCTGGTGCTGCTTTCGATGACAGAACGGCGTATCGAAGTTGAGGTCGGGTATGGAATCGAAAAGTATATCGACGACGATGAGGCGGCGGGTGTTTTGCAGCATCACGCGGTGCCGTTTCTGAAAAAGGGCGATTTCGATAACGGCCTGTTTTATTCGCTGGATATGCTGGCGAAGATTTTCGAACACGGTCTTGCCGAGGAGAAAATTAATGGGCAGTCATCCTGAAAATCATTCGGTTGAGAGATGCCGTTTACGGGTAATTTCGTGTCTGCTGCTCAGCCTTCTTCTGGGGCTTGTTTTGCCGGTCGAGGCCAGGCAGATGCCGATTCGGCGCGTGCCTCTCAACGATGAAATATTGCTTCTCGACGCCTCAACCGCAACCGAGGTTAAGCGTTACAGTCAACTTCTTTACCGTGACTACCGCAGTGAAATGGCGGTGCTGATCATTCGCAGTACTGACGGTGAAAAACACTCAGTCTGGGCTGAAAAGGTTTTTAATCACTGGGGTCTTGGCCAGGCCGGTGTAAACAATGGTATGCTGATTCTATTTGCCATCGACGACCGGCGGGTCGAAATCAAACCTGGAATCAGGTATAAGAACCGTTTTACGGCTGATTTTTGTTCAACATTGCTCAACCGTTACGTCGTGCCGGCAATACGTGCCAACCGCCCGGCCCAGGGGGTTCTCGCCGCAGCCCGCGAGGTAGCCGCCGAAATTCGCAGTTTTGAAGATCCAGCGGGTCTGTTGGCGGCGAAATCGAGTCAGCGACCCGGTGAAACCGGCGTCTCCGGTAATTCCGGGCCAGCGCAAAACTTGAACAAAAATTCCCTGCCGACAGCGAGTTCGAGCCATAAGGTTTCCGGAAAGGGTTATTCGTCATCTTCATCGGCCAATGCAAACAAGAATGTCATTAAACGACCCACATGGGTCGAACGCCAGCGTGCGACTCTTGATTTCTATCTGGCCAGGCCGCTACATCTGGTGGTTTATGCGATTATTGCAATTTCGGTCTTGTTTGGCCTGTTTTTTTTCCAGCAGACTTTCATGCACGGTCGACTTATCATGCCGGTATGGTTGTTCGTTTTTATAATGCTCGCTTCGGTTGCGGCTTGTGCCGGGCTGGTATCGACCATGTCTGACTTTTTCGAAGGTTTTCTCGATAGCGCTTTCAGCTGTTCAGGCGGGGTGGCGTTGTTGAGCTTTCTTATCTGCACTAACCACATTTGCCCGCGCTGCAAAAAATATATGAACGTTGACAAGCGCACCCTGCGTTCTCCGACCTATACCTCAAGCGGGCTTGGTGAAAAAACCGTACATTGCGACAATTGTGGTTATCACAACGTTTCAACCTATACGATTTCGAGAAGAACAAAAAGTTCGAGCAGTTCTGGCCGCCGAAGCAGCGGTGGGCGCTGTTCAGGTGGCGGTGGCGGCGCCAGCTGGTAGTTATCTCAAAAGTTCAGTTGCCCTTTACCGGTTTGAGCTGAGAGATTACCCTGTGGTTGCGCCGGCTTAACAGGCAGGGTCAGTCGGTCGGGCGTGATTTTTTAAGATTGAAGACGCGCAGGTATTTGCCGGTAATATCTGGGAAATCTGAGAAAATTCCGTCGATGCCGACTTTTTCGAAGAGCACTTTGAGCAGTGCTTCAGACGAAACAGAGGCTGGTAATGAGTCAGCCCTGAATGTGTATGGGTGCACTTTGAGACCGGCCTGGTGCGCCCGGGCCACCAGATCAGAGATTATCGGCTGGCCTTTCGCATCGATACCGGTGATTATCTGACTGATAGAAGGCCCGATACCATAAGCGTAGCCGGCAACGGCTTCGATATCACAATCTTCTTCAATAAGCTGAATCAGGCGCAATTCGCACTTCAGTTCATTTTTGATGCGCTTGAGTTCAGCAAAATCAAAGCATTGCAGGAAAATATTATCGCTGCTGTTGCTGTAACCATAGTCAGCAAGGGTTTTAAGCACTATGGCGGTGATATCGCGCCCTTCGTTTCTATGCCATTCTGGTTCTTTTATTTCGGGGTAGATACCAATGTTTCGGCCGGTCGAATGGTTGAGGCCCTGAATCATTTCGATTTCTTCGCCGAGACTCGATAGCATGAATTCAGATTTGCCGAGCGGAAAGCGGCCGGAAAAAACAGCCCGGCCGGTTGCCAGATCGATGCGTTCGTGCACTTTGAGGGTTTTAATTTCGGCAAAGGTAAAATCTATAGCATAATAGCGGCCATCAGAGCGTTTTCGCTCAGGAAACCTCGTGGCAACATCGGTTACCGTGTCGAGGTGAATGTCGTGAATGACGATTGGCACATTGTCGCTGGTTAAAACGACATCCTGTTCAAGGTAATCGGCATCCATGTTATAGGCCAGAGCTTTGGCCTGCAGGGTGTGTTCGGGCAGATAGGCGCAGGCGCCCCGGTGAGCGATGTTTATGGTTTTGTCCATGGCAGATACGCTGGTCAGGCCTCCGATCAGAAGAATCAGCAGAGCTTTCGCGATTTTTTTCATAGGTACCTCAAAAAGATATATTTCAGAAAAATTATAACAGTTTGAGATTCTCCATGCAGCAATTACAGTATTTTTACCAGCAATTCTCGTTGAGTTTTATAACTCGCATCAAAAGCCACTTGTGTTCAACTAGTTGTCTTTTAAAAGCGGAAGCTTCGGCCTATCAGCCGGGTTGCTTTTTCTACAGCGATTCGCTTCGCTCACAAGCTTCCGAAAAAGCAATCCCGTCTTCTCGCCTCGCAATTTTATTATAGAAATCTACGATTTTTGACCGAGAATTGCTGTATTTTTACTTCCACTATTGCTCACTGGTTGAAAAACGTATAGAATCAGGGCGTTTTCAGCTAACTTTCGTAATTATCATGGAGAAGACATACAATGAAAAATATCTACAAAATGCCTCCGGTCAGGCTCGATGACGAAGAAGAAGAACCGCCAGTACCCGAAGGAGCCGATGAAAAGGAAAAGGGCACCGAAGTTAACGAGCTGGTTGAGCAAAAACTGCTCGAAAAGCGGCAGGTATTTCTCTGGGGTGCAGTCGATGACGACAGCGCCAAAGACATTGTCAGCAAGCTTCTCTATCTTGAAGCTACCAAGCCTGGCGAAGAAATCACTTTTTTCGTTAACAGCCCGGGCGGCATCATTTCATCGGGTATGGCAATCATTGACACCATGCACCTGATCACCTCGCCGGTGAAAACGGTGTGCATGGGTCTGGCCGCTTCGATGGGTTCACTGATTCTGTCGGCCGGCAAAAAAGGGCAGCGCTACATTTTTCCGAATGGCAAAGTGATGATTCACCAGCCAAGCGTTGATTATCTCTATGGCCAGGCCAGCGATCTCGAAATTCAGGCCAAACAGATTCTGCGCACCCGCGAATCGGTTGCTGCCATGCTCGCCAAAAACTGCGGCAAAAGCAAAGATCGCATCATGAAAGACCTTGACCGCGACTACTGGATGGATTCAGAAGAATCAATCGAATACGGCATCGTTGACGCTGTTTATAAATTCTAAGCGGCTGCGGGCGTCATCATCAACTGGTGACGCCCGTTTTGTCAATCAAAGAAGGTAAAACCATGGAAAACTACTTTGCAGAAACCCGCTTTGCGGTTACCATCTGCGATCTTGATGGCAAAATCGTCTACATGAATGATCGTGCCTGCAAGGTGTTCGAAAAATATGGCGGCAAAAACCTGGTTGGTCGCAGCCTTTACGAATGCCACAAAGAAACTTCGCGTGAGATGATCAAAAAGTTCATGACTGATGGTACAACCAATGCCTACACTATCGAAAAGGCCGGGATGAAAAAGCTGATTCACCAGTCGCCCTGGTTCAATGAAGGAAAAATTGCGGGTCTTGTCGAGCTTTCGATTGAGTTACCAGCTGAAATGCCGCATTTTGTCAGAACACCCTGAGCAGCCAGCATTCATTTTCGTTTGAAAATACCGCGCCAGCCGGTTGATTGCTGCATGGTAGGCAATTTGAGGCGTGGTGCCAGGCCGATCGATTCGGTGACAAAATAGACTTCTTTTTCGTGACTGCGGGCCAGTTTAACGATTTCTTCAATGTCGATGCGCCGGCATGGAACTTCGATTTCCTGCACGGCCCGGTCGCCGTCGATGCCTTCGAAAATCATGACCTGGTAACCCATGCGCCGCAATTCATCAGCAACCATCCGGCCCTTATCAAAAAATATAATGCGCAACAGGGCATTGCCAATGGCAAAACGCTTTTCGATCATTATGCCGGCAACATTGCCCGAAGCATAGCCGAGGGCGTAAAAAATCGCGATTATCGGGCTCTCTTTAAGTTTTTCCATGACTGTCGAAATAACGAGCAACCAGATGCTGACTTCAATGAAGCCAAGCACGAATGCCGTTTTGATGCGGCCCTGCACGATGCTGATGATTCTGATAGTACCGACCGAGACATCAACAATGCGGGCAAAGAAAACAAGAACACAGGTAATGAGAATATTTAAATCGACAACCATGTTTAACAACCCGCTTTGGCTAATAAATAAGGCATTTTCAGAGACATGAGTCTAGCAGATATCCCGGGAGTTAGCAAACTCGGGGGTTATTAATCAGGCAGAGCTTTATTTTTGCGCGGCAAGGGTCGCGAGAACCCATTGCAGAGCTTCTTCGCGCATTTCTTCAGGGGCAGTCTGGTGCCCGCCGGCAAATTCGAACCATTTAAGTTGCCAGCCAAGCTTTTTAAGAAATTTGCGGTCTTCCTGCATCAGCTTGTAATTAAAATCGGTGGGGCTGGTAAGAAAGGCGCAGACCTTGTCGTGCGGGTAGGTATCAATGTGTTTCAGGCTGTTTTCGTGAATGTAGCCAACATTACTGATCACCGCCGCCACCGTATCTGGGTGGAAAAAGCTGAACAGGTGCGCGGCCATGCCGCCGCCGGAACTGCCTAGAGCGATGACGCCCGGGTTGACCGGAAACTGCTCAACGACCTTCTCTTTGATCAGCTTATTGAGACGTTCAAGATAGGCGGGGATATCCATGCCATTCTTGATAACTTTCGAAGCCAGAATAATGCAATGATTGCGATCAGCATGCCCACCCCAGGTCGAAATAAGACCTTCGGCATCAGCACC
>Ga0116171_10006142_pt1 | contig 10428 bp, 6 predicted proteins | sample AD_JPNHW2_MetaG_FD_89798 | JGI IMG/M metagenome (GOLD analysis project Ga0116171, IMG submission 89798) | Active sludge microbial communities of municipal wastewater-treating anaerobic digesters from Japan - AD_JPNHW2_MetaG | ecosystem: Engineered > Bioreactor > Anaerobic > Digestate | place...
ACCAGTTCTCCAACGTAATCATCAAGCTCAGTCACCATAGCTGCAAAAGCTGCATGAGGATAAGGTTGTGAACCGTAACCTCCAATCCTGAAACTATTTCCGCTGTCAATTCCGGCATAATTCACTTCAGGATCAAATTTTCCTCTGAATTTTGACATATACTCTTCTTTTGCAAATAATTCTGCATGAGGAAGATTGGTTGTATACATCAGGAAAAATGGTTTATCCTTGTTGGTCTCAATGAATTTAAGGGCAGCTTCATTGACTTTATCAGGTGCATAATCTCCGGTTTTAATCCCTTCATTTCCGGTCAGAATAACTTTTGTATTATTATGCCATAAATAAAATGGATAATAGTTGTGGGCCATTCTCTGGCAGTTATATCCATAAAATTCATCAAATCCCTGCATGTTGGGATCTCCTTCAGTTCCCACGAACCCCAAACCCCATTTTCCGAATACACCTGTTGCATAACCTTTTGTTTTAAGGACTTCTGCTATGGTTACAGAACCTGCAGGCAAAGGCCACTGACCTTCAGGATTTATTTCCTTGTTTCCCCGGATCGGAGTATGCCCGGTATGAAGTCCCGTCAAAAGTGATGAGCGTGATGGCGCACTTACCGTGCACCCGGCATAATGTTGCCTGAATAGCATCCCCTGTTGGGCAAGGGAGTCTATATTAGGAGTAGAAAATTTTTTCTGACCGTAACAGCTTATATCTCCATATCCCAGATCGTCGGCAAGAACATACACAATATTTGGCAGTGATTCATTTCTGTTGCACGAAGAACAAGAAAAAAGAGCAAGAGTTGCACATAATGTTATGGGAGTCCTTGTATTCATATAGTTGTTTTAAGCTATATCAAAGTAAAAATAACTTTTTCCCCTTAATAGCCTAAATTTAAAACAAATTATTGGAATATCAACCGGGGTCTTCCATACCACTAAGGAGGCCTTACTTTTCTCCAAACAGCACAAATATGATGACCAGGATTCCTGGTGCTATTTATATGAATCTTTATGTACAGTTTTAACAGCCCTGCCAGATGGATCTATCATGTTTTTAAATGATTCATCCCATGCAAGGGCTTCAGGTGTGCTGCATGCCACTGAAGGAACTGAAGGAACACATGAAGCCGCAGAATCGGAAGGGAAATGCTCTGTAAAGATTGATCTGTAAAAGTACTCCTCTTTAGACATTGGCGGGTTGATGGGAAACCTGTATTTTGCATTTGCCAGTTGTTTGTCAGAAACCTCTTTTGAAGTAATCTCCCTGAGGGTATCAATCCAATTGTATCCCACACCGTCAGAAAATTGTTCTTTTTGTCTCCATGCCACACTTGCCGGGAGATAGCTTTCAAAGGCTTTTCGCAGCACCCATTTTTCCATTCTCTCTTTTGTTATCATCTTGTCTTTTGGGTTTAGCCTCATTGCAACATCCATAAATTCCTTGTCGAGAAAAGGAACACGGCCTTCAACACCCCAGGCTGCAAGCGATTTGTTGGCTCTGAGACAATCGTAAAGATGTAGCTTGTTTAATTTTCTTATTGTCTCTTCGTGAAATGATTTAGGGTCAGGGGCCTTGTGAAAATAGAGGTATCCACCGAATATTTCGTCGGCACCTTCTCCTGAAAGCACCATCTTCACTCCCATCGATTTGATTACTCTGGAAAGAAGGTACATGGGTGTTGAAGCCCTCACTGTTGTCACATCGTATGTCTCAATGTGATATATCACATCACGTATTGCATCAAGACCCTCCTGTACAGTAAAGTGAATCTCATGATGGACAGTACCTATATGCTCAGCAACTTTTCGCGCAGCTGCCAGATCGGGAGAACCTTCAAGTCCTACCGCGAATGAATGTAATTGGGGCCACCATGCCGGACTCTTGTCATCCGATTCAATTCTTTTTGGTGCAAATTTCTTAGCTATCGCAGAAACGATAGACGAGTCGAGACCTCCTGAAAGAAGGACCCCGTATGGAACATCTGACATGAGCTGACGGTGTACTGACGCTTCAAGTGCTTCTTTGAGCTCCTCAATACTGGTTTCATTTTTTTCAACTGCAGAATATTCCATCCAGTCGCGTTCATACCATTTCTTCATTACTCCGTCCCTGCTGTAGAGATAATGACCCGGCAGGAATTCCTGTATCCTGTTGCATACACCCTCAAGGGCTTTAAGTTCTGATGCAACATAAAAATTACCCGATTTATCCCACCCCATGTAAAGAGGAATAATTCCTATATGGTCGCGTGCAATAAAATAGCAGTCGTTTTCCTTGTCATAAATTGCAAATGCGAAGATGCCGTTCAGCTCCTCAACAAATGAGGGACCTTTATCGCGGTAAAGTGGCAGAATAACCTCACAGTCGGAATGAGTAAGAAACTCATATGAACCCTCATAACGTTTCCTTAATTCCTGGTGATTGTATATTTCGCCATTTACAGTAAGTATGAGATTGCCGTCTTTACTAATCAAAGGTTGCTTTCCTGACTGGGGATCGACGATAGACAACCTTTCATGGGCCAGTATTGCTTTTTCGCAATAATAGATACCAGACCAGTCAGGTCCGCGATGTCTTAATTTTCCTGACATTTTCAGGATAGTCGATCTTAACTCCTTATGATTTACCTTTAGATCAAATACACCTACTATTCCGCACATTTTACTATCTCTTTAATTAATAGACTGTCAATAGTTTATTCACAAACAATATTTTCCCGAAAATCAGATGAGAAAACTCTGATGCGAAAATAGTATTTTATCGGACAATTAAAAACTAAATTGATATTAAACAGGCATAAAAATCAAATATATTTAAGTAAATATGAATATTATTAAATAATAATAATTAAAAAGATGTATTTGCTTTAATTTGTTAATTTAATCAATGATTTTTAACTCATATTGAATCATTGTCGTATTAAGACGGCAATTTCTTTTACCAGTATAAATTTAACATTTTGTAAGACCAAGGTCAAGAGCCGGCTGAGAACCCTCAATAACAATAGCAGCTCCAAGTGCGGATGCGTTAGCTATTTCAGATGTATAAACGTGCTTTGAAGGATAAGCGTCATTAATAAGATTAATGAATATTCCATTTTTTGAAAATCCTCCCGTGATGTAGATATTTGAAGTATCATCATTTTCAGGCAGAACCAGGTTTACAGCTTCAATGGTAAGGTCACAGAGTTCATTCATAAGCTGGTGATAGGCCTCTTCATAGGTGGCAAATGCATAAAGATCAATATAGTCTTTTAATTCCCTGTCATATGGTGTTTCTTTGAAGAAGACTTTTTTATTTTCAAATTTGACCTTTAGCGAAGATGATAATTGTTTATCAGCTTTTACCTTTTTGAAGTAATCTTCCTGCTTATTAAAATGTTCTGCAATTTTAATTACAGCCATCTCATGAAGATGTCCGAGGAATAATCTGGACGACTTAACCGGTTGCCTTGTGATACTTAAATAGCACAGGCAATCTTTATCGAGTTGTTCAGCGGTCAGTTTCTCAGAGTTGAAAGGGTTCATATTAATACACCATGTTCCTGTTGACAGAAGCAGAAACTTACCATCACTGCTGGTAAAATAGGGAGCAAGAGATGATGAACTGTCGTGAATGCCAATCCCGATTTTTATTTTCTTCCCTTCAATTTCTACTTCGTTGACTGTATTTACAGGAACCGGATCAGGCAGGTTTAATCCATTCATTTTTACCCACGGATGATAATTCATATTATCGAAATCCCACAGAGCGGTATGACAACCTAACGATGTATGCTCTGAATATATCTTACCGGTGAGAGTATAAGACAAATATTGAGGGAAATGGAGTATGTGTTTTATTCTGCAAAATATTTCAGGTTTTACTGATTTTAACCATAGAGGTTGGATCCCTGAATTTAACATGCCAAGAGCAGGGGAAGCTGTTCTTCTGCAGAACTCATCTCTTCCTCCATGTCGTTTGTAAAGGTTTTCCGGTATTTTTTCATCAACCGGTTTAAGATAATTATAAACAGGTGTCAGTCTTTTCCCGTTTTCATCAAGATAAACGAGTGTGGCGCCATATGTAGTAAAATTGACAGCTTTAAGATCATATATATCAGAATGCACCAATCCGATTATTGATTCTTTAATCCACCGCTCAATTAACTCAATGTCATCACATTCGAATCCATCATCATCCATAATCTCGGCAAATTTCTGTTCATTCTCCGAAACAATCTTGAAATCCTCATTGAACAGGATAATCTTTTTGTTTGTTTTGCCGATATCAAATATTGCGATAACAGTCTGTTTCATATGATCCTGATTTTTTAATAAATATTGTAGGGACGCTGTGTACAGCGTCCCTACGTGTAAAAAATATTTTATCTTTTTGAGAGAACCTCTTTTTCGTATTTCTGAATCTCCGTTATGTAATCCTGTCCTACCGGAACATTATTCTGAAGGCAATAATAATCCCACACTGCACCGAAAGGTTTAGTTTTCAGAAGTTCAAGGAATGCAAGTCTCTCAAAGTTCATCCCCTTTTCCTCAAATTTAACCAGTGTTTCAAATGGTTCGAGAAGGGCAAACAGGAAAGCCAGCTGTACCGATCTTGCTCCTATTACATAAGCGCCGATCCTGTTAAGACTGGCATCAAAATAGTCGAGACCGATATTGACTTTGTTCAACGCTTTTGCTCTTATAATTTCCTGAGCAATAAGAGTAATCTCATCGTTAAAGGTAGTAACGTGGTCGCTGTCCCATCTTAGGCCTCTTGTCATATGAAGAAGAAGCTCATCCACATTCTGAAGGCATGATGAAATCTTATCGCCGACCTGCTCTGTCGGATGAAAATGTCCGTTATCAAGAGTGATCATGATATCTTTTTTTGCAGCATATCCAAGATAGAAATCGTGAGAACCGACCACCATAGCTTCAGAACCGATACCAAACAGTTTGGCTTCGACAGAATCCTTAAGATATTTTTTAGAATATTCCACAGCAAAGATCTCATCCAGTGATTTTTTCAGGAGTTTCCGCAGACCATTACGATCAACAGGAACATCTTTTGAACCATCAGGGATCCATATATTGTGCACTGAAGGAGTACCGAGTTGTTTTCCCATTTCTGCAGCTATTGCACGGCATCTTTTTACATGCTCAACCCAGAACTTTCTTATTTTTTCATTTTTGCTTGATAGGGTGAAACCATCATCGGCATATGGATGAGAGAAGCATGTGCAGTTAAAATCAATACCCATCTTTCTCTTTTTAGCCCAGTCGATCCATCCCTGATAATGTTTTACCTCAATCTGATCCCTGTCAATTAGTTTACCTCCGAATTCGCCATATATTGCATGAAGATTAAGCCTTTGTTGTCCGGGTAAAAGTGACATCACCTTATCAAGGTCATTTCTCATCTGTTCTATGGTTTTAGCTTTTCCAGGGAAGTTTCCTGTAACCTGAATACCACCGCCGCCAAGTTCTGCTCCCGGTTTTTCAAAACCGCCAACATCATCTGTCTGCCAGCAGTGGAGACTGATGTTTATTTTATCCAGTTTGGCAAGTGCTTTATCGACGTCAATATCGAGTTCTGCATATTGTTCTTTTGCAATTTGAAATGACTTTTCAATAGATGCTTTTTTCATATTTAATCTCTTTTAATACATTTATATTATTCTGAATAATTATTTCTTTTTAACCTTCTTCTTAATCCATCCCTTAAATCAACCCCTTTAAATCCATCCCTAAATCCCCTAAAGGGGACTTAATTAAGTGTTAATCAATTACTTGCACCCAGAGTGGAATAAATGTGTACTACAGCCTTTTACACAAACCCGAATCAAAAAGGCTCAATTTTCAAAACACTCTTCTGCTCCTACTCCATATAAAACACCTGTTCAAGCGGAATGGTAACAGGTGAGCTGTCGGGATTGGTTTCCATTATGTCGGCCATATATTTCCACCACTTTTTAACAACTTCGTTTGCTCCAAGGTCCTGGGAGGAGCTTTGTCCTGTTTGCTCCTGGTATGCAAATAAAGTATTTGTCTCCTCGTCAAGGAAAATAGAATAGTTACCTACACCCTCATCCTTTAATAACTTAACGAGTTCAGGCCATATTTCACTGTGGCGTTTCCGGTATTCTTCCTTGAAGCCGGGAAACAGTTTCATTTTAAATCCAAATCTTGTATTCATAATATATAAGGTTAACCTAGTTTAACAACAAATGTGGAGAGTATAAGAACTAAGATTCCTATCAGAAGAATAACAATTGTCTTTCTTTTTGCGCCATCCCATTCATGAAGGAACAATCCCCATATATTGCTTATTGCAATATTCAGAGCCATCAGAATACTCCATGCAAAAACAGACATAGCCGGCGGTAATTTACTTGAACCCATCCCGAAGAAATGGAATTGCAGGAACCATAAGAAACCAGCAAGGAATGTAAAGAAAAGATTATTCATTAAAACGGAACCTGAAACCGACATATAATCTTTGTATGTTTTGTTCCGGATATTAAGAAAAACACAATAGACAAAATTGGTAAAGAATCCACCAAGAAGAATAAAGATCAAAGAAGGATTCTTCTGGAAAAGAGGATTTGTTCCATGAGCAAGTGCAGCATTTTCAATAGGTTTCCCTGCTTCATATCCAAAATTCATACATGCGCTCATTACACCTGCGAATATTGCTATTAATAAACCTTTTTTAAGCGCGAATTCCTTTACAGCTGCTTTTTTAGCTTCTTCAGACATTTCTTTGCTTTTAAGGGAGCCGGCATACCCAATAATAATAATTCCTGCAATTGTCAGAGAAACACCGACAACAGTCAGAATCCCTGCAGTTGATCCAAAGAGGTTATCACCTGCAACAATCGGCGGAATCAGCGTTCCAAACGCTGCACACAGACCAAGTGCTATGCTTTGCCCGAGAGCAACACCAAGATATCTGATACTTAATCCGAAGGTCAATCCGCCAACACCCCACAGCATTCCGAAAAACATTGCCATAAGTTTGGCTGATGATGGTGCATCATGAATAATAGGCATAAGTTGGCCACTGGGAACAAAAATAAAAGCAAAAAGCCATGGAGCGATAAGCCAGGCAGCTAAACCCTGTACTATCCAATAGGATTCCCAGGCCCACGATTTTACTTTATTTAAAGGAACATAAAAACTTGCAGCACCAATGCTGCCAAGTGCTATCAAAATTATACCTGCAATTGGATTCATGTAAGACTTTTTAAGTTTAATATTTGTACTGCAATTTAAAAACTTTCGTTAATGAAATTGACTTTTAAGATATTTTTTTATTCAGACATTTTTTAATAACCTTGAGTCATGTTATTTAATACCCTAATATTAATTACAACCATATTATGAAATCATTAAAACTGACATTATTATTTCTGTTGCTGTTTTCAGTGACTTATGCTCAGGATATCTCTGTTAAAGATCTTACCTGTGAGCATGCTACAAACCCGTTAGGCATTGAAGTTGCCCAGCCACGGTTTTCATGGAAGATTACCGGAACGGGAAATAACATAATGCAAACTGCCTATTCGATCAGAGTTGCAACGGACAGAAAATTTTCATCAGGCAAAATTGTCTGGCAGGTAGAGAAGACAGCCTCTGATGAATCCATCCTTCAGAATTATAAAGGGTCTCAGCTAAAATCCGGACAAAGATATTTCTGGCAGGTGAAGGTCTGGGACAATAAAGGAAGATCGTCAAAATGGAGTGAGCCTGTATTTTTTGAGATGGGATTACTCTCTCCAGCTGAATGGAAAGCAAAGTGGATTGAAATGGAAGGTGATACTTTAAAATACTCACCATCTCCCTATTTCAGAAAAGAGTTTCCAGTTGGAAAAAGCATTGCTGCTGCAAGAGTCTATGTAACTTCTCATGGATGGTATGAATTGCATATTAACGGGAAGAAAGTTGGAGATCAGGTTCTGACTCCTGGATGGACATCATATAATAAAAGACTTCAGTACCAGGTATATGATGTTACAGATTTACTTGTAAAAGGTAATAATGCCATTGGTGCCGTTCTTGGAGATGGCTGGTACAGGTCACCTCTCTCAAATGTAAATAACTGGGCATTTTATGGTAAACAGCTTGGGCTCCTGCTTCAGTTGAAGATCACCTTTACTGACGGATCTGAAGCTCTGATAACCAGTGATGATTCATGGAAAGTTACAAAAGACGGAGCACTCAGAATGACCGATCTTTATAATGGTGAAACATATGATGCCACAAAAGATCTCACAGGCTGGGATAAAACCGGATATAATGACAATAAATGGATGAAAGTCAGAATCGGCAATTATAATAACAATAATATTATAGCATCAGAAGGTGCTCCTGTCAGAAAAATTCAGGAGATTAAACCGGTTAAAATATTCAGGACACCGAAAGGATCTCTTGTTGCAGATATGGGGCAGAACATGGTTGGCTGGATACGCCTTAAAGTAAAAGGAAACAAAGGGTCGGTTGTTACTCTGAGACATGCTGAAGTATTGGACAAATATGGCGAATTTTATACGGCAAATTACCGATCTGCAAAATGTCAGCTTCAATATACTCTTGCAGGTACAGGAGAGGAAGTGTATGAACCAAGGTTTACTTTTATGGGATTCAGATACGTTGAAGTCACAGGGTTCCCGGGAGAACTTACCGCTGATAATCTTACAGGTGTTGTGGTTCATTCTGACATGAAGACGACAGGCAGTTATGAATGCTCAAATCCCCTTATCAATCAGTTGCAGCATAATATTCAATGGGGGCAGAAAGGCAACTTTGTTGATGTCCCAACCGATTGCCCGCAGCGTGATGAACGTCTCGGCTGGACAGGTGATGCCCAGGCTTTCTGCAGAACAGCTGCTTATAATATGGATGTTGCTGCTTTCTTTACAAAATGGCTTAAAGATGTTACCGCTGATCAGGCAAAATCAGGCGCTGTACCATTTGTTGTTCCTAATGTATTTAACAAAGGAGTACCAGCTGATGTATCGACATCGGCAGGATGGGGAGATGTTGCAATAATTGCCCCATGGACAATGTACCAGGTATATGGCGACAAAAAGTTGCTTGAAACACAATATAAAAGCATGGAGGCCTGGATTGATTATATAAAGAAAACAGCAGGATACGATTATATATGGAACGGAGGAAGCGTATTTGGCGATTGGTTGTTCTATCATCCGCCTGTCAACAATCATACCGAACCCGATGGTTTTACAGAACATGATTTCATAGCCACTGCATTTTATGCCTACTCACTGAGTCTTTTTGTTAAAACAGCTGATTTGTTCGGAGAATCAGAATCAGCCGGAGTTGGGAAAGCAATCTTAAATAAAGTAAAGGAAGTCTTTAATGATGAGTATGTTACAAAAGCAGGGAAAGTTGGAACATGTTCACAGACATCTTATGTTCTTGCTCTTATGTTTGATATTTTACCCGAGAAAGTGCGTCCGGCTGCAGCTGCGTTCCTTGTCGAGGACATCAAGAGCAGAGGCAATCATCTTTCTACCGGCTTTCTTGGCACACCATATCTCTGTCATGTTTTATCCGACAACGGTTATACCGATGTTGCCTATGATCTGCTGCTTCAGGAGACTTATCCTTCATGGCTTTACCCTGTTAAAATGGGAGCCACAACTATATGGGAACGCTGGGATGGCCAGAAGACAGACAGCACCTTTCAGGATGATGGGATGAATTCATTCAACCATTATGCTTATGGTGCAATTGGTGACTGGATGTACAGGGTATCAGCAGGTATTGAAATTGCAGCCCCGGGTTATAAGAAGATTTCTGTCCAGCCTCATCCTACAAAAAAATTGGATTATTCAAAAGCATCATTTGAAAGTTCATACGGAACAATTGCCTCCGGTTGGGAAAGAAAAGGAAATAAAATTACTGTAAGTGTTAAGATTCCGGTTAACACTGTCGCTGTAGTTAAACTGCCCGTCAAAGATGCAGGCATGATTACTGAGAATGGAAAGCGCATATCGGATAACAATATTTTTTCTGACATCCACACAGCAGGAAATAATGTGGTTTTTAATGCCGGCTCCGGAAGTTATGTTTTTGAATACAATGAAGAGTAGTTACGCACAAGATCCGGTTGTTTTTTAACAACATGCGGCAATTGTTCGTTATTTTTGATACTAAAAATAGAATAAAGTATATTTTTGCTGGCCTGATTTATATCAGGCCAGTTTTTTTATCTAATTAACATCCAATGATTTTTATAGAAAACCATCTTGGTGAATTTGCTGCTTTGTTAACTGCTTGTTTCTGGACTGTTACCTCCTTCTCTTTTGAGTTTGCCAGTAACAAGATAGGCTCAGTTGCTGTAAATATATTAAGGCTGGTTGCAGGATTACTTTTTCTTAGTGTTTTCACTCTTATTAACAGGGGAATG
>Ga0116171_10006144_pt1 | contig 10427 bp, 6 predicted proteins | sample AD_JPNHW2_MetaG_FD_89798 | JGI IMG/M metagenome (GOLD analysis project Ga0116171, IMG submission 89798) | Active sludge microbial communities of municipal wastewater-treating anaerobic digesters from Japan - AD_JPNHW2_MetaG | ecosystem: Engineered > Bioreactor > Anaerobic > Digestate | place...
AGAGCCTGTTGGGGAGGAAAAACCTTTTTTCTCTCCTTAATCAACCGCCTCACCTCTTTTTTTTGGTTATTTATATCCTCTTGGCTCATAGTAATACTGACCCATTAAAGTGCTTAAAAGTAATTTGGATTTATTTGCTATCCGCGCATCAACCAATAATTGGAAAAAACCTCTACTAATTAGCTATTATTGACCGTAAAAGTCTATTAGATAGGTAAACGAATAAAAAGGTAAAAGGTTGCTACCGGTCCAGCCATGTTGGAACATTATACGAATTGGGTAACGTGTACGAAATAGCTTAAGATCTATATAAACTTCATAACCAAAGGATTTCATGTTATGAGAGTAGCTTTTGTTATCGTAATGAAAGTGATTATAAGCATAATCATAAAACCCATTTAAGGATATTCTATTTAAATAGGCTAAAGAACCAATTGCAAAATCAGGGTAAGCAATAGGTAGAAGGTACTCAAAAGTGTAAAGTCTAAACTTTTCAGAATAAAAATCTTCATATCCGCGGGGGAAGTTAATTTTGTTGGAAAAGTAATGCCTCTCTAAGTCCTGATTTTGAAATCCGTGTCTAACTAATATACTATGTGTTCGATTAATTCCGGGTAGGTAGACTAAAAAATCTCCGGAAAAAATAGATCCAAAGTTTTCCCGATTGAAGGGTGCGTTTTCATAATTAAATTCTGTTTTAATGCCCAACCTTGGTCGAATGCTCTTTTCTGAAAGGTTTTTTGTGGAAGAAAAATATAGCCTATAGTTGAATCGCGTTAACCCTTTATGATATGACGTGTCCTTCACAGAAAAGAAATAGTCATTACTATTGATAACCTGAATGTAAGGGTAAAGGTATGTTGAAAAACTGCTCGAAGATAGTATCAACGGAGTGTAAACGCTTATTACAGACTCGTTTCTATTGCCTAAAACACTAGGTGGTTTTGTTCCTCTAATGTAAAAAACGTCAGGGGTTTGGTTGCTTAAATTGAATTCATAAGCGATAACAGGAAATAGTCCGTAGTATTGGTAGCTTACGTGAGTAATCGAAGACTTGTCGTACCCATAACCGGCAACAAGAACCGATGATCCCAAGGGATTTTGTGAAAAAATAGTAACTCCAGGCTTTATAACCGCTTGCCCTGCCATCACTTTATTGGGATCAAAGTAGAATGGGGCCCAGCTGTGTATGCTGATTAAATTTTTAAATCTGCTATACTTTTTAACCGGATACGAATTGTTTGGAATAGAAACAGAATCTATGTTGAATTTCTCTTTATCTCTCAGCCTTAGTGTAATTATATCATCGTTTATGTTGGGTAAAATTGTGCTTATTGATGTATCAATTGATGCTCTAGCTGCAAAATAACCACTTGAAGAAAAGTTAGAAAAATATATTTCGGTGGATTGGCTATTTATTATTGGATCTGTTGCCCCGAATTCGGATTGGGTTTGCCGATAAACCTTTTTTGTATTGATATCACAAGCAAAAATATCCTCCTTATAACCAAATGATGTTGAAAAGAATACTAGATTGTTTTTAACATTTATTGAATGAATATCGAGGTATGTTGGGCCAAAAACAGTATTCGTCGTACCGTCCTCTTTTAATCGAATAATGGATTTGCCTTTATCGCTTACAACCACTGAAAAAAGAGAGCCACATTGGTTATCAATGCTTATCTCAATGGGTTGAAAACTGTCAGGAAGAGGAATTTTTTTTACTTTTTTCCCAGCTAAATCAAATGCCTCAATGCAATTGCTACCATCATCATTGCAGGAAATAACGTATACCAGCTTTTCAATCGAATTGTAAACGGGTGAATAGTAATGTCCTTCTGACGAAATGGTTATAATTCTTTTTGTGGATAAGTTAAAATACTTTATTACGCTGTAGTTTTTATACTCCCAGCGGATATGTGATTTATATTCTGTCCAAAAAATATTTCCATCAAAGTAAGTGGGTGAGCTAGTTATATATCCAGCATCAAAAAGTTTTCGCTCCTTTTTGGTTTTTAAATCAACTCTAATAAAGCATGGAATATCGGTCATTTTTGTTTTATAGACAATCAGCGTACTATCGTTCAAAGGGTAAGGGTACCGGTACTCAGAATATTCCTTCCCCTTTTTTGTAATTGATGGGTATTCTTTATGATTATCAGTTTTAGCATCAGTTACCCAAAGACTATCAAGATTATCAAATGCTCTTTTGAAAAGATGCTTTCTAGAAAGTCCCGATTGCTGTTTTAGCCCAAAATAAAATGGGAAAACGGTAAAAGGATATCTCGAAACATACCTCAACGTATTTGCCCACACCTGGTTACTGTATTTTGTTTTAGCATAAGCAACCATCTGGTAGCCTAAGTTGTAGTGGTTAGGAATGTTATCCTTGTAGGAACCCATTAACCACTTATCATAGCTAAATTTCTTTTTTTTAGATAAAAAATGGGCTCGGTAATACTGGTAAAAAGAAGCTTGTCGACCGCGACCAGAATTTGATGTAGCCGTTTCAAAGGCAACTGCATCGCCTTCTAAAAACCATTGAGGTACAAACCCGGCATCGCCTCCCACAGCCATCTCGCCAAATAGATATGATGCAGGTTTAACAATTCCTCCGTTCAGCTTGAAAAGCTGAGATGTATGCCTAGTTTCGTGTAACGCCAGCTGCGTAAGCCATGGCTGAGCGTACGTTGATGAAGGATATTGAGTAATTATCTCCATCCTTTTTGGAGCCCAAGCAACAAATGCATTTGAAAGTGTGCTATGATTATGGATTACCACATCAATTTTTTTCTGATTAGCCGATAATGATTTTGGTGTTATAGTATCGGTTACGCTTAAAAGATTAGCATAACGAATCGCAATTTTTTCGGCATCAGCAGGAAATATAATTCGTTGATTAATGGTTGTTATCTGCTTCCAATGAGTACTAAAAGGTTCGGTCCCTGTTAAAAAAAACTGAGCATTTGCGTTTAATGAAAAAAGAGTAATTGAGATAAACAGGAATCTTTTTCTCATTGAATAATTCTTAACCAATTAACCTGAAATTTTCACACGGTAACCCCATTCTTTCAAAAGGTCAGCAACCCTTACCTTAAAATCACCTTGAATTATAATCTCTCCTTCCTTTGCTGAACCACCAACTCCGCACTTCGTTTTAATTTTTTTTGCCAAATCGGATAAATCATCCTCGGAACCAACAAATCCTTTAACAAGAGTAACGGTTTTCCCGCCTCTGTTTTTGCGTTCAATGGCAACAATAAGATTTTGTTTTTCTGGAACCTTTGTTTCTTGGCTCTCCGTCCCACTATGCTGATAGTTAAAACTAGGATTTGTAGAGTATACTACATTTAACCTATCCTTCCAGTTGTTATCCTTCATATACATATCATTATGCCAACAAAAGTAATCTAAAATAGATATTAAATTCTCCTTAAAGTAAGCTAAAAAACAATCAATGAGAGGCTGAATACATTTTTTGGTTACTTTAGCTGTTTACAATTATCGATAATGTATGAAAAAATACAGTCAAATTAACAACATCACCGGATGGGCATCATTTTTAATTTCTGCTATTGTCTATCTGCTTACTATTGAACCAACAGCAAGCTTTTGGGATTGCGGAGAGTTTATCGCTACAGCGTTTAAACTAGAAGTAGGGCATCCTCCCGGAAACTCATTATTTATTCTAATTGCTCGATTCTTTACACTGTTTGCTGGTGATGCTTCAAAAATATCGGTAACTGTAAATGTTATGTCCGCTTTGGCAAGCGCATTTACTATTCTTTTTCTTTTTTGGACCATCACCCACTTGGCAAAGAAACTCATTGTGAAAAATGGTGAAGAGCCAACCCTTGGTGAGATTATTGGGATTATGGGAAGCGGTCTTGTTGGAGCTCTTGTTTACACATTCAGCGATTCATTTTGGTTTTCGGCAGTTGAAGGCGAAGTTTATGCCATGTCGTCTTTCTTTACAGCAATCGTTGTATGGGCAATTCTAAAGTGGGAGAACGAAGCCGATAAACCATATGCAAATCGTTGGTTGATTTTTATTGCTTACATGATGGGGTTATCAATTGGGGTGCACCTTCTGAACCTATTGACAATTCCTGCTCTTGTAATGATTTACTATTTTAAAAAATACCCCATTACACGAAAAGGAGTTATATGGGCTAGTTTAGCAGCAGTTGCTCTTTTGGGTGGCGTTCTCTATATAATTGTTCCAGGAACATTTATTGTAGGTTCATGGTTCGAACTTCTTTTTGTAAATGGTTTTGGACTTCCATATAACACCGGGTTAATTTTCTATGCTATTCTACTTTTTTCGCTTTTAGCTTGGGGAATTTACCGAACTTTCAATTTTGGGAAAGTTTTACTAAACACTATTTTGCTTGGTGTTACTGTTATCCTAATCGGATATTCATCAATTGCGCTAATTTTGATTCGATCATCAGTCAATACTCCCCTTAATGAGAATAACCCTTCCAATGTTTTCTCTTTGATGAATTATATTAACCGAGAGCAGTATGGTGATAGACCTTTAATTTATGGACAATACTATAACGCACCTGTTGTAAGCAGCAAAAGCCAGAACACATATATTCCTAGAAAAGGGAAATACGTTGAATCCTACCTAAAAACGAACTACAAGTTTGATGAACGCTTTCAAACACTTTTCCCAAGAATGTGGAGTCCTGGCGATGGACATGACGATGAGTACAAGAAATGGGCAAATATAACAGGAACTCCCGTTAAAGTTAAAAATCAGAATTCAGGAGAGGACGAGGTTCGCTATGTACCATCATTTGGAGAAAACCTAAAGTTCTTTTTCAGCTACCAAATGGGATTTATGTACTGGCGATATTTTATGTGGAATTTTGTCGGGCGTCAGGATGATATTCAAAGTCAGGGTGGATTAATGAACGGGAATTGGATAAGCGGAATTAAGTTTATCGATGCAATTCACCTAGGAAATCAAGATCACTTAACCTCCGAACAGAAAAATGCAATCGGAAGAAATACTTACTTCTTCCTTCCTTTGATACTTGGTCTACTTGGCCTTTTTTATCAATTTATGCGCGATAAAAGAAATTTCACCGTTGTTACGCTTCTATTTATCCTAACGGGCCTTGCAATCGTGGTATATCTTAACCAGTACCCCATTCAACCGCGTGAACGTGATTATGCTTTTGCTGGTTCATTCTATGCCTTTGCTATTTGGGTTGGATTGGGCGTTTTAGCTGTTGCGGATGGCCTATCTAAAGTTTTAAAGAACACCAATAGCAGAAATGCTATTGCATCAATTGCCTGCCTTGGAGTTCCTTTAATTATGGGACAACAAAACTGGAATGATCATGATCGTTCAGGTAGATATACTGCAAGGGATTATGCTTATGACTATCTGAACTCCTGCGCACCAAACGCAATTTTGTTTACAAACGGCGATAACGACACATTCCCTCTTTGGTATGCACAAGAAGTTGAAGGTATTCGAACCGATGTTCGTGTTTGCAATTTGAGCCTCCTTGGGACCGATTGGTATACCGATCAAATGAAACGAAAAACTTACGATTCTGATCCTTTACCAATAAGCATGACTAACGATAAATATGTTCAAGGAAAACGCGATATTATTTACATAATCGATAGGTTTAATAACCCAATTGAGCTTAAACAGGTAATGGACTTTTTGGTAAGTGATGATCCTCAAACAAAGTATAAAGTTCCCGATGAAGATCCTATTGCTTACCTTCCAACCAAATCCTTTAAGCTAACAGTTGATAAAAATGCTGTCATATCAAGCAATACAGTTAAGCTAACCGATTCATCGCAAATTGTTAAGGAGATGAATTGGTCAATCAAAAAAAGCTATATTCAGAAAAGTGATATGATAATGCTGGATATTATTGCTAATAACAACTGGAAACGCCCAATTTACTTTGTATCCCCTTATGGTGATTCTGATATTGGAATTAGCGACTACCTACAGCTTGACGGTTTTACTTACCGCTTGGTTCCGATCAAAACTAAGTCTAGCGATTTTCTATCCATTGGTAGGATTGATGTAGATGTTCTTTACAACAATCTTATGAATAAATTTAAGTGGGGAAGAATGAACCAGCCAGATGTTAACATTGATCATAATAACCAAAGAACAACTACAGTACTAAGGTTAAGGAATAATTTTAACCGTTTAGCCGATGAGCTAATTGCTCAAAATAAAAAGGACTCTGCTATTGCTGTACTAGATAAAATCGTTGATTTAATGCCTCAGAATAAATATCCATACGATATTTTCGTTATTGGTATTGCTGAATCATACTACAAGATAAACGAGAACGAAAAAGCGAATAGGATAGTAAAAGACTTTATAAAGGATACCAAAGAAAACCTTCGATATTTTTTTAGTTTAGATCATCGCTTTGACAGGTCGGTTGATTACGAAAAACAGGTCAACCTACAAACCTTACAGGAATTGGGCTCATTAACAGAAAAGTACGGCCAAGATCAGCTGAAAGGCGAAATCGAAAAGGATTTGCAGCAATACCTTGGGTTGTACTACGGAAAGTAAATAGAAAAATAAAGATTATGTGTTTTTCGCAATTATATTTTTTATTAGCTAATTTTGTCGAATTCATATTTTAACCTAAACAGTATGGCTGATTTACATGGTGAAATAGTTCAGGTTATTGGGCCTGTGGTAGATATAACGTTTAGCCAAATTGGTACTGGCACCCTTCCAAATATTCATGAAGCTCTCGAAATTGAGCGCGAGGATAAAACGATTTTAGTTGTTGAATGTCAGCAGCATATTGGTGAAAACACCATTCGTTCCATTGCAATGGACTCTACAGATGGTTTACGCAGAGGGATGAAGGCTGTAGCAATGGGCAAATCAATATCGATGCCTGTTGGCGATCATATAAAAGGTCGTTTGATGAACGTTGTTGGAGCAGGTGTTGATGGCCTAAGTGAGCTAAGTCGTAAAAAGGAATATTCCATTCACAATAATCCTCCAAAATACGAAAATCTAAGTACCGAAAAAGAAGTTCTTTTTACAGGTATTAAGGTTATCGATCTGCTTGAACCCTACTCTAAGGGTGGTAAAATTGGTCTTTTTGGTGGTGCTGGTGTTGGAAAAACCGTTATCATCCAAGAACTCATTAACAATATCGCTAAGCAATCCAAAGGTTTCTCAGTATTTGCAGGCGTAGGTGAGCGTACCCGTGAAGGGAATGATCTTCTTCGAGAAATGATTGAAGCAGGTTTGGTTAACTACGGCGAAGAATTTAGAAAAAGCATGGATGCTGGGGGATGGGATCTTTCAAAGGTAAACGAGGAAGAGCTTAAAAAATCACTACTAACAATGGTGTTCGGGCAGATGAATGAACCCCCCGGAGCTAGAGCACGTGTTGCTTTATCAGGACTAACCATGGCTGAATACTTCCGCGATGGTGGTGAAGAAGGAAAAGGTGCTGATATCCTATTCTTTATTGATAACATCTTCCGTTTCACTCAAGCTGGGTCTGAGGTTTCTGCACTTCTTGGTCGTATGCCATCTGCAGTAGGTTACCAACCTACCCTATCAACAGAAATGGGGTTGATGCAGGAACGTATTACTTCAACCAACAAAGGGTCTATTACTTCGGTTCAGGCTATCTATGTACCTGCCGACGACTTAACCGACCCCGCACCGGCTACTACATTCTCGCACCTTGATGCAACCACGGTATTAAGCCGAAAAATTTCTGAGCTTGGTATTTACCCTGCTGTTGACCCACTTGACTCAACATCTCGTATTCTAACTGCCGAGATTGTAGGCGAAGAGCATTACAATACGGCACAGCGAGTTATCAATATCCTTCAACGTTACAAAGAGCTTCAGGATATTATTGCAATCCTTGGTATGGACGAGCTTTCTGAAGAGGATAAACTCATTGTTCACCGTGCCCGTAGGGTTCAAAGGTTCTTATCACAACCTTTCCACGTAGCTGAAACATTTACTAACATTCCTGGTTGTATCGTAAACATCAAGGATACAATTAAAGGCTTCAACATGATTATTGATGGTGAAGTTGATAAGTATCCAGAGGCAGCATTTAACCTTGTAGGTACTATTGAAGAAGCTATTAAGAAGGGTGAAAAAATGCTTGCTGAAGCACAATCATAATCAATAATACTGATTAGTATGTTACTCGAAATAGTAACTCCAAAAGCAACATTATACAAAGGCAACATTCATTTGGTGAGGGTTCCCGGTACAAAGGGATCCTTCGCCGTAATGAAGAACCACGCTCCATTATCTTCTACCCTTGAACCAGGGCAAATTAAAGTTGTTGAAGAGGATAAATCGGAAGTTTATTTTGATATCACTGAAGTTGGAATTATTGAAGTAAAGAAAAATCATGTAGTTGTTCTATCCGATTCTATTACAAAAGTAGAATAAACCGATGCGATACTGCTACTCCCTTTTCTTGGTACTTTTTTTTTCTATCACAACGCTTTGTGTATCAGCACAGGAAAAGGTTACATTTCAAACAAGCGATGGATTAACCATTACCGCCGATCTTTACATTTCATCAACCAATAACCCATACATCATCCTATTACATCAGGCCGGTTATAGCCGTGGTGAGTACCGTGAAATTGCACCAAAACTTGCTAATCTTGGATACAACTGCTTGGCTGTCGATCAACGCTCAGGAGGAGAGGTAAATTATATCAACAACGAAACGGCTGAACTTGCTAAAGAAAAGAATTTCTCTTCAAGCTATTTAGATGTTAAAACAGATATTAAAGCCGCAATTGATTTTGTAAAACAACGATCGACAAAGCCAATTGTGCTTTGGGGTAGTTCTTACTCTGCATCATTAAGTTTGATGATTGCTCCAGAGGAGCTTAAGGTTGGTGCAATAGTAGTTTTTTCTCCTGGCGAGTACTTCAACACCGATGACTTTGTAAAATCCAAAATTTCAAAGATTTCTGTTCCTGTTCTTGCATTATCCTCAAAATCAGAAAACCCCGATCTAGCAAAGCTCCTATCTGTGGTTAAAAAACCTCTTGTAACTATCTTCAAACCTTTAAAAGGAGAAGGGAAACATGGGTCAAGCGCTCTTTGGGAGTCAAACCCAACAAATAAAGAGTATTGGATGGCTGTTACAATATTTTTCAGCAAACTGAAGAAATAGCTAGTTGGTTAATAGTTATTCTGTTTTATCAATCTATATCATCATCTCAAAATAGAAATCCTTTACCTTTCTTCTTTTAACTTCTAATTTCCTATAAAGTTGATAATTAAATTTCCTTTTGATGTTTTGCCGCTAAAATCTACTGTGTACTAACTACTATCAACTATCTACTCTTTTTAATACCTTTGCAAAAAATAATTTCAAGAATGCTTAAACGATCAGACATAGAGATTATGTCGCCGGCTGGGAATTTTGAATCGCTGATGGCGGCAATTCAAGGTGGTGCTAACGCAGTTTACTTTGGGGTTGGCCGTCTTAATATGCGTGCAAACTCAACGATAAACTTCACTGTTAACGATTTAAAGGAGATTGTTAGAATCTGTAGCGAGAACAATATTCGCACCTATCTTACTGTAAATACCGTTCTTTACGATAACGACCTTGTAGATTTAAGAACGTTACTAAAAGAGGCAAAAGTTGCGGGTGTTAGCGCAATTATCGCTTCAGATCAAGCCGCTTTGATGTATGCGTCTGAACTTGGCCACGAGATACACCTTTCTACTCAACTTAATATTGGAAATTTAGAGGCTTTAAAGTTTTATTCACGCTGGGCAGATGTTGTTGTACTCGCCCGGGAACTCTCCCTTGAACAAATACACGAAATATATAAAGGAATTGAACGCGATAATGTTACTGGTCCTTCGGGAAATAGAATAAAAATCGAACTTTTTGTCCATGGTGCTCTGTGTATGGCCATCTCTGGTAAATGCTATTTAAGTTTACATCAGGAAAATATTTCTGCTAACCGTGGTGCCTGCCTTCAGATTTGCCGTCGATCATATACCGTTCAGGAAACCGAAACAGGGAACCAACTCGAAATCGATAACGAGTACATTATGTCTCCGAAAGATTTATGTACAATTAATTTTCTTAATAAACTGATCGATGCTGGCGTCAGAGTACTCAAAATTGAAGGTCGTGCTCGCTCAGCAGAGTATGTAAAAACAACAGCACAATGCTACAACGAAGCGGTTCAATCAATTATTAATGAAAATTATACAGAAGAAAAAATTGCGGATTGGACAAAACGATTATCCACTGTATTCAATAGAGGTTTTTGGGATGGTTACTATTTAGGTCGGAAGCTTGGCGAGTGGAGTCACGTTTATGGAAGCTTAGCAACTGAACGTAAAATTTATTGTGGTAAGGTAACCAACTATTTTTCAAACATTAGTGTTG
>Ga0116171_10006145_pt1 | contig 10426 bp, 8 predicted proteins | sample AD_JPNHW2_MetaG_FD_89798 | JGI IMG/M metagenome (GOLD analysis project Ga0116171, IMG submission 89798) | Active sludge microbial communities of municipal wastewater-treating anaerobic digesters from Japan - AD_JPNHW2_MetaG | ecosystem: Engineered > Bioreactor > Anaerobic > Digestate | place...
ACCCCGTCGGGGTCCCCCCACCCCGTCGGGGTCCCCCCACCCCGTCGGGGTCCCCCCACCCCGTCGGGGTCCCCCCACCCCGTCGGGGTCCCCCCACCCCGTCGGGGTCCCCCCACCCCGTCGGGGTCTCCAAAAAACCAATACCTTTGTCAGGATGAACCTGGTGAAAAAACTCGCCGGACAGACCGCGGTTTACGGCCTTTCCAGCATCCTGGGACGGATCCTGGGATACCTCCTCGTGCCACTTTACACCCGCGTCTTCCTCCCCGGGGCTTACGGAACCGTCAGCGTGTTCTATGCCTATGCCTCCTTCCTGATTGTCGTTCTCACCTACGGGATGGAAACCGCCTACTTCCGCTTTAATGAAAACCACCCGGAACCACAAAAGGTATACAGCAACGCCCTCATCGCCCTGATCACCACCACCGCGCTCTTCCTTCTCCTGGTCCTTCCCTTCTCCGGATCCATCGCCTCCCTGATCGAATACCCCGACCATCCCGAATATGTGCGCTGGTTCGCCTGCTTCCTTGCCTTCGACACCCTTTCCAAAATACCCTTCGCCCGGCTCCGCGCCCGAAACCAGGCCTTCCTCTTTGCCGGGATCAACCTCGCCGGAATCCTCCTCAACTTCGCACTCAACCTCTTCTTCCTCCTCTTCTGCCCGTATGCCCTGCGCCACGATTCCTGGTCGTTCCTCCACCACTTCATCCACATGATCTACCGCCCCGACTGGGGTATCGAGTATATCTTCCTCTCCAACCTGGCCTCCAGCCTGCTTACCCTCGTCCTGCTCCTCCCGCAACTGACCAAAGTCCGGTGGGAAGTCGACCCGAAACTGCTGAAAGCCATGCTCATCTATGCCTTTCCGCTGCTCTTTGCCGGGATGGCCGGGATGGTGAACGAAACGTTCGACCGTCTTCTTCTCCGCTACCTGCTGCCCGAAGGGATCTCCGAACACGAGGTGGGAATCTACAGCGCCTGCTACAAGATCTCCATCCTGATGACCATCTTCGTACAGGCGTACCGCTATGCCGCCGAACCCTTCTTCTTCTCCGCAGCCAAGGAAAAAGACAGCAAGGTGCTCTATGCCAACATTATGAATTATTTCATCATCGTGGTCTCCTTTATTTTCCTGGCAACGATGGTGTACCTCGACGATTTTATCCTCCGCTACCTCATCGGCCCGAAATACCACGAAGGCCGGGGAGTCATCCCGGTGCTGATGATGGCCAACCTGTTCCTTGGGATCTACTACAACCTGGCGATCTGGTATAAACTCACCTCGCGGACCTCCTGGGGCGCCTGGCTGTCGGTGATCGGCGCCGTGATCACACTGGCCCTGAATTTCTGGTGGATTCCCCTCGGTCCGACCTCCATCATCCACGGCTACCTCGGCTCGGCCTGGGCGACCTTCCTCTGCTACGGGGCCATGATGGTGCTTTCCTACCTGATCGGCCAGCACTACTTCCCGGTGCGTTATGACCTTCGGAAATTTGCCGGTTATATCGGACTTGCCCTCGTGCTTTATGCCGCCAGCGTCTGGATCGTTCCGGCCGGAACCGTCACCAAGCTGGCTTTCCACACCTTCCTCCTGCTGATCTTTGTTGCGATCGCATGGCAGGTCGAGCGCCCGAAGCGGATCATCGCCGGTTGAGTCGGGAATATTATTAATTTTGCAGGCTCAAATCCCGGTATGAAAATCAGGATCGTAAACACTTCCGGACAACCTCTTCCTGCTTATGAGACGGAGTTTTCAGCGGGCATGGACCTGCGGGCCAACCTGCCGGAAGAGATCATACTAAAACCCCTGGAACGGGCCCTCGTTCCCACCGGCCTCTTCGTGGAGATCCCGGCAGGCTACGAAGCCCAGGTGCGTCCCCGCAGCGGACTTGCTGCCAAACACGGGATCACCGTGCTCAACACCCCGGGAACCATCGATGCCGACTACCGGGGCGAAGTCAGGGTGATCCTCGTTAACCTTTCTTCGGAAGCATTTACCATCCGCAACGGCGAACGGATCGCCCAGATGATCATCGCCGCACACGAAAAAGCGGAATGGGTGCCAACCGACGAACTTGGATCGACCTCACGGGGGTCCGGCGGATTCGGACATACGGGAACCAACTAATGGACGATCTGCGATCTTCGATGTGCGATTGGAATACACATGATAAGTGACCATAAACGGATGAACAAAATAGCGATCTGCCTCCTTCTTTTCTCTTTCTTTTTCTCTTGCGGGGCAGAAGGAACCGCAGGAACAGCAAGGAAAGCAGGGTGTTTTACGGCAGAACCCCAGAAAAAAGAGCGGAAAAAGGAGGGGAAAGAGGACAAACCCGTCGGGAACCCGGGACTGTTGATCGACGCCAAAAGGGAGTCGATCATCGGGAATACCCGAAATGCCATGGATCTCTTCCGGCAATATACCAACCGGTTCCCGGATGACCCGGTCGGTTTTTTCGAGCTTTCAAGACTTGAAGCGGGCCAGAAGAATTACATGGAGGCTGAAAAACTCTGCCGCACAGCCGTTAAACTCGACCCCGGCAACCGTTGGTATTCCCTTTCGCTGGCCGAACTGTGCCAGGCTAACCTGCAGTTCGGCGATGCCGTCGACATCTATAAAAAACTGGTCGCCAAAGAACCCGGGAACCTTGACTATCTTTTTCAGCTTGCCTCCCTCTACCTGCAAACAGAGAAGTATAAAGATGCCATCGACATTTACGACCAGATCGATCAGAAAGCCGGTATTACGGAAGAGATCGTTCTGCAGAAACAGAAGATCTACCTCCATCTCAACGATCTGAAAGGTGCCGAGCGCGAGACCCGCAAACTGATCGACTCGAACCCCGAAGAACCCCGCTACTACTCTATTCTCGCCGAATTCTACATGGCCAACAACATGCAGGAGAAGGCACTTGAAACCTACCGCAAAATTGTCGCCATCGATCCCGACAACGCTTACATCCACATGTCGCTGGCCGATTATTACCGCAAAGCGGGCAACAAGGAAATGGCCTACGAAGAACTCAAACTCGGATTCGCCAATCCCAACCTGGATGTGGATACCAAGGTCAACATCCTGCTTTCTTTTTACACGGTCAACCAGATCTACAACGATTTGAAAGACCAGGCATTTGCCCTGTCGAAGATCCTCATGGAGACTCACCCGAACGATCCCAAAGCGTATTCGATCTACGGCGACCTGCTCGTCCAGGATGGAAAATTCCGTGAAGCCCGGGAGGCGTTTGTCAAGGTACTTTCGATCGACAGCAGTCGCTATGCCGTGTGGGAACAGGTGCTGCAGCTCGACCTGAAACTGACCGAATACGGACAGATGGTTTCCCACGGGAAACGTTCCATCGAAATCTTCCCCGAACAGCCGCTGCTTTTCCTGTTTACCGGTCTGGCACAACTGCAACTGAAGGATTACGAACCGGCTATCCGGATACTTGCCTCGGGGGCCAACCTGGTGGTCGACAACAACGAACTGCTGGCCGAATTCTATATGTACCAGGCCGATGCATTGCATGCCCTGAAACGCGATACCGAGGCTTTCCAGGCCTATGAACGATCGCTGAAATTGAAGGACGACAATGCCTATGTCCTGAATAACTACGCCTATTACCTTTCCCTTGCCGGAAACGAACTCGAAAAGGCAGAGAAAATGGCGAAAAAGGCCGTGACAATTGAACCGGAGAACGCCTCCTTCCAGGATACATACGGATGGGTGTTGTTCAAACTTCAGCGGTACAACGATGCGGCCGAGTGGATCCTGAAAGCGGTCAACAACCGGGAGACGCCCAGTGCCGAAGTGCTGGAACATTACGGCGACGTGCTTTTCCACAAGGGAGACACCGCCGGAGCCCTGGACTACTGGACCAAAGCACGGGATAAAGGACCATCTTCCCCCCTGCTGGAAAAAAAGATCAACGATAAAAAATACTACCCCTGATCCACATGGCAATCCGATTTCCCTTGCTGAACCGGGTGATCTGGCTGCTGCCGGTCATCCTTTTCATAGCCGGTTCCTGCAGCCCGGCGAGGAAGGTAATGAAAGCCCCGCTGAAGGAGGAGGGCCCCGAATACCTGTTCAATAATCTGAAGGAAAAAGAGTTGAAATACGACTGGTTTTCCGCGAAATTTTCAGCCGATTATTCCAATAAAGGGAAAGATTATTCATTCAACGGGCAGATCCGCATCCGGAAAGACAGCCTGATCTGGATCTCGCTGACCCCCCTGCTCGGAATCGAAGCCATCCGGCTGATGATCTCCCAGGACTCGGTGAAACTGATGAACCGGTTGAACAACACCTATTTCATCGGCGATTACGATTATGTGAACCGCTTCCTGAATACCAACATCGACTACGATCTCCTGCAGGCGTTCCTTCTGGGCAATGACCTGCGATTTTACGAGAACGGGAAATTCCGGGCTTCCATCGACCGCGGCGAATACAAGTTGTCGACCGGCGACCGGCACAAGCTGAAGAAATTCGTCCGAAACAGCCAGGAACCCCTCCGGATCCTGATCCAGAACCTCTGGCTCGACCCGGATCATTTCAAGATCACCCATGCGGATGTCAAGGAGATCCGGCGCGACAACATCAAGCTGGAATCGACCTATTCGGCCTTTGAACCGCTGGGCGATCAGCTCTTCCCCGGGAAAATGACCTACATCATCTGGGCCGACAACACCATCCGGGTCAAATGCGAATTTTCCCGGATGAGCCTCGAAGGGCCGCTGCAGTTCCCCTTTCGGATCCCGGCCAGCTTCAAACCGGCCAAATAGAAGAATATGACCTCCCCTCGGCTGCATGCCATCGCGAAAAGGATCACCGCTGCCGGACTCATCCTGGCGGCTCTCCTTGGCGCGCCGGCAGGTTCGCGGGCACAGGTGCGCGATAAGGAAAAGCTTCAGCAGACCAAGCAGAAACTCGAAGAGGAGATCCGCCAGACCACCGACCTGCTGAACCGGACCCGGAAAAGCAAAGAGACTTCCCTCAACCGCATCCAGATCCTCACCAAACAGATCCGCAGCCGCGAGGCGCTCATTACCGCCATCAACCGGGAGCTGAACGATATGCAGGCCAATATGGCCGCCGACAGCCTGCAAATCAACCGTCTGACCCGACAGCTCGACGGAATGAAATCGGAGTATGCCCGCATGATCTGCCAGGCTTACCGGACCATGAACGGGAAAAACCTGCTGGCCTTCCTTTTTTCTTCCTCCGATTTCAACCAGGCGTACCGCCGGATGCAATACTACCGGCAGTATTCGGTGTACAGGAGAAACCAGGCTCTGCGGATGGCCGCCACCCGCCGTACCATCGATGCTCACCGAATGGAACTGGCCGCTGCCGCCGGCCAAAAACAGGTGCTCGTTCGTTCGAAGCAACAGGAAAAGCAGCAACTGGATAATGAAAAGACGCAGAAGACGCGTTCGATCAAAGAGCTCTCTTCCCAGGAGAAGAAACTTCTCTCCACCCTGAAGACCAAGCAGCAGGCTGCCCGGCAACTGGAACAGGCGATCTCGAAACTCATCGCAGATGAAATGGCTGCCCGGGAAAAGGCTAAAAAGAAAAAAGAGACCACCCGAGAGGCAGCGGGCGACAGAACCTTGTCATCCTCCTTCCAGTCCAACCGCGGAAAACTCCCCTGGCCGTGCGACAAAGGGCTCATCACCGGAAGTTTCGGCGAGCATCCCCACCCGGTGCTCGAACATGTCAAGGTGAAAAACAACGGGGTCGATATCATGACCGACAAAGGAGCTTCGGTCAAAGCGGTTTTCGGAGGGAAAGTGAGCCGCGTGATGGCCTTTTCGGGCATCAACAACGTGATCATCCTTCGTCATGGCGACTATCTGACCGTCTATTCCAACCTGGCGGATGTCAGTGTCCGCGAAGGGCAGGATGTCACGGTGCGCCAGGTCATCGGCCGGGTGCACGACTCCCCCGGCGAAGCAAAATCGGAACTCCACTTCGAACTCTGGAAGGGCAAGGAGATCCAGGATCCCGAACGATGGCTCTCACGCAGGTGAAAAACAAGAAACGACTATCCGAATGAATCATACCGGCGAACTGGCTGCCCTGCTGACAGCCATTTTCTGGACCATCACGGCGCTCTCTTTCGAAGCGGCCAGCAAGAGCATAGGATCCCTGACCGTCAACCTGTTCCGGCTGATCGTCGGGTTCTGCTTCCTCTCCATCTTCGTGTTTTTTTACCGGGGAGTTTTGCTGCCCCTCGACGCCTCACCGCACGCCTGGCTGTACCTTACATTATCGGGTCTGTTCGGCTTCGTGATCGGTGACCTTTGCCTGTTCCAGGCCTTCGTGGTCCTCGGGGCGCGCATCTCCATGCTGATGATGGCCCTGTCGCCTCCCATCACCGCTTTGGTTGGATGGCTTGTTCTGGGCGAGACGATGACATGGAAAAGCCTGGCCGGGATGATCGTAACCCTTTCGGGGATTGCCCTGGTGGTGCTGGAGAGGAAGCCGGGGGAGGAAAACGGAGATGGAAAGGTAAAATTTCATTACCCGCTCTGGGGGATCCTGCTCGGGTTGGGAGGTGCAGCAGGTCAATCCGTCGGTTTGATCCTGAGCAAGATAGGTATGCAGGGATACGACACCTTTGCCTCCACCCAGATCCGGGTCATTACAGGGATCGTCGGATTTGCCGTGCTCTTCACCCTCCTGCGCAACTGGAAACAGGCAGGACGGGCACTCCGTCAGCGCAAACCGATGATGCAACTGTCGCTGGGCGCTTTTTTCGGTCCCTTTCTCGGGGTCTCCTTCTCCCTGCTTGCCATTAAATACGCCGACACCGGAATTGCCTCCACGATCATGGCCATGGTACCTGTTTTTATCATCCCTCCCTCCATGATCCTCCGTAAAGAGAAGGTGTCCTGGAAAGAGGTGGCAGGGGCCGTGATGGCGGTTTCCGGTGTCGCCGTATTTTTCCTGTGACGGTTCGTCAGAGCCTGAGTCGCAGGCTGACGAAGAATTCCCTTCCGGGAGCCGCCTGGAAACTGTTGTAGTCGGAACCGTTGTTGGGCTCGGTGAACCCGAAATACTGCTCGTCAAGCAGGTTTTTGCAGAAAAAGCCCAGTTCACCCTTCAGCGTTCCAAGCTTCCACGCATATTTCAGCCCTGCATTGACCACGAAATAGCCGGTACGTCCGCAGGAACTGCGCTTGACGCCGTTTTCCGTGAAATAGTTGTAGATGGAATCATCCACCTGGATGTACCACTTGGAGGAGTACTGAATGTTGGCCGTTGCGGTGAAATGCTTCAGGAAACTGCCCTCCAGTTCGGTGGTGAGCTGGTGCTCGGGCGACTGCGGGATCCAGTGACCTTTATGACCATTGGCGCTGTCGTTCGAAGTGTACTGGAAATGGGAGTAGGTGTACGCCACGTTCAGCTTGAGAAAATCAAACGGGGTCAGCGATACGTAGGTTTCTACCCCCCACCGGGTGCTGCTTCCGACATTGCCGAAGAACGCGGTGTTCGGCCCGCGCTCGGGAATGCTGTACCGGTAGAATTCGTCTTTTGACAGGATATCAAATGCCGTCACATCATAATAGAGGAGCTTGCCGATCTCGCCGCGGACACCGATTTCACCTCCTTGCGAAGTGGTCGGTTTGATCTGCGAGTTGAAGCCTTCCCAGGTTACAGGGTTGTTGTAGAGTTCGTCGCCGGTAGGAATGAGGTACCCGGTTCCATAGCTGGCGTAGAGGTTGGCCGCTTTGGCCAGGTCATAGGCCAGGCCGATGCGGAAGGTGGGTTTCTGGAAGGTCCGGCTCCCCGATTTGATCGGAGCCAGGGTGTCGGCCGGCCGCTTGTAGTTGTCGAGCTTGTTGTACACATAGTCGTACCGCAGGTTGAGGGTGGCGTAAAGCCGTTTGGCTATATCCAGCTTGTCGATCAGGAAGATGCCGACGCCATGCTGACGAGCCACCTGGTTTTTCACCTTGTACTTCAGGTCGAAGATCTCTTCGCTCCAGTATTCATCCACCCGGTTGCTGTTGATGTGGTCGCCGTCGGGCACCGAATCACGCATATCTTTCATGTTCATCGACTGGTAATCCACACCCAGGCTGAGATGGTTGAACAGGTTCTCTTTCCCGAATCCCAGGTTGTACTGGGCCGAAAGACCATTGCTGACGGAAGGCCGGCGGTCGTCGCCATTGTTGGAGGTCTCCTGGTAGTGGTTCATCCGGATGTACCCTTTCAGCGTGAGATCCTGGTTTTTAGCGACGGTGTATTTTACGATCGCACCGCCTGTCAGGCGCTGTGTTTTGTGGAATTCATTGTATCGGATGGCATCGGTGTTGGCGGCGGTATGGCCTACCGTGTCGTAACGGCCCAGGTTGATTCCTTCCGAATTCTGATTAAAGTAGCTGGTGTAGTTCAGCAATTGGGTCACTTTCACCCTGGCCGAAGGGGTCCAGGTGATCTTTTCGCTCAGGTTGTCGCCCATGTAAGCCTGATGGATCCGGTATCCGTGGCTCTGCACATGAGAGTAAGAAACCCGGTAGTTGACATTGTCGCGCGTACCGTCCACCTGCCCGAGTACCTTCCAGAATCCGTTGGATCCGGCAGTGGTGTAAAGCGAGCTGTTCAGCGGATTCTTCCCGCCGTCCTGGGTGATGATGTTGATCATCCCCCCGGTGGCAGAAGCTCCGTATAGAGAGGCGGCCAGTCCTTTAACGACTTCCACGTTTTTAACGGTTTCCCAGTCAACATCATAGAGATCGGGAGCGTATCCCCCGGGGGTATTCAGGGAGATGCCGTCGATCGTGACCCCGATGCCGCGGAACCCACTCTCGGTCAGCACTCCTTGCCCGCGGATGTACACATGCACGCGGGATCCGCCTGTTCCATTGTCGATCCTGACACCGGGAACCAGGCGCAAGGCGTCATCGGCTGCGATGGTCTTGGTCAGCGCATTCAGGTTCGATCCTGAAACTACGGAAATGGAAGCGGGTATTTGGTTCAGCGGGGTGTTCACCCGCAAGGCGCTGATCACCACTTCATTCAGGTTGCGAATGGTGGTGTCGCCGGACACAGGCTGCGCCTTGGGCTGACCGGTGCCACGGAGGGTAAGAATAAAAAGGAATGCAAGAAGAATATATCGAGTTCTCATAGATAGATCAAGTTAAATGGATGAAAAGAAATCAGAACTGCCCCGCCGGCAATTACCGGGGGGAGTAAAAAGGAAAAGAAAAGTCAGGATTTTTCAGGCGGTGGAGCGAACCGGACCAGGAACGGGGAATGCAGATTTTCCTGCCTGTCGCCGAACTGGTATTGGATGCCGGGATCTTTCGAGGCATCCGGCTGGTCAGCCGGCAAGGCTTGTGTGATCAGGTGATAAATAAGAAGGGGAAACGAATCGTTCCTGTGGCGATTGTTTCGTTGGTGGAGACAGACGGCCAGACTGGCCAGCAGGTTTTCTTCTTTTTTGTCGCGGAGACAGTAAAAGAAGGTGGTATCGCCGCCCCGGCGCTCAACCACGATATCATACATCTTTCCTTGGTAGGTGAATTCCCGGTTCCCATGCCGGATAAAATCCCGGTCCCGCTCCGGATGGAGGATCTCCAGCCGCGTGATGGATGGATGGTAAAGACCATGCCGGATCCCTTCTACCATTTCATGCTGGATCTGCATTTGCCGGAGACGGAACAGCACATAATATCCCATTGTGTTGACCAGGAACACCATGAGAACTACGATTGCGGCAAATTTCTTCACGATCCTATTTTCTGAGGATCAGCTTGTGGGTACTCGTTCCCCTCGGGGTGGTAATCGTCAACAAATATACGCCATCCGGCAGAAATGACAAATCGATTTTTTTTAGCCGGTGCCTGACAGGAACCGGGTCTTCGTCGCTCCATACCACCACGTTCAGCGCGTCTCTCACACAGAGTTGGAGGGGAGATGGCTTCGGTGTGTCAATTTCGGTGAAGAAGAGTCCGCTTCCCGGGTTGGGATGGATGGAAATAGTTTCCGGGAGCAATTCTTCAGATCCCGAGCAATCGCTGAAGGTCAGGTTCACCGTGTCGCGGTTGCTGCAACGGTTGTCCGTTACGGTGAGGACGATCCTCCGGGTACCGGTTCCCCCGGCCGTCAGGGTGTCGTACCCCACGGTCGTACCTGTAAAATTACCCGGGTTCCACCGCCAGGCCAGGATACCGGCCGTATCTGCAGTCAAATGGATCGTTTGCCCGTTACAAACACTGTCGTTGGGAAGGATGCTGAGTATGTCGGCCACCGGTCGCGGAAGGATCGCCAGTTGCTTGTCACCGGCCGAATTCCCGTATCGTGAATAGGCGGTCAGCAAAATAGTTGCCTGCCCGCCGGCGATGTCCCCCGGACCAGGAAGATAGGAGGTGATCAGGGCTGTGTCGTTGGTAAAAACTCCGTCGCCCTGGG
>Ga0116171_10006147_pt1 | contig 10423 bp, 6 predicted proteins | sample AD_JPNHW2_MetaG_FD_89798 | JGI IMG/M metagenome (GOLD analysis project Ga0116171, IMG submission 89798) | Active sludge microbial communities of municipal wastewater-treating anaerobic digesters from Japan - AD_JPNHW2_MetaG | ecosystem: Engineered > Bioreactor > Anaerobic > Digestate | place...
TCAGGCACGAGGTGCTCAACGCCAAGAACCACGCCCGCGAGGCGCTCATCATCGCCGAAGCCGGCGCCAAGGGCTCCGTCACCATCGCGACGAACATGGCTGGCCGAGGCACCGACATCAAGCTCGGCGGCAACCCCGAATTCAGGGCGCGCAAAAAGGCCGGCACCGAGGCCGCGCCCGAGGATTTCGCCAAGATTCTCGCGGCCGAGTACGAACTCTGGAAGAAAGACTTCGACGAGGTTCGCAGCCTTGGCGGCCTCTGCGTGATCGGCACCGAGCGCCATGAATCGCGCCGAATCGACAACCAGCTGCGCGGACGCTCCGGCCGCCAGGGTGACCCCGGACGTTCCATCTTCTTCCTTTCCCTCGACGACGACCTCATGCGCCTCTTCGGCGGCGAAAATTTCAAGAATCTCATGAGCAAGGTCGGCATGAAGCCGGGCGAACCGATCTATCATCCCCTCCTCAACCGCACGATCGAGAGCGCCCAGAAAAAGGTCGAAGAGCGCAACTTCGAGATAAGGAAGCATCTTCTCGAGTATGACGATGTCTTAAACCAGCAGCGCGCCTTCATCTACGAGCAGCGCAACGCCATCCTCAAGGACGAGGATCTCGTCGAGCGCGTACGCTCCAGCGCCGCGGAAATGCTCTCCAAGGCGGCTTCCGAGGCCTTCGCGCGGATCAAGGCGGGAGACAAGGGCACAGCATCCGAACTGCCGCTCACGCTCCGCGAGACTTTCGGCCTCGAGCTGACGCCGGCCCAGGTTTCGGCCCTCCTCGCCTCGCCCACGGCCGACCCCGCGGCCTCGGCGCTCTACGCCGACCTGAAAGCCCGGGTAGACGCCGATCTGGAGGCGAAACGGACGCTCGCCGGGGAGAGGAACCTCACCCTCTTCATCCGCTACCAGTACCTGCAGGAAATCGACAACAAGTGGCTCGATCACCTTGACCGCATGGAAGGCCTGCGCGAGGCTGTCTATCTGCGCTCCTACGCCCAGAAGAACCCCCTGCTCGAATACAAGATCGAAGGTTCTGATTACTTCGACCAGCTCATCGACGCGATCCGCCGCGATATCGCCACCAAGGTGCTGCGCGTCAGGATCAAGGCCGAGGAAGAGCGGCCGGCTCCCGCCAAGGAGCCCGCGGCGATCGCCCGCCACGACAGCGCGGGGCAGTTCGGCGATGAACAGTCAGGCAGGCAGGCTTCGGGCGGGGATTCCTTCTCGAAGCGCCCCCAGGGCTCGCAGGTTTCCGAGGCCTCAGCGCCCGAATCGGCTACCGTGGTCCGAACGGGCGACAAGGTGGGGCGCAACGATCCCTGCCCCTGCGGCTCCGGCAAAAAGTACAAGCACTGCCACGGCCGTTGAGCCGGGCGCTCGAGGAAGGCCATGTCGCTCAATTATAAGGAAATCGACCTCGTGCTCTCGGACCTGGCGCTGGCCGGTTCGAGAATACAGAAAGTGCTCCAGCCTTCCTACGACACGATCATCCTTGAGACCTTCGGGACGGTCGGCGGCAAGAAGGATGTGCTGATAAGCCTATCCTCGGGAGCCTGCCGCATCCACGGGCTGCGCGAGCTTCCCGCCAAGAACGAGCGTCCCCTGCGCTTCATGGAATGCCTCAAGGCGCGGATAAAAGGCGGATTCATCGAATCGGTCGAGCAGCTCTCGGGCGACCGCATCGTCAAGTTCACACTCAGCATGCCGATCAATCCGGAGGACGAGGCCGAGGAACTCAAGGCCGAAGGCCGAAAGACCTCGCGGGGCATCCCCCGCGCGATCTCCCATCGCTACTCGCTCTACGCGCGGCTCTGGAGCGGCGCCGGCAACATCATTCTGGCCGACCAGAACAATCTCATCGTCGACGTTCTTTTCCGCAAGCCTGAAAAAGGCGAGGTTTCGGGCCTGCCCTGCCTGATCGAGGAGAATCTTCCCGATCCCGCCGCCCCCGAGACCGTGGCGCGCAACGCCCGCTTCGCCGTGCGCGAACTTCCCGGCGAGGGAAGCTTCTCCGAACGCGTCGAGGAGCACTACACCTCGTCCTCGGGGGAAGTGTCGCGCGAAAATCTCATCACCCGCGCCGAGGAACGATTCCACAAGAAAATGGAGGCTCTCGAGTCGCGCGAGCGCGAGCTTAACCGCCTCCGCGGAGAGTTCGGCAACGCGGAACGCTTCAAGCAGATCGGCGACATCCTCATGGGAGGCGGCTTCGATTTTCCCGCCGTTTCCCATGCCCGCGGGGGCAGCGCCTTTATAACCGCCCAGGATTTCTATACGGGAACCGCCGTCTCGATCCAGGTGGATCCTTCGATCAGCCAGGTCGAGAATGCGCAGCGCTACTACGAGAAAGCCCGCAAGGCCAGCTCCGGCCTTGGCGACGTCGAGGCGGAAATCGCCAAGATCGTGGAGGCCAAACGCGCCCTCGAAGCCTGGAAAGCCCAACTCGCGGACGAGGAGGATCCCTTCGCGATCGCCCAAGCCCTCGACAAGGCCGGCACCGTGCGCGAAAAAGCGCTGCGGAAGTATCCCTGCATCTGGATCGAGTACAAGGGCTGGACCATGCTGGTGGGACGATCCGCCAAGGAGAACGACGAGCTCCTGCGCCGCCATGTCCGCGGCTCGGATCTATGGCTCCACGCGCGGGACTATTCCGGTTCCTATGTCTTCATCAAGGCGCGGCGCGACAAGACCTTTCCCCTCGATCTCATGCTGGATGCCGGCAACCTCGCGATTTACTATTCCAAGGCTCGCAAGAACGGCGAAGGCGATGTATACTACACCCAAGCAAAATACCTGAGACGCGCCAAGGACGGCCCGAAAGGGCTTGTCATCCCGACACTCGAAAAAAATCTTTTCGTCCGCCTCGACGAAGCGCGCATCAAGGAAGTGCTCGCCTGTTCCTCCGGAGGAGAATTATGAAACGCTCGCGCAATCTTCGCCGCATCGCCGCGGTTCTGCTCGCGCTGATCCCGCTTTCGGGCGCCCTCGCCCAGCAGCCGTCGACCATAGTCACGGTATCCGTGCTCAAGGGACCATCGGGAATCGGCGCGGCCTGGATGATGTCCGCACCGCCCGCCATCCCCAACGCCGAACTTCGTTTCGTCACCGCAGCCAGCGCCGATCTCGTTACGGCAAAGCTGATATCGGGCGAAGTCCAGGGCGGAGTCCTCCCCCTCAATGTCGCCGCGAAGCTCTTCAACGCGGGCGTGCCCATCAAGGCGCTGGCGGTCGTCGGCGACGGCATGGTGAAATTCCTCACCAACGATCCGGGCATCCGCAGCCTCGTCGACCTCAAGGGCAGGGAAATCCACGTTGCGGGCCAGAAGGCCACCCCCGATTACCTTTTCCGTTTCCTGACGGGCAAGGCGGGGCTCGAGCCAGGGAGGGACTATAGCCCCATCTATAGCCTGGCCTACCCCGAAATCGCCGCTCAGCTCGCCGCCGGCAAGATTTCCTCTGCCGTGCTTCCCGAGCCCTTCGCCACCCAGGCGATGATGCTCGGCAAGGCGATCGCCTCCCCTATCGACTTGGGCAAGCTCTGGACGGAGGCTACGGGACTTCCGAGCTATCCGATGTCGATCTTCGTCGTTTCAGGCAAGCTCGCCGGCGCCCGCCCCGATGTTGTCCAATCCCTTGGATCGGCATATCGCGCATCGATCGCAAAGACTCTTGCCGACCCCGCCGCCACAGCCAGGCTCGCGGAGTCCCTCGATCTCGGCATGAAGGCCGCCATAGCCCAGGCCGCCATACCCAAGTCCAATTATGTCTATCGCCCTGCCGTCGAGGCGCGGGCAAGCATCGAGGCGACGCTTTCGCTTTTCCTTGGCGAGGATCCGCAGTCGGTGGGCGGAAAGCTTCCGGGCGCCGATTTCTACGGGCGGTAACGTGCCCGCGAAAAACCCAGCATCGGCAGCCAGGCGATTCGCCGCCGGGCTTCTCGGGGTCGGCGCGGCCTTCCTCGTCTGGAACCTGGCGTCGGGAGTTATCGCCTCGTCGCTTATCCTTCCTCCGCCCGGCGAGGTCGTATCAGCGCTCTGGCGCCTCATCTCCTCGGCGCCATTCTGGCGTGCCGTGCTCGGCACCTTCGGGCGCGTCGCGGCGGCCTTCGCTCTTTCCATTATCGCCGGCGCGCTTACGGGCGCGGCTTCCGGCCTCTCCTCCGGAATCAGGGACTTCCTCGCCCCTTTGCTGACAACGATTCGCGCGACCCCTGTCCTCGCACTCATCCTCGTGGCAATGTTCTGGCTGCCATCGGCGGGGGTACCCGTCTTCACCGCCTTCCTGATGGCCTACCCTGTCATGCATACTTCGGTCTATTCCGGCATCGCGGAAACCGACAGGGAACTGCTTGAAATGGCGTCGGTGTTCAAAGTGCCGGCGCGCGTGCGCTTCTTCAAGCTCAGGCTGCCCTCCGCCGAGACGCACTTTCTCGCCGGCGCCAAGAATGCGCTCGGCATGTGCTGGAAGGTCGTCGTGGCGGGAGAGGTTTTAAGCCAACCCGCCAGAGCGCTTGGAACGGGGCTGCAGGATTCCCGGCTCTCCCTCGATACAGCGGGCGTGCTCGCCTGGGCTGCCGCCACCGTCCTGCTCTGCGGGGCAAGCGAATTCGCGCTGGGACTCGCCGCCCGCTCGGCCGCCAGACGGCGGCATGGAGCCGGAGCATGAAAGCGTTCTCCATAAGCGGCATCAGCAAGGCTTTCGGCGATCTCCCGGTGCTCTCGGGCATCGCCGCCGACTTTCCCTCGGCATCGGTAACGGCGATTCTCGGTCCCTCGGGATGCGGCAAGACAACCCTGCTCAATATCATCGCCGGCATTCTGCCGCCCGATTCCGGAAAGCTGACCGGTTTCCCGGAGGCGAGTTTTTCATACTCCTTCCAGGAACCCCGCCTCCTGCCCTGGCTCTCCGCCACCGAGAACATCGCCTTCGCGCTTTCCGGCGCACCCGGTGATCCCATGGCGCTCGCGGACCGAGCCGAGCGTTTTCTCCGCAATGCGGGGCTTGAAAGGTTCGCAGGACAAAAGCCCGCCAAGCTCTCGGGCGGCATGAAGCGCCGTCTCTCCTTGGCGCGTGCCTTCGCCTACCCCTCGGACGTGCTGCTCCTGGACGAGGCTTTCTCAGCCGTCGACCTCAAGCTGCGCATAGAATTGATGGATTTGTTCTCCCTGCTTTGGAGGGAGGAGAAGCGGACGACGATCATGGTGACCCATGATGTCCAGGATGCGCTCTATCTGGCCGATCGGGTGCTGGTGCTCTCATCGAGACCGGCGACGGTGCTGGACAGGCTTGAGATCGCCGCGCCCCGCGAATCGCGGCGCTATGGATCGCGCGACTTCGCTGACTTCGAGGAGCGCCTCTATAGGGAAATATTACGGTGAGCCGAGAACGCCTCGCATCGCGGCGATGAGTTCGCCCGGCGTGAAGGGCTTTTCCAGGAAGGCCGCCCCCTCGGGGATGGCAACCGTCTCGTCAATCCTGCCCGAAATGAAAACGCAGGGCAGTTTGCCCCTTTCGAGCCAGCCGGCCGCGAGCCGCGAAGCGAGTTCGATGCCGTCCAGGCCGGGAAGGTTGATGTCGGCGACGATAAGGTCGAAGTTATGTCGCTCGGCCAGGATCATCGCTTCTCCCGCATTGCGCGCGGAAATGACCTCGGCGCCGGCCTTGAACAGGGCATAGGACAGGAATCCCAGCACCGTTTCGTCATCATCGATGACGAGGATTGTCGGCTTGCCAGGAAGGGCCAGATCCGCCTTGCCGGCGGATGCGGCGCCGTCCTCCGAATCCGCGCCCCTGGCGGCATTTCCCGCTGATTCGGCTGCTGATCCGGCGTCGCCCTCGGCTCCCGACGCTCCGGCCGCGGGGATCCAGAGCGCGAAGGTCGTGCCCTCCCCCACCTTGGTCTGAAGGCCTATTGCGCCGCCGGTCTGCGCCGCCACCGACGAGACGATGGCGAGCCCGAGCCCTGTGCCCTTGCCCGCGGCCTTTGTGGTGAAAAAGGGATCGAAGACCTTGCCAGCGATCTCCTCCGGAATGCCAATGCCGTTGTCCGCGACTTCGATTACCGCGTAGTCGCCGGGTTCGAGGGTCGTCGAGCCTATCGGGGTAGTCGCGGAGAGTCTCCTCTGCTCCACGAGCACGGTGATTCTCCCCCCCGAGCGCCCCTCCAGCGCATCCCTGGCATTGACCACCAGGTTGATCAGGACTTGCTCGATCTGCACCGGATCGGCGTAGGCCATCGGGTCGCCTTGCGGCAGGATCGTCGAGAACAGGATCGATTCGCCCGCCAGCTTTCTCAGGAGGCTGGCGGCGTCGCGAACCGCCTGGGTCACGCTGATCCGCTTTGGAGAATACGGCTGTTTTCTCGAGAAGCCGAGAAGCTGCCGGGTGAGCTGCGAAGCCCGCCCGGCGGTTTTCGCTATGCCTATGACATCTTCGTAGGCGGGTTCGTTCGGGCCGATATCGAGCTTGAGCATTTCGGCATGCCCAACGATCGCGGTGAGAATGTTGTTGAAGTCGTGGGCGATCCCGCCGGCGAGCCTGCCCATGGCTTCCATCTTCTGCGCCTGCTGGAGCTCGTCGCGCAGCCGCCGGGATTCGGTAAGGTCGGAGAATTCAGCCGAAAGCAGCGCGCGGCCCGTCTCGGCTTCGCGGAATCCGTAGAATGACGCGAAAACGGCGAGCTTGCCGCCCTTGCCGTCGACCATCTCGTATTCGCTGCCGGGAACTATCCTGCCTCCGGCGATGGAACCGCGGACTTCGCCCCAGGCCTCGGGCCTGGCGAAGAGCGATGCGAGCGCCGATCCGCGCCCCGAACAGGCGAAAAGGTTTGAAAAGGAGGCGTTCGCCTCAAGGACAACGCCATTGTCGTCGGCGATGCATCGCGGCGATATGCCGTAATCAAACAGGCTGCGGTAGCGCTTTTCGCTGTACGACAGCTTTCTTTCCATGCCGGCGCGCACAAGGGCGATTTCCGCTGTGCCGAGGAGTTCGCGCTCGGAAAATGGCTTAACGAGGATTCCCAGGGGTTGGGCTTCCATGGCGCCGCCGCCGGGGCGCGCATCCGAGAGCGCCGTGATCAGCACCGCGGGAATGCCGCCTTCGGTTCGAGCGGCCAGCGCGACCTCAGGGCCTGAGGCGTCTCCAGAGAGGTCGACGTCCACGAGGATGAGATCCCAACGCGCGCCGGCGCGCAGCGCCGCGAGAAAATCGCTCGCCCGCTCGAACCTGGCGGGAGCCTTATATCCGGCGCGCTCGAGCGTCTTGGCGATATCGAGCGCGACGAGGGCCTCATGATCAACGATCGCAATGGATGGCATCGGTGCGCTCCGGACAATCGTCTACGCGACGGGATTCCTGGCGGGCTTTGCATGAGCCGCCTTGGGCAATGATACTACAGGAGGTTGTTCATTTCCAGCGAAAGCGTGATGCGCATGTCGCGCTCGAGATACCCCGAGCGGGGCGACTTGGCGCGCACATCGAAGTACGCAGTGCCCTTCTTGGGATCGGCGCTCCACCGAACAAGCGTGATGAGATCGCCTTGCCCGATGCCCGATTCATCGGCGGCCATTCCCGGCCAGGCCCTCGTCACTTTATAGGTTCCGCCCGGCCCCCTCGCGCCGGATACATGCTCGATAAGCATGCCGGTGGCGCCTTCGAAAAGCCGTTCGGGTATATCGCGCTGGACCGCTTTCTTGAAAGGAGAATCGGGCACAGGGGAGGTCTTGCGAAGGAAGGCGACCATGGTATCGCCGCGTTGGACGACGATAGAGCAAAGCGCTCCCGCCGGCCGCCTCGAGATGATCATCTGCGCGTTCTGGATATCCCCGCAGGGTTCACCATCGATCGAAACAAGGCGATCCCCCGCCACCGGGCCGCCTGAGCCGCCCGGGAAGACGTAGGCGAGATCGAGGCTGCCATCCAGGTTTTTCGCCGTCAGGGCGCCGATCCACGCGGCTTGATGCCTGCCTTCGGAGAAAAGCGAAGGAAAAACCGAGGCCACCCAGGCCGAAGGCAAGGCGAAGTTGAGCCCCTGGAAGCCTGAGAGCCCGGCGAAGACGACGCCCACGAGCCCAGCCTCCTCATCGAGCAGGGGGCCGCCGGAATTGCCGGGGTTCACGGGAACGTCGATCTGCAGCGCTTCGCCGCGAGGCAGTATCCTTCGCCCGGCCGCGCTTACGATGCCCGCGCTCACGCTGTTCTCGAGTCCCACGGGACTTCCTATGGCTATTACCTTCTCTCCCTTTTGCGCGGCCGCTCCGTGGTAAGGACGGAAGGTATAGGGCGCCTTTTCCTGGCTCTTGATGACCGCAAGGTCTAGATCGACGTCCCAGCCGACCACGCTCGCCGGAATGCGCGCGTCGGGGTTGCTCTGCGGCCGTATCGAAAGGCGGGAGTATCCGTCGTATTCGGGATCAACCTCGCTCGCGATCACATGGTAATTCGTCAGGTAATAGCCTTGCGAGTCTACCTGGAAAGCAGTGCCGAGCACGCGATCCGGATAGCCGACACCGCCCTTGATCGTAAGGCCCTTGTCGACATAGACCGTCACTACGCCTGAAGCCATCTCGGCGATTGAAGTCCTGGCTGCGGTGGAGGTTGCCAGAGCGCCAGCGCCTTGCCCCGTACCGGCGGCTGCCGCGGCCGGCTCGCCGGCATGCAAGACTGCGCCGACCGCTGATGCGGTTTTAGCGTCGCCCTCGGCCAGCGCACGCGCGAGCCATTGAAGCAGGTCTTCCTTCACCAGGGGCACCGGGTTGCCCGCTCCGCCCCGAGCGTCGAATTCGAGCGATTTCATAAGGTAGGCCGCTCCCGGCGCGTAGAGCTTCCGATCGGCGCAGTCGTTCGCCATGGATCGATAGAGGGCCGCCCCGGCCGCGTCGCCTGAAACCATAGCGGCCTCTTCGGAAGCGCGCGCGAGAGCGCTTCCCGGGGCGGGACGGGCATCGCCGCTCGCGCCAGCCGCATTGCGGCCATACGAAGCCAGCGCCCTCAAGGAATAAAAGCTCAGCTCGGCGTCTCGCCAGCGTCCCTGCGCCCGCTCGTCGGAGAAACGGGCGGCTATCTTCCTCCCCGCTTCCGCGGCGTAGAAGGCCAGCCGTGATACATCCAGATCCGAGGGGTTCCCGGAGTTTTCCAGGGAGGAGATCGCCTCGAGGCAGCGTTCGGGATCATTTTCAGAAAGTGCCGCCAGCGCTTCCAGTTTGATCGATGAATAGTCTATCGACGGTTCGGGAGAAGGTTCGCGGCTCGCGCAGCCGGCCAGCAAGGCGGCCGCCGCCATGAATATGGCGAGAGCAGCCGCATGGAATGCGCCGCTTGACCGGCCGCCACTTTGCATAGGCCGCTTAGGCCTCGGCCGCCGCCGCGACCTGCTTCGGGGGGAATCCCAGGAGTGTGCGGACATCGGCGTCCTCGAGCGTTTCCTTGAGGATGAGCTCGTTCGTCAGGGCATCGAGCTTCTGCCGTTCCCGCTCCAGGATCTCGAAGGCATGCCCCAGCGCCTTGTCAAGGATTGCCTTTATAGCCTCGTCGATATGGCGAGCCGTCTCCTCCGAGTAATCCTTGTGCTGGGCGATCTCCTTGCCCAGGAAGATCGGCTCGTCCTCCTGCCCGAGGGCGATCGGCCCAACCCCTTCGGCCATGCCCCACTCGCATACCATGCGGCGAGCCATGTCCGTGGCCTGCTTGAGATCCTGGGAAGTGCCCGTGGTAGTCTCGCCGTAGACTATTTTCTCGGCGGCGTAGCCGCCGTAGGCGATCACCAGGCGCGCGTAGAGCCAGCTTTTCGTCACCGAGTAGGTATCCTTTTCGGGGAGCGAAAGCGCGAGACCGAGCGCCCTGCCGCGCGGCACAATAGTGACCTTGTGGAGGGGATCGGCCTTCGGGAGGAAGTAGTGAAGCAACGCGTGGCCCGACTCGTGGACGGCAGTGGAGCGCTTCTCCTCCTCGGTGATGACGAGGCTCTTGCGGGCGACTCCCATCAGGATCTTGTCCCGGGCGTCCTCGAAATCATCCATCATGACGGTGGAGCGTTCCTTCCGGATCGCGAAGAGAGTCGCCTCGTTGACGAGGTTGGCCAGATCGGCGCCGGACGTGCCGGGCGTCGCCTTGGCCACAGTTTTCACGTCGACATTGGGATCGACGGGCACCTTGCCCATATGGATTTTCAGGATGGCCTCGCGCTCGGCGACGTCGGGCATGGCCACGACGACCTGACGGTCGAAGCGCCCGGGCCTCAGCAGCGCCGGGTCGAGAACGTCGGGGCGGTTCGTTGCGGCCAGGATGATCACGCCATCCTTGGTATCGAAGCCGTCCATCTCGACGAGCATTTGGTTCAGGGTCTGCTCGCGTTCATCGTGGCCGCCGCCGTAACCTGCGCCGCGCGTGCGTCCCACGGCGTCGAGCTCGTCGATGAAGAGGATGCA
>Ga0116171_10006151_pt1 | contig 10416 bp, 7 predicted proteins | sample AD_JPNHW2_MetaG_FD_89798 | JGI IMG/M metagenome (GOLD analysis project Ga0116171, IMG submission 89798) | Active sludge microbial communities of municipal wastewater-treating anaerobic digesters from Japan - AD_JPNHW2_MetaG | ecosystem: Engineered > Bioreactor > Anaerobic > Digestate | place...
CCTGTCCCAGGTAAGTGGCGAAATCGGAACCAGCCGACACCCATTGCTCCGCCTGATCCCTTTCGGGACCGTCCCCCGCCAGGATGAACCGGATGGAATGGTTTTCCTGGAAGGCCGTCCTTGAAGCTTCTGCTGCCAGTTTCCACTGTTTCCGTTCCTCCAGTGCCCCGACAAACCCAACGATAAAATTCTTCTTCTTTTCAACTGTTTTTAGTTTCACGCGATCCGGACTGAACGGGACGCCATTGTAGATGGTCACAACCGATCCCTCTGAGAGACGCAGCTTCTCCGCGATGAGAGGCACACTGTAGCGATCAACGGAAACCATCGCATCCGTGTGTAATCCCAGTCTGCGGCCGAGCCACCGGTGAACGGCCAACCGGAAACGGCCGCCTTGCAGCAATCCGTTCGGGCATCCGTGAAAGGTTGTGACCGAAACAGCCTTCAGGTCTTTCCCGAGCGGTAAAAACGCAGCGGAAAAGTGGGCGTCGTGAAAATGGACAAAGAGGGTACAACCGGGATTGCTATGTTGCAAGGACCGGAGATGGTTTGAAAGCCGGCGATCGAACAAGGGCGCCAGCCTTGCAAGGCGGGAGGCAGGGCTGCGGAGTATCCTGGCATCCATGGAATGGGCGCTGATCTCTGCCGACAGCCAGGCGGTATAATTCACATCCGATGCAAAGAACACCCCGGATGACCCATATCCGGAGGAAATCTGCCGGCTGATCAGGTTTTTTATCACCGACCACACTCCCGTCCGGGGTTCCCAGGAAACATGCACAAACAGCGGCCGTGTCATCACACTATCCAAATAATTGATCCCGGATCAGGTGCCGGAAAAGAAACAGTTCGACCAGAATGGCGATAATTAAACAGAGTACCGCGACGGGCGGAGTAAGAAAGAATGAGAGTGCCGCAACCAGGATCAGCGGCAGCGACTGAAGAAGCGGGGTGCCGATGGAATGCAAAATATCCCGTACATAATTGAAAAAAACCAGGGAAAGCAAAAGCAGTACAGCACACTCTCCGGCGAGGTAGCCCAATGCGATGCCGGTTCCCCCGTAATCCAAAAACAGGTAACAGAAAAGGAGAATGGTAACCGATCGCAACAGGTTGATGCCGAGGAGAAACAGAGTCTTTCCCTTCGAAGTCAGCACAGGTCCTATGGCACCTGTGATGCCGAAAATGGTGTAGGATATCACCAGCACCCTGCAGATGTCGGCGGCACCGGCCAGACGGTTCCCGTAAAGGATCGATATCACATAGGGGGCTGTGCAGATAAGGATAGCCCCGATGGGAATCTGCATAAACCAGTTGGTCCGGATATAATTCACGACCGAGGCAAAATAGGATGCGTGCTCGTCGTTTACTTTCTTTGAAAAATACGGGAGCCCTGCTGTTGCAACGGCCGAGGACAATACGGGCATGATAAATGCGATCTGGCGGGCCACGCCCAGTTCAGCAACCGCTGACCATTGTCCGCCCCCTTTCGCCAGAAGGAACTGTCCGCCCCAGTCTGCACTCATCTGGACCAACGACAGGATGATCAGCGGAGTAGAGAGCCGAACGATGGAGGAAACATAAGGGCGGTCGGAACAAAGAAGCGACCCTCCATCGCGGAGTCTCCAGCGGTTTGCCTTCCTGCTTAACCCGTTCAGGATCATCACATAGATAAACAGGGTCAGCACGAAGGCCAGAATGGCGCCCCAGATGCCGTAAAACAATGCCAGTACGATGCATAAAACGAGGTTAATTACGGCCTTGCCCAGGCTGGCAAAGAACATTCTGCCGAACCACTCATAGCCTTGGAGTACCGCCGTAAACGTTGCAGCCAGCGTAACGAGTGCAGCCCACGGGCCGATAACCCTGACCATGCCGGATGACAGACGTTGTCCCGGGTCCAGGAACAGGGCGATCGTATGATCCAGGGAAAGCGTGAGGACAATGATCAGCATGCCGATCATCGCGCACCAGAAAACCCCCATGGCGATGACTCCGGAGATCTTGTTGCCGGATTGCTGCCTGCTCCGGGCGATCTCGGAGATGAAAATGTTGGCAGGTCCGCTGATGATCGTGTTGGCAATAAGGTTTAGTGTGGTAATGAGAAAAAGGAACACACCATAATCTTCCTTGCCGAGCACCCTGGCCAGAACAATGAGAACCAGGAGGGCTGAAAAACGGTCCACCAGTCCTGATCCCAGCGACCAGAATGAATTTTCAAGAAGTGGATTTCTTCGAAAGAATTTCAAACCGGGAATCAAGTTTCTGGGAGAGAACGGGTGTCATCTGCTCTCCCGTCGGTCTGGTAATAGATCATCCACACCAAAGCCATAAAGACCCAGAAAACCTTCCATGACTGGGCACTGAATGACAGAAAGGAGGTAAAAATCAATATCCCGACCAAAGGAAAGGCCAGGTAATTACCGTGAAAGAAAATCCGAAAGCGCTTGAAAAACGGGTAGAAACAAAATATGATAAACAGGAAAGCTGACGGCAGGCCGGCCAGAGAGCCCATTTCAATGTAGGTATTATGAGCGACAAAAGATCCGAACTTCCCTCTGCCGTGCGATGCGAATACCCAGGTGGCCTCGCGGGGCGAGCCCGAAAGCGGATAATCGGCAATGATCTTTAAATGGCTTTGCCAGACCGGACTACGACCGCCAAAACGGTTATTGCCGATCAGACTCTCATTTTCCTTGCTGTTGATTCTCTCCATCGCTATAATGTAGCGATTGAACTCATTGTTTGTGTATATATAAACGGATGAAAGGACAAGCGTAATCAGAATAAAAAGCAAGGTGACATATGTTTTTCGCTTGAATGCCGAAAACTGGCTTTTCTTTGCGGTCATGAATAAAAAGAAAAGCATGACTAAAAATCCAAAGACCGACGTGACGAGTGCCGTGCGTGAGGCCGTGCTCAGTAACGGCGGGATTCCGGCGACAAAAATGAAACAGATCAGGCCAAGGGTGGTGAATACCCCGACGCCGGGCTTATGCTCGGACTCGGTATCGCCGGCATCCTGAAAATTATACGTAATCAGCGTAAACAGGAAACCAATGACCGCGATCGGCAACATGATCCCCACCATGTTCGCATCGCCTTTCCCGCTGCCGATCCGCTCCACATTTCTGAACGCATCACTTTCATATTCAATCAATTCGACAGGCAATCCGATTTTCGGCAACCAGTATCCGATGATGGAAATGAAACTCGTAAGGCAAACGACCATCAGCAATTCATACTGGCTGTACCTCCTATCATTGGCGTAAACGATGGCGATTATAAAGTAAAAAATCCCGGTCAGAAGGGGGATAAAATATTCCCATGTGCCGTTGAGAACCGTCATGGCTATTCCCCAGAAGATAAATAATATCAAAACCGTCGGTAATTTGAACCCATCGCGGGCCAGAAGCGGCCAACGGTTGACCGGCAGCGTAATCAGCCAGCAAACGACTCCCAACTGGGCAAGCGTCATCGAAATATCTTTCGGATCAGGAGCTATCTGCGAGCCAACCGCGAAAACAAAGAATGCAGCCGGATTGAAGCTGGCAAGAAGAGCCATGAGAACAGACAGGACGGCGCCGAATGATTTTTGGACCGGGGAGAAATGAAGCAAGATTAATCCCACGAATACTACGAAGGATAAAAAGTACTTGCGCGAAAATATAACGCTGAACATTATTAGGTCAGATTAATAATCCGGTTCCCAACATGAAACCGGAGCCTGATAAACGCACGGCCGGATCAACCGGCAACTTTCGGTCGTCCATCCGATCATTTACCGCCGGAAAGTTCCTGAATCCCCTCCCACCCGTTGCTCAGCCCGGCATTTCCCTGGATCAGCATCAGGGTCCTCCAGGAGGTGTCGCCGATCGCGTATTCGGCCGGGATCTGCCGGGCAGTCCTCTCTTTCCGCTCCCGGATGGCCAGGGCGACCGAATCCAGCACGGTTTGCGGATTGAAACCGGTCAGGATGATTGTGCCGGTATCCTGCGCCTCGGGTCTTTCCATGGAACGGCGCAGGGATATAGCCGGGAATCCGAGGATCGCGGATTCTTCGCTGATGGTTCCGCTATCGGATAGGGTACACATCGCGTGAAGCTGCAGGTGCACGTAATCCGTAAATCCGAACGGCTTCAGGAAGCGGATCCGCGGGTCGGGCCGGAATCCGTCGAGCGCTTCCAGTTTCTTCCGGGTACGCGGGTGGGTCGATACGATTACGGGAAGGTCATATACTTTCGCAATCCTGTCGAGGATTTCGAGGATGGAAGCCAGGTTTTCAGGCCGGTCCACATTCTCTTCCCGGTGGGTGCTGACCACGAAATACTTGTGCTGCTCCAACCCCAATTCGCCAAGGATGGCAGAGGCCTTGATCTTCGGAAGATAATGATCGATCACCTCTTTCATCGGCGAACCGGTGAGGTAGATCCGCCGGTGAGGCAGGCCTTCGGAAATGAGGTGCCGGCGGGCATGTTCGGTGTACACCAGGTTGAAATCGGCTATGTGGTCAATGATCCTTCGGTTGATCTCCTCGGGCACATTGAAATCGAAGCTGCGGTTGCCCGCCTCCATGTGGAAGACCGGGATATGCATCCGTTTGGCCATGTATGCCGAGAGACAGGAGTTGGTGTCGCCCAGCACCAGCATGGCGTCGGGCCTTTCTTCTTTCAGCACCTCCTCTGACCGGCGGATAATATCCCCCACAGCGGTCCCCAGCGAGGAGGTGTCGATGCCCAGGAACCGATCGGGCTTCCGGAGTCCGAGATCGGCGAAGAAAACCTCGTTGAGCTCGTAATCGTAGTTTTGTCCCGTGTGAACGATCACCTGGGTAAGATGTTCGTCAAGCAGGGCCATGGTGCGCGACAGCCGGATGATCTCCGGCCGGGTTCCCACCACCGTCATAACTTTGAGCCTGGATCGTTCCATGTTCATACGGTTTCGAAATAGGTATCAGGATCGGCGGGATCATAGGTCTCATTGATCCAAAAAAGGGTGTAGAGATCGTCGTCGCCGAGGTTGGTAATATTGTGCGTGTGCCAGATAGGCATATCGACATAAGACGGGCTGTCGCCGGAAAGGAAGAAATCCATCACCCGGGTGGTCCCGATCCTTCTCAACTGGATACGGGCCTTGCCCCGGATCACGGCGAAACGCTCGATCTTCCGGGTATGGTAATGATTCCCACGTGTGATGCCGGGCCGGGTAGTGGAGAAGGAGCATTGCCCGCCCGTTCCCTCCCGGATCGCCTCCACGAAGGTCCCCCGCTCATCCGTTTTAAGTTGCAACGCTACAGGGAAATGACCCTCCGCGTCGATATAGCACCGGAAGGTATTAAAAAGTTGAAGTTCAAACCGGTCGGCAAGAACCGGAATGATCCCTCCGTCGAAATATACCCGTTTGAACTCCCGTAATTTTTCCAGGATCACCGATACCTGCCGCTCCGCGGTGTGGGGCACGGAGATCAACGGTTCATCTGCCTGTTCATCAATCACTTTCCTGATCGCATCAACCAGTTCTCCGGCATAGATCAGCTTCATGTGTCCGTCGATCTCGATCCGGGGCTCCTCAGCATGAGTCAGCTGGTGGGAGAAGGTGGCAATAGCTGAATTGTAGTATGGCTGCCCGAACGGACCGAATACGTTGGGGATCACCAGGCCGGCGAATTTACCCCCTGTCCGGACCGCCCATTCGCGGAACAGCTCCCGCCCTACGCGTTTCGAGCGGCCGTAAGGATTGTCCCGTTCTTCCTGGGTCGACGATGAAAAGACCACCTGCGAAACCGAGCCGGTATCCTCGAGCGCCCCGATCAGTTTCCTTACCAGGTCAAGATTCGTTTCGTAGATCACCTGCGGATCGCCGTGGCGGTTCATCGCAGCCAGGTGTACGATCACATCGCAGCCGGCTACCCACTGACAAAGGGTTTCCGGCTGTTGAAAAAAGACGTCTTCAAAAGGCTGAAGCAGGTACTTCTCCGGGAACAGCCGAAGGGTGTTGAAAAGATGGGTCCCGATAAATCCGGCTTGCCCGGTGATCCCGATTCGCAATGGGTTGCGATTGGCAGAAGAGGTCGGCTCGGTCATGACGTTATGCTAAAATCATCCTTTCCCTGTATCCCGGCGGATGATATCGAGTTTCAGAAGCATCTCTTTGGTCTCTTCGAGATTGAGAAGGCGGGTGTTGTCGGAGTTGTACTCACCGGCCAGGGAGACTTTGGCTTCCCCTTCCGTAAAGTACTTCCCGTAATTGAGGTCGCGGGTATCGGCCGGGATCCGGAAGTAGCCTCCGAGGTCTTCGGCCTTGGCCATCTCCTCCCGGTTGACAAGGGTTTCATATCTTTTTTCACCATGGCGCGTGCCGATGATGCGTATCCCGTTGCTTGCCCCGTAAAGACTGAGCAGGGCTTCAGCGAGGGTACCGATGGTGGAGGCCGGCGCCTTCTGAACGAACATGTCGCCGTTGTGGCCGTGGGAGAAAGCATAAACGACCAGTTCGACCGCCTCCTCCAGCGTCATCATAAAGCGGGTCATCTCCGGGTCCGTGATCGTCAGCGGAACCCCCGCCCGGATCTGTTCGACGAACAGGGGGATCACTGAGCCTCGCGATGCCATCACGTTGCCGTAGCGGGTGCCGCAAAGCACGGTACCGCTGCCGTTGAGGGTTCTCGACCGGGCGATCATCACCTTCTCCGACATGGCTTTGGAGATCCCCATGGCATTGATCGGGTATACGGCCTTATCCGTGCTCAGGAGGATCACTCGGGCTACACCCTGGTTTATTGCAGCGCTGATCACGTTATCGCTTCCGGTCACGTTGGTCCGGATCGCTTCCATCGGAAAGAACTCGCAGGAAGGGACCTGCTTGAGCGCAGCGGCATGAAACACATAATCCACTCCTTTCATTGCCTGTCCGACGCTGTCGGGATCCCGCACATCGCCGATATAGTATCGGATCTTCGGATCGCGGTAGTACTGCCGCATATCATCCTGTTTCTTCTCGTCGCGGCTGAAAATCCGGATCTCGCCGATTCCCGTAGCAAGATAACGGTCGAGTACCGCATGACCGAACGATCCGGTTCCGCCTGTGATCAGTAATACTTTGTTGTCAAACATGGGATTCAGTTGGTAGTTGATTCTCCCGGTAATATTGCCGGTAAACTCGTTGTATGCCTTCTTCCAGGGAAAGGTGGGAGGTAATGCCCATCTCACGAAGGCGGCTCACGTCCATCAGCTTCTTCAGCGTCCCATCCGGCTTCGAATGATCCCACAGGATCCCGCCGCGGAAGCCCACGATTTCCTTCACCATGCCTGCCACCTCTGCAATTGTCTGGTCGATGCCGGTGCCGATGTTGAGGAAATCGGTAATGGGTGAGTCTGACCTGTGCTCCGCGCCCGGGCCGCGGGTGAGGTGACCGGCAACAAGATCGGCGGCATCAACCTTCTCCAGGATATGGATACAGGCCGCCGCCATGTCGTCGACATGCATGAATTCGCGGTACACCCGGCCGGTACCCCATAAGGTAAGGGTTACGGGTGACACGGATTGATATTCCTCACTCCCTGTTTGGGAGACGGATGACTCCCTTATCCCGTATTTCTTCATCACCGCTAAAATCTCCGGTTCGCCGGCCGACCCGGCAACACCCTCCACGGGCCTCCGGTTCAGATCGGCCCGGATCGCCTGCCAGTCGCCCGTTTCCAGGCTGCGAGCCAGGTGCATTTTCCGGATGATGGCGGGAAGCACGTGAGAAGTCTCCAGATTATAGTTGTCGTTGGGACCGTAGAGATTGGTAGGCATCACCGACAGAAAGTTGCATCCGTATTGCCTATGGTAGCTCTCGCAAAGTTTGATCCCGGCGATCTTCGCAATGGCATAGGGTTCGTTGGTTTTCTCCAGTTCACCGGTGAGCAGGTATTCCTCTTTCAGGGGTTGGGGGGCATCGCGCGGATAAATACAGGAACTGCCCAGGAAGAGAAGTTTTTTCACCCCGGACAGGTATGCGTGATGGATGATATTGGCCTCTATCATGAGGTTCTCGTAAATAAACTGGGCCCGGTAGGTATTGTTGGCCAGGATTCCACCGACTTTGGCTGCCGCGACCACCACATACTCCGGCCGTTCGCGGTCGAAGAATGCGGCGACAGCTCGCTGGTCGGTCAGGTCGAGTTCCTCCAGCGTGCGTCCGGTCACATGGGCGTATCCCCGCTGGTGCAGGCCCCGGGTGATCGCAGAACCCACCATACCCTGGTGCCCGGCAATGTATATCCTGGCATCCTTCTCCATCATTCGAAATAATTTAAGGTGTTAAAACCGTTTTCTTTCAGGAATTTCTCTTTTTGCATCAGGCGGAAATCGGCCGCCACCATTTCGCGGATCAGCGTGTCGAGATCGTATTCCGGCGTCCAGCCGAGGGTTTCCCGCGCTTTGGTCGCATCCCCTATCAGCATGTCCACCTCGGTGGGTCGGAAATACCGCGGATCAACACATACCGCCTCGCGGCCGACCAGGTGTGCCAGCTCCGGTCGCTGACTGCGGGTAATGGTCCCCTTTTCATCCGAATCCTTTCCGGTGAATTCGGTCTCCAGACCCAGTTCGAGGAACGCTTTCCGGATGAATTCCCTGACCGTTGTCGTGATACCGGTCGCAATCACATAATCGTCGGGCCGGTCGTGCTGCAGGATCAACCACATGGCCCGTACGAAATCCTTGGCATGTCCCCAGTCGCGCTGCGATGAGAGGTTGCCGACAAATAGCTTGTCCTGCAGGCCCAGTGCGATCCGCGCCACGGCCCGTGTGATCTTTCGGGTCACAAAGGTCTCTCCGCGCACCGGCGATTCGTGGTTGAAAAGGATCCCGTTGCAGGCGTAAAGACCATAGGCTTCCCGGTAGTTGACGGTGATCCAGTAGGCATAAAGCTTGGCCACCCCGTACGGGCTTCTCGGGTAGAACGGTGTCTTCTCGGTTTGCGGTATCTCCTGCACCTTCCCGTAAAGTTCAGAAGTGGAAGCCTGGTAGATGCGCGTCTTCTCCACGATGTTCAGCAGCCGGATCGCTTCCATCACCCGGAGTGTGCCCAGACCGTCGGCATTGGCGGTATATTCCGGTGTGTCGAAACTGACCTTTACATGACTCATGGCCGCCAGGTTGTATATCTCATCCGGACGGGTCTCCTGGATGATGCGGGTGACATTCAGCGAATCGGTCAGATCGCCGTAGTGAAGGAACAGTTTCGGGTCCTGCGCGTGCGGATCCTGATAGAGGTGATCGATACGATCGGTGTTGAAGAGGGATGTCCTGCGCTTCAACCCGTGCACCACATATCCCTTTTTAAGGAGAAATTCCGCCAGGTACGCCCCGTCCTGTCCGGTGATCCCCGTGATCAATGCTGTCTTGCTTGCACTCATTGAATGGATTTTATTATCAATATAACTGAACCCTGAAATCGCAGATCGTAGATCGTAGATCGCAGATCCTACATCGCAGATCTTACAGGCTCCAGTAATTCATCGTCGTTATCTGCTTCCGGAAGATCCCTTTTACATCAACCAGGATGCCTTTATCCGTGGTGATGCCGCGAAAATATTCCTCCGTGAGCCCATAATAGGGCGTATGGCTTACGGCAACGATCACGGCATCGTAATCGCTGCGGATGGCGCTGGTTAGTCCGAAGCCATATTCGTGTACCAGTTCGTCGTGATTGGCATATGGATCGGAAACATCGACTGTCACCCCGTATTGCTTGAGTTCTCCCACCAGGTCTGCCACCCGAGAATTCCGGATGTCGCTGACATTCTCTTTGAAGGTCGCACCCATCACCAGCACGTTGGCGCCGAGGACATTCTTTCCGGCCCGGATCAGTTGCTTGACGCATTGCTTGGCCACATAAAAGCCCATGCTGTCGTTGATGTACCGGCCTGCATTGATCACCCGGGCATGGTAACGGTACTCCTGGGCCTTATAGGTCAGGTAATAGGGATCCACCCCGATGCAGTGACCGCCGACCAGCCCGGGATAGAATCTCAGGAAGTTCCACTTGGTACCGGCTGCCTCCAGCACGTCATAGATGTTGATATTCATCCGGCCGAAGATGACCGACAACTCGTTCATGAAGGCGATATTGATGTCGCGCTGGGCATTTTCGATGATCTTGGCCGCTTCGGCCACCTTGAGGGTCGGTGCCCGGTGGACCCCGGGTTTAACGATCAATTCGTAAACCGACGCTACCTGGCCGAGTGACTCCTCATCACACCCCGATACGATCTTGACCACCGTCGTGAGGGTGTGTTCCTTGTCACCCGGGTTGATCCGTTCGGGTGAAAAGCCCACTTTAAAATCGTCGATGTACCGGAGTCCCGAGATCTTCTCCAGCAGGGGAACGCAATCCTCCTCCGTGGCGCCGGGGTAAACCGTCGATTC
>Ga0116171_10006153_pt1 | contig 10413 bp, 11 predicted proteins | sample AD_JPNHW2_MetaG_FD_89798 | JGI IMG/M metagenome (GOLD analysis project Ga0116171, IMG submission 89798) | Active sludge microbial communities of municipal wastewater-treating anaerobic digesters from Japan - AD_JPNHW2_MetaG | ecosystem: Engineered > Bioreactor > Anaerobic > Digestate | place...
AAGCCGACCTTGGCATCCTTGAGCGCCCTTGCTTCCCTCGCACCAATGAGGGTGCCATTCGTTTCCATGCGCACTCCCAGGCCTAAGGCCGGGAGGTCGCAGAGGATCTCGAGGATATCGGGGTGCAGGAACGGCTCGCCTCCGGTGAGCTTGACGCTGCTCAGACCCAACGCCCTGGCTTCCTCGAAAATGGGTTTCAGCTCTCGCCAGGGAAGATGTAGTGTCGACCGCTGACTCTCCGTGACGGGATCGATCCAGCAGTGACGGCAACGGAGGTTACAGCTGCCCGTGACGTAGAAGTAGATCGTGTGGAGGGGAGGGACGGGGCGTCGCTCAGTTGCCATGCTTGGACGCCTCCAGGAAGCGGCGATAGCAGTCATTGAGGTTGGCTCGGTTGACGTCGCCGAATTGCTCGTAGGCGAGGCCGGGGCAGGATCCGTTGCAAAGGTCGGTCCAGTCGCAGCCCTGGCACTCTGGCAGGTCGCTCATGGCGATGGAGTGGCGGGAGCGCATTCTTTTTAGAGTGGGGTCGTCCTTCCAAATCGTCTGGATGGCGTCCTGGTCGACATGACCCAGGACGACTGTGGCGAGAATGGGGCAGGGTGTGATGCTGCCGTCGTGGTTGATGGCGAGCTTGTTGAAGATGCAACCGCAAGCGGTGAGGGTGCCGGTGCGGCGGAGTGCGATTGGCTCGCCCGTGGCTCGGGCACGCTCCATCTCGGCGTGAAAGCGGGCCTTGGCGAGGGGGCCAGCGGAGGCTGTGACGCGACCGTTGTACTTCTCTGCAAGTCGCTGCAGGGAGTTCATGGCTTCTACCTGTTGCTGGTGGGAGAGGGTGATATCGCCCCGGTTGGAGCACCCGGCGCCCATTGGCATGGCGTCGTTGGTTGAAAAGGATGGCAGCCCGAGATCCTCCAAGAGCAGCTTGGCGGCCGCATCAAGATCTTCGACGTTGTACCTGTTGACGGTCAATCGGACCGTGACCGGCAGACCGGCGGACATGAGCAGGCGGAGGCCGCGCAGCGCTCGCCCGAAGGAGCCCTTGCCGCGGCTTGCGTCGTGGACCTCGGCGCAAGAACCGTCGATGGACACCTGGATGCTGTTCAAACGGCGGCGGCGCGAAGGCTCACACAGCTTGGCGACAGTGTCCTCTCGAATCAATGTGCCGTTGGACAGAATCGAGTAACGTAGGCCGTTTGCGACGACTGAATCAACCAGATCCCAGAGGTCGGGTCGGACGAACACTTCGCCGCCGCTCAGGCAGACCTTCTGTGTCGGTAGCTTCCCGAGGGCCTCGAAAAAGCGTCGCCATCCCTCGGTCGGAAGGTCGCTCCGGCCGACCATCTCGTTAGCGTAGAAGCAGTACGAGCAGGAGAGGTTGCACTTGCCAGTGAGCGAGACGTCCCACTCGTTGGGACCGTCGCTGACGTCCGAACAGGGCCAGACCGGGCGCGCGGTCACTCCTGCGCCCTCGAGTCGCCGCGCCAGGCCTTCGGCGCCCAGGGTGGCGATCAGCTCCCCGACGTCCGGGAGCGCGTCCTCGAGCGTGCACCCCTCGAACTCGCTCACCAGCTCCCGGGCCGCGTCACCGACGGTGTGGGCGCCGTCCAGCAACTGCCAGACGAACGACGCGGTCTCGTTCAAGTACCGGATGAGCCCGGAGTCGGGCGCGTAGAGCTGGTAGCCGACGGCTCCGGTCGTGAAGGTGCGAACGCTGTCCTGCCGCACCCAACGTGAATCTGCGTCAACCTTTTCCACTCGACCTCCCCCCGCTGCCGCCGGACAGATCGCAATGCTCGCACACTTGCGCCTAATGGAGCAAGCCCGGGGGGTGCAAAGGAGGCTATCACAACCCGTCGGGAGCGCCACAAGACAGCCAGCCCTTTCGCAGGGAGCATGGTCCCCGTACAATCGCCGGCGGATGAGGACGGAAAAGAAGAAGGACCGCAGCCTCAAGGGACGGATCAAGGGCGCGCTGCGCCTGGGGCAGGCGCTTGCCCTGGTGTGGAAGTGCGCGCCCAGCCTGACGATCGCCAACATCGTCCTGATGTGGGTGCAGGGGCTGCTGCCGCTGGCACAGCTCTATCTCATGAAGCTGATCGTCGACTCGGTGACGGCCGGGTTCACGGGAGCGGACAAGCAGGGGGCGCTGCAGCACGTGGGACTCTACGTCGGGCTGACCGCGATCATCGCTCTCGCGACGATCGGGCTGCGGTCGGTCTCGACTCTGGTGAGCGAGGCGCAGTCGTTCTACGTCACCGACTACGTCTCGGACTACCTGCACGGCCGTTCGGTGGCGATCGACCTGGAGTATTTCGAGAACCCCACCTACTACGACATGATGCAGCGGGCGCAGCAGGAAGCCATGTCGAGACCGCTCAAGATCGTCAACGGCTTGGCGGGGCTGGGCCAGAGCATCATCTCGCTGGTCGCCCTTGGAGGCTTGCTGGTCACACTCCACTGGGGGGTGGCGATCGTCGTCGTGGTGGCGGCCATCCCGGGGGTCATGGTGCGGCTCCGGTACTCCGGGAAGATGTATGAGTGGCAGCGCCAGAAGACCCAGACCGAGCGGCGGTCCTGGTACCACCACTGGATGCTCACGGACGGCTCCTATGCCAAGGAGGTGCGGCTCTTCTCCCTGGGACAGACGCTGCGGGACCGCTTCCGGACCATCCGCCGGCAGCTCCGCTTCGAGCGGCTGCGCCTCATGAAGAGCCAGCTTCGCGCCGATCTGGGTGTGCAGGCCGCGACCTCGCTCGCGGTCTGGGTCACCTATGGTTTCATCGCGGCACGGACCATCAGCGGGACCATCACTCTGGGCGACTTGGTCATGTACTTCCAGGCGTTCCAGCGCGGCCTGGGTGCGCTACAGGGGGTGCTGGGGTCGCTGGCCGGCCTGTACGAGGACAACCTGTTCCTCACCAACCTACAGGAGTTCATGAACCTGCGACCGAAGGTCTCCGAGCCGGCCCGGCCGCGACCGGTGCCGAGCCCCATCCGTGCCGGGTTCGTCCTCGAGAACGTCTCGTTCCAGTACGCGGCCGGAAGCCAGCCGGCGGTGCAGGACGTCAGCTTCCGCTTGGAGGCCGGGGAGGTGCTCGTTCTTGTTGGCCAGAACGGGTCGGGCAAGACCACGCTCGCCAAGCTGCTGTGCCGGCTCTACGACCCGACGGTCGGCCGCGTCACCCTCGATGGGATCGACCTGCGGGAGTTCTCCACCAATGACTTGCGGCGCCAGATCGCGGTGATCTTCCAGGACTTCGCGCGCTACCAGGTGTCGGCCCGGGAGAACATCTGGCTTGGCAACTGCGAGCTGCCGGCCCTCGACCCCCGTATCGAGCGGGCCGCCGCCGAGTCCGGGGCCGACAGCATCATCGCCGGATTGCCACGCGGGTACGACTCGGTGCTCGGCACCTGGTTCGAGGATGGCCGTGACCTCTCCCTCGGCGAGTGGCAGAAGGTCGCCCTGGGGAGGGCGTTCCTGCGCGAGTCGCAGATCGTCATCCTGGACGAGCCGACGGCCGCCCTCGACCCGATGGCCGAGCACCAGATTGTGGACACGCTCGGGAAACTGATTGCCGGCCGCACCGCGGTGATCATCAGCCACCGGCTCTCGGCGGTGCGGCTCGCGCATCGCATCGCGGTGCTGGAGGGGGGGCGGCTGATCGAGCATGGCACCCCGTTCGAGCTGCAGGCGCGAGGCGGGCGCTACGCCGAGATGATGCGTCTGCAGCGCGACGCGCTCGCCCCGCGCGAGCGCTGACCTCCCTGTCTCCATGACTTTGCACTGGAAACAAGGTGCCCAGCCGTCCCAGGTGGAAGATCCTCATCGCGATGGGTGCGGGGTAGACTTGCGCGGGAGGCGACTGGTGAGTGAGCGGCCGGGCAAGGCGGTGGTGCTGGTTGTGGATGATGCCGCCGACACCGTGGAGGTGCTGAGGCGGAACCTGCAGGGGCGCGGCCTGGAGGTGCTCACGGCGAGCAGTGTCGGCCCGGCGGTCGGCGCGCTCGGGCAGCACAAGGTGGACCTCGTCATCACCGACATGCGCATGCCTGGGGAGAGCGGCCTGGCTCTCATCCGGCATGTGAGCGAGAATCTGCCCGACACCGAGGTGCTGGTCATCACGGGCTACGCGACGGTCGAGGGGGCGGTCGAGGCCCTCAAGGCCGGGGCAGAGAACTACCTTGCCAAGCCGTTCACGGATTCGGAGCTGTTTGCCGCAGTTGACGCCGCGTTCGCCAAGCTCGGGGTGCGGAGGGCTGTGCGCGAGGCGGAGACCAGAGCGGCGCGGGCCCGCTGGGGGCTGGTGGGTGAGTGCGAGGCCCTGCGCGCCGTGGCGCGCTCCCTCGACCGCTGCTCGAGGACCTCGCAGCCGGTTCTCGTGAGCGGTGAGAGCGGAACGGGTCGGCGCCATGTCGCGCGCGCGCTGCACCGGGCGGCCGGGCATGGAGCGGGCCCATTCGTGGAGCTCGATGGCGGCGTCGCCACGCCTGAGGAGTTGCGGCGGGAGCTGGGCAGCGACGGCCGGCTGACCGGCGGGCGGACGCTGGGTGAGGACGCGACGCTGTACATCTCGAACCTCACCGACGTGCCGATCTCGTTGCAGGGGCACGTGCTTGACGCTCTCGAGGGTGCGGGAGCAGCCGAGGGACAGCGACCTCGGACCCGTCTCGTCGTTTCGACCCCTCTTCCCGTCGCGGGCGCGGCGTCGGCTGGCCTCCTCCATCCCTCGCTGCAGGGCCGGGTGGTCGCCCTGCCGCCCTTGCGGGAGCGCGGCGATGACGTGATCCTCCTGGCCCAGCACTTTCTGGGCGAGGCGGTCGCGCGAGTCCGCAGGGTCGTCCCGGTGCTTGACGAGGCCGCCCTGCGTGCCTTGTCTTCCCATGACTGGCCGGGGAACGTCCGCGAGCTGCGCGATCTCATGCTGACCCTGTCGCTTGGCGGAATCGAGCGCGTCGGCATCTCGGACCTGCCCTCCGCCATGCGATTCAGGGCGCGCGGAGAGCCGGCGGCGAGTCGATCTCTCGCCGAGGTCGAGTGGGACCACCTCCAGGCAGTCATGGCCGAGGTCGGGGGCAACAAGTCCAGGGCCGCGGAGATCCTCGGCATCGACCGCAAGACGCTGCGTGAAAAGCTCCGCCGCAAGATGGCGGATTGACGGGGCAGATGTCCCCACCAGCTCGGGGAGTCTTGCCCCGAGCTGGGGTACAATCCCGCTCCGGAGGCGTTCTGGACACGAAGACCTTCCCATCCCTGCCGGCTTGGTCGTCAGTCGGTGGCCGTGGCCGGACAAGGACCTGCTTTGGCCGGGTGCGCTTTCACCGGTGGCAAGCCCGTTCTCGCCGCAGGAACGCAGCCTCCGAGCCTTTCCTTGACGGTGCTCGCGGCCGGCATGTATGGTGCCTCCAGCACGAGCCGCCATCGGTCGAGAGCACATCCCATCCTCATCGCTTCCCGACGCGGCGTGCGGAAACGGGGCTTGTGAGATGACCGAGGAGCTGCGGCGTCCGCGTTACGAGCTGGTCGATGTCAAGCCGGGCTTCGTGATCATCGAGAAGGAGATGTACACGCAGGCGGCGCGCGCCTACTTCTCGTCCGAGCCATCACCTCCCAAGGAGCCCTATCGCGAGGGCAGCCAGGTGTGGGGGTTCTGGGAGACGGCGCAGGCGCTGCGCTTCGCGGTGAAGGACACGGCCACCGGCGAGGTGACGCGCTTCGACGAGCTGCTGGGCCTGATGTTCTACGGCGCCTGTGACCCATCGAGCGACCTCTACCAGATCGGTGACCTCGCCCAGGACAACAAGATCTCCATCTACGTGGCGATCACCTACGAGGCGCCGGACGGCTCCCGGGTCAACATCCCGATGGACAAGATCCGTCTCCTCAACCGGTTGTACAACGAGCGGATCCGAAGCGCCAACAAGAAGATCCTGATCCTGCCCGATCTCTTCGGGCTGTACCGGGAGCTCACCTACGGACAGATCATGCTGGACTTCGGGCTCACCGCCATGGATGGCCCGGCTCCGGCTGGCCAGCAAGGAGAGGGCGCATGAAGCTGCAGGAAATTGCCGACAAGCTCGAGTTGAGCGGCCTGACACCGGTCTTCGACAAGGACGTCACCGGGGTCTACATCTCCGACATGGTGTCGGACATCATCGCCAACGCCAAGGCCGGCAACCTGCTGGTGACCGTGCAGGTCCACGCCAACGCCCTGGCGGCGGCCAACCTCGTGGATGTCACGGCCATCGTCCTCGCGCAGGGCAAGCAGCCGGCCGAGGATGTCCTGCGCATGGCAGCCAAGCACGAGATCGCGATCTTCACCACTGCCCTCAACCGCTGGCAGGTGGCGACCAAGCTGTACGAGATCGGCCTGCGCTGAACCGGTCGACGACGGGGAGCGTCGGTGCGCCTGCGTGAGCTCCAGGAGGTGGTGCAAGCCGAGCTGCTCTGTGGCGTCGGTGCGCTCGACGAGAGCGTGCGCACCTGTTTCGCGGCTGACCTCATGAGTGACGTGCTGGCGTTCTCGGGCTCCGATGCGCTCCTGGTCACCGGCCTTGCCACCGTGCAGTCGGTCCACGCCGCGGACGTCGCGGACTGCCTGGGAATCCTGCTGGTGAGCGGCAAACGGCCTTCACCCGACGCCCTGCACCTCGGCCAGAGCAAGCACATGCTCATCCTTTCGACGGCGATGTCGATGTTCGAGACCTGCGGCGTGCTGTCCCGGCACGGTCTCCTGCCCTCGCACAAGGAGAGGGGATAGTGACGTCCTCGGCGCCAAGTCCGGGAAGTTCCATCGGTGCGGACGTTTCTTGCGAGCAGAAGGTGGGCGTCGCGCTCCGCGCGGCGCCTCGGGCCGGCGCCCTGCGGGCCCGGACGCGCGGTCCGGAAGACCGCGCCCACCTCAATAGCGGTGACTTCGTGACCGAGCTTGTGAAGCTGGTCACGAGGACCGGTGCTCTGTCATACTGCAGACCGCCGGTGACGCCCCCCGACCGGTTGGCCCCCCCGCTGGAGGCGACCTCGTGAGTGAGGACATTCTCTTTCGGCAGACCTTTGCCATCCGTGGCGGCGACTTCGAGCGAGGTGGCGATGCGGCGTCCGCGATCAAGGTGATCCTCAAGCAGCTCGGCTTCCCGAACGATGTCGTGCGGCGTCTTTCGATCGCCAACTTCGAGGCCGAGATGAACGTCATCATGTACGCCCGGGAGGCGGAGCTGGAGATCTGCGTCCTGCCCGACGCCGTGCGCATCGTGCTGGCCGACCGTGGACAGGGCATTCCGGACATCGAGTGGGCGATGCAGGAAGGGAACTCGACTGCCACGCCGGAGATGCGGGCACGCGGTTTCGGCGCCGGTCTGGGGTTGCCCAACATCCGGCGCAACAGCGACGAGTTCGAGGTCACGTCGACGGTCGGGGTCGGCACGACCCTGCGCTACACCGTCTTCGCCGGGCCCAGGGCCCAGGTCTAGGTCGGCATGGGCGAGACTTTCCACACCATCGTCACGGATCCCGCCCGCTGCAATGGCTGCGTGGCCTGCATGCGGGCCTGCCCGACCGATGCAATCCGCACCCGCAGCGGGCTGGCCGAGGTCAGGGGCCTGGCCTGCATCGACTGTGGCGCATGCGTCGAGGCGTGCCCGCGGGATGCCTTGCGGGCCGTCACCTCGACCCCCGCCGACCTGGCGCGCTTCAAGGTGAAAGTGGCGATCCCGTCGCTGGCCCTCTACGGGCAGTTCGGTCCTGACGTGCGGCCGGGTCAGGTTCTGCACGCTCTCAAGCAGGTTGGTTTCGATCGTGCCTACGACGTCTCCTGGATGTGCGAGATGGTCGGCTCGGCGACCGACGCCTACCTCTCCGAGTGTCAGGGTCCGTGGCCCAAGATCTCCACGACCTGTCCGGCGATCGTTCGGCTCATCCAGATCCGCTATCCGGAGCTGCTCTCGCACCTGCTGCCCATCGAGACGCCCCGCGAGCTGGCTGCCAAGCTGCACCGCCGCCGGCTCGCCTCCGAGCTCGGCCTGCACCCGGGTGAGATCGGCATTTTCTTCATCACCCAGTGTGCCGCGATCATGAACTCGATCGTCGCGCCGGTCGGGCTGGACCGCTCGTACATGGACGGCGCGATCGCCATCTCCGAGCTCTACGGGCCATTGCGGAAGGCGCTCAAGGAGCATCCGGGGTCGGAGTTTGACGACGCCGTGAGTGCGCGTGGGTTGGGCTGGGCGATGGGGGCCGGCGAGGTTTCCTCCCTGCGCAACTCGGCGACCATCCGGATCCGGGGCGTCGGCGAGGTTCTCGAGGTGTTCGACCGGCTCGAGTCAGGCACCTTCCAGGGTATCGACTTCATCGAGGCATACACCTGCTCGGGCGGTTGTCTGGGCGGGCACCTCACGATCACACCGCGCCATGTCGCCCAGCGATCCCTGGAGCGGATCGCCCGCCGCTTGGGCGAGGGCCAGCAGGTCAAGGAGGAGAAGGTCCGCTCGCTGTTGCGGGAGCACTTCTTCGATCTGCACGACGAGATCGACGCCCGTCCCGTGCAGCCGCTGGCGGGGAACCTCCGCCAGGCCATCGCCGTCAAGCAGGAGAAGGATGCCATGCTGCAGGCGCTGCCCGGCAAGGACTGCGGCGCGTGCGGGGCTCCGGACTGTGCCGCATTCGTCGACGACATCGCACGGGGAGAAGCGACGTTCAACCAGTGCGTCTTCGTGCGCCTCCGGGAGCTCGAAGAGGAGTCGCCGGCGGACCAGGGAGGAGAGACATGACCAAGAAGATGCTGCTCATGAGGCTGGAGTGCCCGCAGTGCCACGAGCTGCTGACCGAGGGCAACGAGGTGGTGTTGGACGCCTACGTCGAGGCCACCCACCAGGATGGTCAGGTGGCGCTTTCGGCAGTGTTCGGGGACTACTCGCTGCGTACCGATCTCGAGATCCCCGACGGGGCGGTTGCCTCATTCCGGTGCCCGCGCTGCGACGCCAGCCTGATGGTGACGGCGCACTGCAAGCTGTGCGGGGCGGCGATGGCCTCTCTCAACATCGAGGAGACCGGCTACCTGGAGTTCTGCGCCCGCCGCGGTTGCAAGGCACACTCCATCGGCGGCACCGGCGACATCGACGAGATGATGAACCTCATGAACCGCATGATGGGCACCCCTTACGACTGAGGGTGCCCGCGGCTGGCGGTAGCTTTCTCGACGAACTGGACCATTTCGGCCTTCTGGAGGGCCCAAAGCCGTGAGCGAACGACGCAAGTTTGACTTCCGCAAGCAGCACTTCGTGGGCGAGGAGGGCCGGCTGATCCCTCTCCTGCAGCGCGTGCAGGAGAAGGACGGTTTCCTGTCGCGGGAGCGCATCGAGGAGATCCACAAGCAGTCGGGGATCCCCCTGGCGCAGATCTACGGCGTGGCGACGTTTTACGCCCAGTTCCGCTTCACCCCCGTGGGCAAGAACCTGGTGCGGGTATGTCATGGCACGGCCTGCCACGTTTCCGGCGCCAACGAGATCACCAAGGCGATGGAGGACGAGCTGGGCATCGTCACCGGGGAGACCACGGCCGATGGGCTGTTCACCCTGGAGATGGTGTCGTGCCTGGGGTGCTGCTCCCTGGCGCCGGTGATCATGATCAACAACAGCACGCACGGGAACCTGACCGAGAAGGAGGTCAAGAAGGTCCTCAAGGCCTACAAGGCCGCCGGTCCAGGGGAGGTGCAGTGATGGAAGTCACGGTCGGTCTGGGCACGTGCGGCATCGCCGCCGGGGCGGAGCAAACCTACCGTTCGCTGGAGGCGAGGCTCGGCAATGGCGGGCCCGCCTTCAAGCTCAACAAGACCGGGTGTGTCGGCATGTGCTACCGCGAGCCCCTGGTCGAGATCCGGCACGACGACGGCAGCCGTTTCCAGTATGGCGGCGTCAGCGCCGACCGCGTCGAGCGGCTGGTGGCGGAGCACCTGGGTGAGGGGAAAGTCATCGAGGACTGGCTGGTGTGGTCCGACGACGGTCGCGGCTCCGAGCGCGCCTACTTCTCCAACCAGACCCGCATCGTGCTGCGCAACTGCGGCAGGATCAACCCCGAGGTCCTCGATGACTACCTGGCGGCCAGCGGCTACCAGGCGCTGCAGAAGGTCCTGGAGGCCGCCGATCCCGATGCTCTGATTGCCAGCATCACCGATTCCGGGTTGCGTGGCCGGGGCGGCGCCGGGTTCCTCACCGGCATGAAGTGGCGCTTCACGCGGCTCGCCGCGGGCAGCCGCAAGTTCGTCATCTGCAACGCCGACGAAGGCGATCCGGGTGCGTTCATGGACCGCTCGGTGCTCGAGTCCGACCCGCACTCGGTGCTGGAGGGCATGGCCATCGCGGCCTACGCCATCGGCGCCCGCGAGGGCTACATCTACGTCCGCGCCGAGTACCCCAAGG
>Ga0116171_10006154_pt1 | contig 10413 bp, 11 predicted proteins | sample AD_JPNHW2_MetaG_FD_89798 | JGI IMG/M metagenome (GOLD analysis project Ga0116171, IMG submission 89798) | Active sludge microbial communities of municipal wastewater-treating anaerobic digesters from Japan - AD_JPNHW2_MetaG | ecosystem: Engineered > Bioreactor > Anaerobic > Digestate | place...
TGATTTTCGCCATAAACTATATGTCTCTATATTTACTATAGAGACTCATAGAGATCCCGGTATTTTCTGATGACACGGGGAGCAGGGGGGGAAGAATGGAGATTCGCAGGGTGCAGGTGACCGGGGGGGCGTCCTTTGTCGTGACGCTGCCCAAGGACTGGGCGGAAGCACAGAAGATTGTAAAAAACGATCCCGTGGGCCTTGTTGTCCAGCCGGACGGGACGCTTCTCATAACAAAAAAGATCACGGAGGACACAGAACAGCGGATCAAGGAGATCGACAGCAGCGCCATCACCGACCCGGCGTTCCTCTTCCGGATATTGATCGGTGCCTACATCACCGGCTTTACCGTGATCCGTATCACGGCAAAACAACGGTTCCCCCCGTTCGTCCGCACCGTTGTCCGGGACTTCACCCGGATGACCATCGGGCAGGAAGTGGTGGAGGAGACCGAGACGTCCATCACCATCAAGGACCTGCTCAACCCCTCGGAGATGCCCTTTGACAACACCCTCAAGCGGATGTTCGTCATCATCAGGACCATGCATGACGACGCCATAACCGCGCTCGATACCCATAACCGGAGCCTCGCCATGGACGTGATCAACCGGGACGGGGACGTGGACCGGCTCAACTGGATGATCGCACGGCAGACCAACATGATCTTAAAGAACGTATCCCTTTCCCGGAAGATGGGGATCTCGCCGGACATGGCGATGAACTACACCATGATCAGCCGTATCACCGAGCGGGTGGGAGACCATGCGGTGCGGATTGCCGAACACAGCCTCCCGATCATCGACGTGGATTTTGACAAGAAGTTCATGAACGCGATCAAGAAGTCGAGCGCCCTCTCGCTTGAGATCTTCGACCGCAGCATCATCTCGTTTTTCAATGCCGACATGAAAGAGGCCCACCGGAACATCGAATCGCTCACTGCCCTCGAGGATATCTGCGGCGACATCAACAACATTGTGCTGAAGCAGGACGCCCTGGTGGCCCTCAATATCGCGTACATCTCCGAGAGTATCCGGCGGGCGGGAGAGTATGCCGGGGATATCTCCGAGACCGTGATCAACCTGCTCGTGGAAAACGAGCTCGCGCCCTCGCGGGCAAAGGCAAGGAAGTGAGTGGGGGAACAAAAAGAAAAAAAGTGGCGGAAACGGGTGCCATCCGCATAATCCCGTGCGGGGTATCTGAACCGGTCATCGGTTTCGTGGACGATGGATGTTGTGCAGGGCACAACTGCCTATCTGGCCCGTGACCGGAGAACCGGGATGAGCCGGCGCTGGCAGTGTTCGAGAACCCGGTGGTAGAGTCTGTATCCCCGGGATCCGGCAGGCAGCACGCGGTGCACTACGTTCCTCTCGATCAGGTTTAAGGTATGTTCCGTTATCCCCGCGGGTCTCTCATAACGTTCCTGCCGCTGAGCCCTCCGGAGTGCTTCAATGATCAGATCGCACTGGCGGGCCAGGAATCGGGGGTCCGTTGCAGTTTCCGGGTATTTTTTTATCAGCTGCAGCTTGGAAATACCGGAATCGTAGGCATTGCTGCAGATCCCCTGGTGCGACCGGTAGAAATAGAGGGGTTTTTTCAGGTGAAAAAAACGGAACTGCTGCGAGACCCTGATGAACAGATCGAGATCCACATGGCAGCGGAACTGCTCATCGAAGAGGCCGGCACGGTCAAAACAGGCACGCCGGAAGAGGGCCGGTCCGTTGCCCAGCCAGCTGGCCTGGAAATCGGCCGTTTCCCGGTTGACGATATCCGGGCCGTTCATGTCAGGGGAATGCCAGTAATACTGGTTATTATCCGGGTCAACCGCCCACATATCGCAGTATACAACGCCGAATTCCGCAGGTAAGGTGGAAAAACACTCCATCGTCTCTTTCAGCAGGTCCGGCGCCCATGCGTCGTCGCTGCCGATAAAACCGATGAATTCACCGCCCGAGGCAGCGATACCGGTATTGTACGCCTTCGCAACCCCGTAATTCCCGGGATGCCGTATCACCCGTACCCGGGGGTCGGTAATGCCCGCAAGCACCCGGCCGGTTGCTTCCGTTGAGCCGTCGTCAACGATTATCAGCTCAAAATGGTTGTAGCTCTGGCACAGGACGCTTTTGATCGTCTCTGCCAGATATTCAGGACTGTTGTAAGTCGGCAGGATGATGCTTGCCAGGGGTTTTCCACCCGGTTCATCCATGGTCGGTGATCCGGTATTCACGCAGGAGTGCCGTGCGGTACTCCCGTATTTTCTTCGTGGGTATGTAATTGAACTGCCGCACCCTCTTTTCGAGTTCGTCCATAATGGCATCGTCGCTGGTCAGGCCAAGACCGGCAACGTCCCGGAGGATCCAGTCAAGCCGGTCGATACCGGTCTCCTTACCGTCGACCGGTATTTTCCTGATCTTGATCTGGTCCGGCGGGATGCCGCCGCAGATGGTACAGTAATACCCGTCGTTTTCGTTGCCGCCCATGGATACACCGCGCTCCCGGTAATCGTAGTGAGCCCTCCCGGCAAAAATATCTGGCGGTAGCTTTGCAATTTTGGCTGTCTCCTGCCGAGGAAGTATATGTAGGATGAAAACCGATGTCACTTATCAGTACGCGTGATAGAGCATGACCGAAAAACCAGGACACTTTGAGAAAGGGATCTGGGTTGAGGACAAACCGCCCGCCGCCCCGCAGGCAGCCGGCGATGCCATTGACAGGAAACTGTCCGATGCAACCAGGACGGTCGTTTCATCGATCGATACGGTGATGAGTGCCACCCACAACCTCGTGGCCACCCCCGAGGGCAAGCAGCTCATCGAGACAACGATCAAGGATGCGCAGAAGCAGTTCCAGCTCTCGTTTGATGCAATCGTCAGCCGTGCAAAAGCCGAGCTGGACAAGACAAAGGCCGAGTTTGAGAAGACCCGGGCCGAGCTGGACAGGAAAGTGGCCGAACTGGACCGATCAGCAATAGAACCGGCAAAAATAAGGGCAGAACTGGATAAGACCGTTGCCGACCTGAATAAGAAAGTGGCCGGACTGGACCGATCAGCAATAGAACCGGCAAAAATAAAGGCAGATCTGGAAAAGACCGTTGCCGGCCTGAACAAGAAAGTGGCCGGACTGAGCAAGCGATCAACCGGACCGGCCGAAACCAAAACCAGACCGGCGCTCGTTAAAACGGAACCGGCCAAAACCCCGGCCGGATCGGTGAAAACCAAGGCAAAATCAGCCAGGACCATGGTCCAGCCTTCCAAAGTCAGGGCAAAACCGGCTATACCCAAAGCCGAACCGGTAAAAACCAAAGCAAAATCAGCCAGGACCAAGGTCCAGCCTGCCAAAGCCAGGGCCAAACCAGTCAAAACCAAAGCCGAGCCTGTCAAAACCAAACCAAAATCAGCCAAGGCAAAACCGGCCACAACCAGAGCCCGGCCGAAAAAAAAGTGAAGAGGTAACTCTTCAGACGTTTTTTACCGGGGAAATGCTGCCCCGGGCACCGTATTGCCTGCTCCTCTTATTCCCTGATCATCACCAGGCTCATCTTGAACTTCGAGATCGCGGAGAGTGCATGGGGGATACCCGCCGGGAAGATGATCGTCTCCCCCGTCTTCATCGGGAAGGTCTTTCCCGCGACCCAGACCTCGCACTCGCCGTCAAGGATCGTGACCAGCGCATCGAAGGGGGCGGTGTGCTCGGAGAGCCCCTCGTTCTCGTCGAACGAGAAGAGCGTGACGCTCCCGCTTTTGCGGTTGATGACCATCCGGCTCGCAACCGTTCCCTCCGCATAGTCCACGAGGTCGGCAAGACAGAAGACCTTTCCCTTCAGCTCCCCGCGCCGGTTACCCGGGCTGTCTTCCTGTCCAGGTCTGAATTCAGCCATCTGTTTCACTCCCGGATCATGGTCAGCGTCATCTTGAACCGCTGCTTTGCCTGAACGCCGTGCGGCTTGTTGGCCGGCAGGATGATCATCTCGCCGGTCCTGACCGTGAACGGCGTGCCGGCAATCGTGACCTCGGCTTCGCCGTCCGTGACCGCGAGGACTGCATCGAACGGGGCGGAGTGCTCGGAAAGTCCCTCGCCGGCATCGAATGCGAAGAGGGTGATGGTGCCGGTCTTTTTGAAGACGATCATCCGGCTTGCCACCGTGCCGTCCTGGTACTGGAGGAGGTCGTTCGTTACGAGGACTTTGCCGATGAGATCCTTGCGCGTCTTGTCCGGGCTGCCGGCTGCTGGTCCTGTCATGGTGGTTCCTGTTGTGTGAGTTGGTGAAGGGGGAATATAAGAGATATCCTGCTGACAGATCATTGTTGTACCGGGCCTGCGATGGAAGAACCGGTACATCGTGAGATACCGGATGCATATTTTTCTTGAGATCGATATAACGCTGGCTCCCGCCTCACAGCTTTTCCGGGACCCGGCAGGGAAGATCACCGGAATTCAGGACTCACGCGTAAAATCATGTTTGACGGGACTCTGATTCGCCCGGGCAGCGTCCGGCAGGGGGTATGGGGTCGAAAGCACCTGCCAATCTGTGAGAATTGTCACCCGATCACCGCCAGCCACACCCCGTAAATAACAACCTGGATTATCGTGAGCGGCACCCCGACCCGGGCAAACTCGAAAAACGTCAGGGTCTCGCCGCTCTTCTCCGCGTTCTGGATGATGATGACGTTGCTTGCCGCGCCCAGGATGGTCAGGTTGCCGGCAAGCGTGCTGCCGGCCGCAAGCGCCATCAGCTGCGCCGTTGTTCCCCCGGCCTGCAGGATCATGGGCTGGAAGAGGGCGACGAAGGGGACGTTCGAGATGAACTGGCTGATGACGATGCTCGTCAGGAGGATGACCGGCACCGACGAGATGCTCCCGCCAAGAAGAAGCGACTGGAAGAACCCGGATTCCCAGACGCTCTCCATGAGGACGAACATGGCAGCGAAGAAGACGAGCGTGGGCCAGTCGATGGCGCGGAGGACGGCGAACCTGCGCGGCGAGAAGAGGAGGATTGGGGCGGCGGCACAGAGCGCGATAAGGGGCAGGGAGACCGGGACCGTGGCTCCCGTGAGGGATGCGATCACTTTCACTGCTGCAAGCACGAAGAGGATCGCAAGCGAGCACCGTGACAGGAGGAAGGGTGCGGTGTCGCAGGTACCGGCCGTATCAGGTTCAGCGGCGCGGGCAGCAAATTCCCGGGCATAGGATAACCGGAGCACAACGAATGCGGCAGCAAGGCCTGCCAGCGTGGGAACAATGAGCCAGGCTGCAAAGGTGACAAAGGGCGAGGCCATGCCGGAGTTCACGGCAACAAGCAGGTTCTGGGGGTTCCCGATCGGGCTCATTGCGCTCCCGGTCGTGATGGCGATCGCAAGCGCGAGGAGCAGGAGTTTTTTTGAGATCTTCCATTTCGTGGCAAGCCCGAGCACGAGCGGCGTCCCGATGATGGCGAGCGTATCGTTCATCAGGACTGCGGAGAGGATGCCCATGCCAAAGAGGATGGTGAGCACGACCTGATCGGGGTTCTTTGCATGTGAGAACAGGCGTTGCGCAGCGTACGCGAGATACCCGCTGTCTGCCATTGCCTCTCCGACAACGAACATGCCGAACAGGAAGACCATCACGTCGGTATTGATCGCCCGGAGCGCATCGGGCAGGGCAATCTGGCCCGTCAGCAGTACGGCGAGGGCTCCCGCGAGCATGATCTGCCAGATCCGGATCGTGAACCTGCCCGCCTGCCGTACCGCGATCAGCAGGAAAACGGCGGCAAGGACAATGACGGCAATGTACGTGGATGAAGGTTGCATGTGCCGGGTGAAAGGTGTTGCCCATTTCCGGCCAGGTTTTTTCCCCGGTCGCCAAAAACAACCAGCAGCCTGAAATATTTCCGGGCAGAACCGGCATCATGGATATCCGGATTTTAATTATTCCCGTGCTTGTCCTTGCCGTACTGCTCGCAGCAGCGGGCTGCATATTCCCCGACAAGCCTGCCGTCACGCCCACGCCGACACCGGTCCCGACAACGGAACCGACCACGCCCCCGACACCGGTACCGACCACGAAAGCCTCCATTGTTCCCGGGCCCACCGACACGCTGCCCCCGCAGTGGCCGGTCTCGGTCACCGTGGAAAAGTCCGGGATGTACTCGACCACCATCATCACCCATTTCGATGGCGGGAAAGGATCCGTTTTCGTCTCAAGGATGGATGTCCGCGTCACCCACCCGGACGGGACCGTAATAACGGACGGCATCCCCAAATCAAAGATCGGGGCGGGCACCACGCTTGAGATCCCCGGTACCAACGGCACGGACCGCGTCGAGGTCCTGCTGACCATGGCCAACGGGGAGGTGTACAAGGTCATCGACCAGCAGACGGGATATAAAAGTCTCTGAAAGGACCCGGATTACCGGGTAGCCTGCCGCTCGACCGTCCAGTGCAGGAGAATCCCGTCCCCGATCCGGCGGCTCTCGATCAGGGTGAGCCGGGGGAATGCATCCCCGGCAAGGAAACCGTCCCCGTCGGCGAGCGTGGGGGCGCTCCTGCCGCCGATGATCAGGTTCCCGATAAACGTGTAGATCTCGTCCACGAGCCCGGCCCGGACCAGGCCGGCGATAAGTTCCCCGCCACCCTCGACCATGATCCTCCGTATGCCCATGGCGCCGAGTTCGTCCATGAGGAGCGCGAGATCGACATGGTCATCACCGGCTGTGATCACCGTTGCAGCGTGCCGGAGCGCAGCTACCCGGGCCGGGTCAGCCTTTGTGGATACCGCCACGATCCGTTTCCCGCTGCCCTTGTGCAGGATGGATGCCCCGGGCGGGGTCCGTGCCCGGCTGTCCACGACAACCCGTACCGGGTGCTCGTCCATACCCTGGTTTTGACGGTGGAGGCGGTATTCCTCCCCCTTGACGGTCAGCGAGGGATCGTCGGCAAGGACCGTACCGATACCGACCATCACCGCATCGCTCCCTGCCTTGAGCCGGTCCACGCGGTTGAAGTCCTCGGTTCCTGAAATTTTTACCTGCCGGCGCTCCCGGGTCGAAAGTTTGCCGTCGGCGCTCATGGCAACATTAACCACAACGTAAGGACGCATCGCGTAATTTTTATTACCCTGCCTGTTATATCAAATCACCGGTTTTTTCCCGGATAACCTCCCGGGCACCGCCTGGTATCGCCCGCTGTTCCCTGCGGGGACCATCAGGGACAGGGCATCCCCCCGTTTCCCGCAGGGGAAAAACCCGCGGATACGGGGGCATCTTAAAATAACAAGAACAGCTAAAAACGAAGACAGGCATGAACGAGGAGGCAGTCCGGATGTACCGGTACGCATGGTCAGGAACAGCGGTTGTCCGGATGGCTGTCACGGTTGTCCTGGTACTGTCCTGTACCCTTCTCACCGCTCTCCTGTTCTCGTTCTCCCCTGCCCTCGTGAACTACGAGTTCTTCCTCATCCCCGTCCTGTACGCCGCGTATTTCTCTGCCCGGCGCGGCCTTGCCGTTGCCGGGATCTGCGGGATTCTCTACCTGGCGACCGGGTATTTTTACCGCTCCCCGGATCCCGCGGCACTGGCGGGCATTGCGTCCGGCGCCATCCTGTTTCTTCTCATCGCAGTCCTCCTGACCTGGTTCGTGGGGAAGGCACGTGACACCCATGCCCGGTACCGCAGCATTGTCTCCCGTTCCCCGCTGGGGATGGTCGAGGTTACCCTTCCGGATTTTGAGATACAACGGGCCAACGGCACATTCGCGGGGATGCTCCGCTACGGCAAAGGCGAGCTTGCCCGCATGCCCCTGGCCTCCCTTGTCTTGGCCGCCCCCGAAACAACGGGGTTTCCCGAACTGATGAGACAGCATGCAGCGGGAGAGGTGTTCGAGACCTGCCTCCGCACCAGGGAAGGCACCGGCTGCCGGGTACGCCTGTCATGGAAGATGCTCGACGAACGGACGGCGTGCGTCACGGCCGTGTCCATCGATGCCCCCGGACCGGCCGGGGAAACCGGCAGCGACATCGCGGGGAAGTACCTGCAGCTGGCGGCGCGTTCACCGGCAGCGCTTGCCGTGCTCCAGGACGGCCGGATCCGGTTTGCCAGCCCGGCGTTCGGCATGTTCTGTGGATATTCCCCACAGGAACTTTCAGGAAAAGACCCGCTCTTGTTACCGGACACCAGGGACCGGGAGAAGTTCGAAACGTTCATTTCCCCTCAAAACAGCGGGCCGCCCGCTGCGGAAGGAACCGACATCCGGTTCATGACAAAAAGCGGCGGGCTCCGGGCAGCCATGGTTTTTGCCGGCCCGATCATGTACGACAGCCGGCCGGCAACCCTCCTGAATCTTTTCGATCTCTCTCCCCGGCAGCGGCTCGAGGAGAGGATCCGGCAGGACAACGAGCGCCGCTGGGGGATCATCATCACCATAGCCCACGAACTGCGCACCCCCCTCCAGCCCATCCTCGGCTATCTCAGTCTCCTGACCCAGGACCCGGAGGGATTCGGCATCAGCGGGGACGTGAAAAAGATGCTGGGGCGCTGCCTTGCCAGTGTCGAGCGCGAACGCCAGATCATCAACCATATGCTGGAGCTCTCCGTGCTTGACCGCGAAAAGATCCAGCTGACGCCCGAGGAGTTCGTGCTTTCCGACCTGGTGCAGAGCGTGCTCGATACCTGCGGGTACCTTTCCATGGGCACCGTGACTCTGGACATCCCGGGGGACCTTGCCATCACCGCGGACAGGGACCGGCTGTACGGCGTGCTGGATTCCCTCCTCTCCAATGCAGTCATCTATTCCGCGCCCCCGCGTACCATCCGCATCTCGTACCGCCCGGGGGCCGGCGGCACCACCCACACGATCTCCGTGCAGGACAACGGGATCGGTATTGCGGCAGACAAGCATGCCTCGATCTTCGAGCCCTTCCAGCTGGCCGATGCAGCCAGCCTTTCCCGGAAGTATAACCGGCTCGGCCTGTCCTTGTCGATAGCACGGAAGATCATCCGGATGCACGGCGGGGACATCACGGTCGAGAGCGCTGTTGCGGCCGGCAGTACGTTCACCCTCCATATCCCCCGAAAGCTGCCGGAGGAGGTACTCCATGGTGCATAGGATCCTGGTTGTCGAGGACGATCCGCCGATTTGCGAGCTGATGGCGATCCTGCTCACAAGGATCGGCTATGAACCGCTCATCGTGCCGGATGCTCTGGAAGCGCTCAAAATCGTACGGACCGATCCCCCCGCTCTCATCCTGCTCGATATCATGATGAAGCCCATGGACGGCTGGGAATTTTTGAAAAAAATCCGTGAAGAGTACGGGATGAAGGATCTCCCGGTCGTCCTCTTCACGGCCTCGCCGTCCGTGGAGGAGCGGCTCAGGACCATGGACGACCCGCGGCTCGGGGTTCTTTTGAAACCCGTCTCCATCCCCGATCTCAGAAAAGGGATCGGGAAATTCTTAAATTCCTGACGGGCGGTCAATCGCGGCCGTTTTGGGGGGCGTATCCCCCCCTGCCCGCATTCCCGGGCCCCGCAGGCACAACGGTTATTTTGCGAGCCGGTAGCGGAGCAGCGCGGCAATCCCGCCGAGCGCCACGAGACGCTCCCCCGGCTCGAATGCCGAGGAGAGGACAATGATCGCAGCACGCATGTTTTCCGCATCATCGATCAGGTGCATGACCTCTTTATCCTGCAGGAGGGTGTCGGCGATCAGGACCTGTTCGGCCGCCCCGTACCCGATGGCCTCCCTGACCTCCTTAATACCATAGGCAACCGCCCCTTCCCGGGAGATGCGCAGCAGCACCTCGTCCATGATCTTCACTTCCCGTTCCAGCTGGAGGTCGTCCATGAGTTTGCCGAGCGCACCCTTTCCCACCAGTTCCTGGACTGCCCCGCGGCCGATCCTCCGGGTCTCGACAACAACGGCCCGGCCGATGCCGGGGACAGACCTGCTCTTTGCATAGTGGAAAAAATCGTCCTTGACAAACCCGGGGCCGGCAATGATGAGCGGGCCGGAGATGTTCTGGAGGGCGTTCATGATCTGGTCGAAGAAGGTTGTGCCGGAACCGGTATCAGAACCCTTGCCGCTCCCGACCGTGATCGTGATCACGCTCTCGGGGCCGTACTGCCGGAGCCGGAAGAGCTCCGCTTCCCCCTCCTCGATGGTCAGGATATGGATCACCCCGTACACCGAGGCCCTGACGGCCCGGTCCACCCGTTCGAGATCCACCGGGCGCCAGTGGCGGATGACGGAGATTTCATAGCCGGTCTCGACATTGATGGTATGGTGTTCCCCGGTATCCGGACCGTGTTCGATGATCCCAAAAAGGCGCAGGCGGACGCCGTGCTCGGAAAATTCCACCCGTTCGATACGGACCCCGAGCCGGACCGGCCGTTTCTCCACCTTCTCCGGCCGGATCTTGTCCGTTGCCGCGTCAACACTCCGGAA
>Ga0116171_10006155_pt1 | contig 10412 bp, 10 predicted proteins | sample AD_JPNHW2_MetaG_FD_89798 | JGI IMG/M metagenome (GOLD analysis project Ga0116171, IMG submission 89798) | Active sludge microbial communities of municipal wastewater-treating anaerobic digesters from Japan - AD_JPNHW2_MetaG | ecosystem: Engineered > Bioreactor > Anaerobic > Digestate | place...
AAGCTGTTCGTATTTTCGAAAAGGTGCGGTCAACCTCAAAGTAGAGTTTTTTTCAGGAAGCAGTTCTGAGTTGAAAAAGTTGTGGGTTACAGCGATGAGTTGCTGGTTTAATTGCTAAGTTGTTAGTGGCCGTCAGCTGTATGACAATTTGAATATTCTTCCTGTTTTTATCATTGCATCTCCAAATTTTCTCATCCTTTTTTCTTTACTTTTGCTTTATGACTTTATTTATCACAATACGGTTTCTGGATGTTGTCGATATCTTGTTGGTAGCAGTGCTGCTCTACCAAATGTACCGGATAATAAAGGGCACTGTTGCTTTCAGTATTTTCATTGGTTTCTTTCTGGTTTATTTAAGCTGGCTGGTAATTAAGGCGCTGAACCTGGAGTTGTTGAGTACCTTGATGGGGCAGTTTCTTGGCGTAGGAGTCTTAATTTTGGTAGTGGTTTTTCAGCAGGAAATCCGACGATTTTTGCTTTTAATCGGCACGAATTATCAAACCAAGCGAAGTTTTGGGCTCGATAAATTGTTCGCATCTGAAAGGATTAAGCCGGCCACCAATCAACATATTAAAGAAATCGTGCGGGCCTGCGATAATATGGCCAGAGCCAAGACCGGAGCTTTAATCGTGATTCCGCAAAAAACAGAATTGAAAGATATAATTCGTTCGGGCGAGAAAATGAATGCGCGCATTTCGTCAGCTCTTCTCGAAACCATCTTCTTTAAAAATACACCTTTACACGATGGTGCAGTTGTAATTGTTGGCAGCCGGATTGCAGCTGCCCGTTGCATTTTGCCAATAACCGAACGTCATGACATTGATCCAAATCTTGGTCTTCGCCATCGGGCAGCGGTCGGAGTCTCAGAAGTTACCGATGCTCTCGCAATCGTTGTTTCAGAAGAAACCGGCTCTATATCGCTGGCTTTCCAGGGCGAATTGATGCATAAAATTTCAGTCGTTCAACTTACCACCGAGCTGGAAAAAGTGATTGTTGAGGAAGCTTAAAACAATTTGGGAATTTGAAGATGAAAAATGCCTCAAGCCGTTTCATTCCCTAATCTTCAAATCTCCAAATCCTCAAATTTCCTACCTTTACGACGGATTTTAGAAAACAGATTTTGATATGGAGAATCGTATTTGCAAACTCTTTGGAATAAAATATCCAATCATTTCAGGCGGAATGGTGTGGTGCAGTGGGTGGCGTCTGGCCTCGGCTGTTAGCAATAATGGCGGATTGGGCCTGATTGGAGCCGGATCCATGCATCCTGAAACGCTTCGCGAACATATTCAAAAGACCAAACAAGCAACAGATAAGCCTTTTGGCGTGAATGTTCCGCTGTTTTATCCTGAACTGGATACAATAATGAACATCATTGCTGAAGAAAAAGTGCCGGTAGTTTTTACTTCGGCCGGTAGCCCAAAGAAATATACATCGTGGCTGAAAGAACGCGGAATAATTGTAGCTCATGTGATTGCCAGTGCCGCTTTTGCGGTAAAGTGCGAGGAGGCCGGAGTTGATGCCATTGTTGCAGAAGGCTTTGAAGCTGGCGGACACAACGGAAAAGAGGAGACTACAACGCTGACTTTGATTCCTGCCGTTCGGAAAGCTTCGTCGTTGCCTCTGATGGCTGCGGGTGGCATAGCCTCGGGCGAAGCGATGTTTGCTGCAATGGCGTTGGGCGCTGATGGTGTTCAGGTAGGATCGCGGTTTGCCATTTCCGAAGAATCGTCGGCTCATCCCGATTTTAAAAAATTAGTTATCGGTCTGACCGAAGGCGATACCAAACTGGCATTGAAAAAGGTTGGCGCAGTACGCTTGATCAAGAATGAATTCTTCCAGACAATTAATAAAATGGAGCAGGAAGGCGCTGATGCTGAAAGCCTGAAAGCCATGCTGGGCAAGGGACGTGCAAAACTGGGCATGTTTGAAGGTGATCTGGAAAAAGGCGAACTCGAAATAGGGCAGGTGGCTTCTATTATAAACGAAATACTTCCGGTTGAAACGATCATGAAAAATATGGTTCAGGAATACCGGCAAGCAAAAGAACGGATGAATAATTTAGAAATTTGAAGATTTGGAAATTTGAGAATTTGAAGATGAGAATAGCAAGAATCGCCTCATCTTCAAATCGTTTCATTTTCAAATCTTCAAATCGTTTCATTTTCAAATCTTTATATGATACATTTTGAACGTACTCAATTGGCAAATGGCCTGAAAGTGATTGTGCATCAGGATAAAACTACGCCAATGGTGGCAGTTGATGTTTGTTATAATGTGGGCTCACGCGACGAGCATCCGGAGCGAACCGGATTTGCACACCTCTTTGAACATTTGATGTTTGGAGGGTCGAAACACATCCCGTCGTACGACGAACCGTTGCAAAAAGCTGGTGGCGACAACAATGCCTACACTTCGAACGATCTCACCAATTACTATTTAACTTTACCCAAAGACAATATCGAAACGGGGTTTTGGCTCGAATCAGACCGCATGCTGGAACTTGCTTTTTCAAAGCAAAGCCTCGAAGTGCAGCGAAATGTAGTTATCGAAGAGTTTAAACAGCGACAGCTTAACCAACCTTATGGCGACGTGTGGCCTTTGCTTCGCCAGCTGGCCTACAAAGTTCACCCGTATCAGTGGCCAACAATTGGGCGGGAGATAAGTCATATTGAAAAGGCTACCATGCAGCAGGTGAAAGACTTTTTCTTTACACATTATGCTCCCGACAATGCTGTTTTGGTAGTGACAGGCGATGTTGAACCTGATCAGATCTTCAGGATGGCTGAAAAATGGTTTGGAGCTATTCCGAACAGGAGTGTGAAGCCACGAAATATTCCCCGCGAGCCGGAGCAAACTGCACTTCGCGAACAGTCGGTTGAACGCGATGTTCCGAACGACACCATTTATATGGCCTGGCACATGACCGATAGGCTCGACCCGATGTATTACGCCACCGACTTGGTTTCAGATGTTCTTTCAAATGGAAACTCTTCGCGTATGTACCAAAAACTGGTTCAGAAGGAGAAAATATTTACTGAGCTGGATGCTTATCTTTCAGGCGATTACGAACCGGGATTGTTCGTCGTTTCAGGAAAACCGAGTGACGGCATTTCGTTGGAAAAGGCAAGACAAGTGATTGAAGGCGAACTTGATTTGATGAAACAGGAATTGGTTTCGGAGTACGAGCTTGAAAAAGTTAAAAATAAAGTGGAGGCCAATATTGTTTATGCCGAGATGAACTATCTTACAAAAGCTATGAATCTGGCAACGAATGAAATACTTAAGGACGCCAATCTTATCAATTCACAAGTAGATAACTATCGTTCAGTCACTCCGCAGCAAATTATGCAGGTTTCGCAGCAAATTTTCAGACCCGAAAATTGTTCGGTGCTTTATTATTACGCAAAAAAATAGATCATGCTCAACCGCAATATACAACCAGAAGTTAATCCAATTGAACACATCGACATGGTGCAGGCAGAAAAATACCTGCTTTCAAACGGCATTCCGGTACATTACATAAACGCCGGAACCCAGGATGTTGTAAAACTCGATATTGTTTTTGAAGCCGGAACCTGGTTTCAGCCAGCCAACCTGATTGCCAGCTTGTGCAACTCGATGTTGGAGGAGGGAAGTGAAAACTATTCTGCGGCCGAAATCGCAGAAAAATTCGATTATTACGGGGCTTATTTACAACTTGCTGTTGACCAGAATCAGGGATTTGTAAATGTTGTAACCCTTGGAAAATATTTACCCGAAATTCTGAAAGTGGTTGAAGACCTGATTAAGCGTTCAGTTTTTCCGGAGCATGAGTTAGACGTTTTGATTGCCAAAAACAAACAAAAATGGCTGCTCGAAAATGAGAAGGTGCGCACGCTTTGCCAGAAAAAGTTTACACAGGTTTTGTTTGGCAACGATCATCCATATGCCATCAACAATCAACTGGAAGATTACAACAAAATTAAGCGTACCGATTTAGTTGATTTTTACAGAAAGTATTATCATTCTGCAAATTGCCATATTTTACTCGCGGGAAAGATCGATGACAGCGTGCTGCATTTAGTTGATAAATTTTTAGGTGGAAATGATTGGGGACAGGATCTTCAGCCTGATCCTGTTTATAAAATCAGTTCATCTCCAGTAAAATACCATCATGTTGAAAAGGCAGGCGGAATTCAATCTGCTATTCGGGTCGGCAAATTTTGGGTTCCAAAAACTCATCCCGATTTTCATGCGCTATCTGTTTTGCTTACTATTTTCGGAGGTTATTTTGGGTCGCGGTTAATGGCCAACATCAGGGAAGATAAAGGATATACCTATGGAATTGGCAGTTATGCGCTGACTTTTAAAAAGGCTAATTATCTGGTTATTTCAACCGAGGTGGGTAATGAATATGTTGAGCCAACCTTACGGGAAATCGCGAATGAGATGTTAAGACTTCAGAATGAATTAGTTTCTGAGAATGAACTTGAGACCGTGAAAAGTTATTTGCTGGGCGAATTTCTGAGGGATTTCGATGGACCTTTTGCGCTTTCAGGAAGTTTCAAAGCCATTAATGATTTTGGACTGGATTATTCGTTTTACGACCAGTACCTGCGCGTATTGAGAAATATTACCGCAGAAGAATTGATGAAACTATCAAAAGAATACTTGAATCCTGATGATTTTTACACCGTTATAGCCGGAGTAAAATAAATTTTCGGTGGCGCGCAACCAATTGTTGTGAAGGTCCATCTTTAAAATCAACAGGCAATTTAACTTTTGGCAGCAGTGCGAAGCGTTAATTGTTTTAATTTTAGGATATACAAAAAATAGTTCACTTATGAAAAAGGTTAGGAATCTGATAACAAGCGGATTAGGACTGATGCTCGGTTCATTGGCGCTTGTTTCTTGTATGAAAGACAGCACAACGACGTTACAGGCTGTTGGTGATATCATTATTCAGGATACAAAAACAGATGCCGGTGTAAAGTACGGTTTGGTTGTTTATGTTACTGCTAATTTTGAAATCGCTTCGGGAACCGTTACTACTCCGGGAACCGGCGGAAAGGTTTACCAATTAACACCAACCGCAAATAAATACCAGTGTATCTACTATCCGCAGGCAGCTGATTATACAACAAACATGCCTGTTTCTGGCAATTATCAGATACAAGTAACTGCGGCGTCGGGCGAAACGCTTTATGGAGACGATGTTGTTGGAACAGAAAAGCTTGATCCAATCGTGATTAAAACAACCGAAATGTCGCAAAGTATGTTAAAGATTACATGGGATGCTGTGGCAAATGCCGACGCTTATGTTGTGCGTTTGTATAATGCTGATAAAACCCAAATACTTTTTACCACCGATTACCTGACAACTGATGTTAAAAGCTATAATCTGAGTGCATCATCATCGGGATGGGCCTCGGGTGTCAGTCCGATTGCAGAAACCAATTATGTGATTGAGCTTGTTGGCGTGAGAGTTGAATCAGGAGTATCGACCAATAAGGGCAGTAATTTGCAATTCCTTACAACTGATTCGAAAACAGTTAAATGGCAATAAAAGTAAGAGAGGCTACCTGCAAAGTAGCCTCTCTTATTGAATCAGATTGCCTAGAAAAATCAGAAGGTAACATATTCCCTAAGTTTTTTTAATAATACCTCCTTACTAACAGGCTTTGTCAGGAAGTCATTACATCCCGATTCCATTGCCAGTTCTTTATCTTCGTTGTTTGAGTAGGCTGTAAGGGCAACGATTGGAAGATCTGCCCTGAAAAGCCTGATTTGTCTGGTCGCTTCAAACCCATCAACTTCGGGCATTTTCAGATCCATCAAAATTAGATTTGTTTCCGGATGTTGCTTCGATAATTCAATTGCCTGCAATCCGTTTTCTGCATGTATTATTTTGATGTTGGTTTTGTTTAGTATTGTCTTCAAAAGCACGAAATTATTCTCATTGTCTTCGGCAATCAGTATTGTAGTAAACTCATTTGCAAGTTTCACATTAGCTTTTTGTGCACTTGGGTCTGTTTCGTTAATGAGGTATGGTATCGAAAAATAAAATATTGAACCTAAGCCCTTTTCCGAAGACATCCAGATTTTGCCGTTAAGTAGCTCGACTAGTCCTTTAGCAATCGTCAAACCAAGGCCGTTGCCCTCATATTTTCGGGTTATTGCATTGTCTTCCTGTATAAAGCTGTCAAAAACTTGTGCTTTTTTTTCTTCTGAAATGCCGATACCAGTATCTTTAACAAAAAAGTGAAGCTCGTTGGTATGAATAATTCCTTTGGTTAAGCGTTTTAAGCCGTTGAACAATGACGGGGAAATCTTCCTCGTACATGTAGTTAAAAAAATTCTGCCCGATTAATTCTTCAGGTTTATAGCCAAGAAATCGTTCTATCGAAGGGCTGACATATTTTACGGTTCCGTCTATTCCAATTTCGTAAACCACATCATTAATATTTTCGACCATGTGGCGGAAAGATTCTTCGCTTTTTTGCAGTTCCAGTTCAATGAGTTTGGTAGGAGTGACGTCAACCAGCGTTCCGGTTCCGCCAACGAGTTTTCCATCTTTGAATATGGCTTTTGTCGATAGTCTGATCCACCGGTCTTCGCCTGATTTTGATTTTATTTTGTAGTCATTGTTTATTTCGGGATTTTCATTTAGCATGAAGAGTCTTCCGGCAAGGTATTCAGCATTTTCACCAACAAAATCAAGAAAATTCTTTCCAATAATTTCTTCTGGTTTATATCCAATTATCCGTTCTATGGGCGAACTTATAAACTTGATCTTCCCGTCTTTATCTACTTCATAAACAACATCATTTATGTTTTCAATGAGGTTTTGAAATTTTCGTTCACTTCGCCTTAAAGAAACTTCGGTTTGTTTCCTTTGAGTTGCGTCGCGAATAAATCCCAACGCATTCCATTTGTTGTCAATTTTTATTTTTGATATAGAAAGTTCAATGAATATCTGTTTGCCGTCTTTACTTAGGGCTTCTAACTCAAGTACTTTATTTATAACGGGCCCTTCTCCCGTGTGTTTAAAAATTGAAAAGGCTTTCTCGTGATCATTATGGTATTTAACCGGGGCCAGAAGTTTGTGCAAATTGCTTCCAATGGCTTCGTGCTTGGAGTAGCCGAGCAACTTTTCGGCAGCCGGATTCCAAAAGGTAATGTTGCCGCTGTTGTCCATTAAAATAATGGCATCTAACGATGATTCAGTAATAATTTTTAACTGGTCGTCGCTTTCGGTAATTTCTGATTTTTTCTTATTAGGAATTTGAGGGGTTTGCTTATCAAGCAATGCTTTTAACGATTCAATTTCTTGCTTTTGTTTCTCAACCACACGAATTAACTCTTCCTTCGTTTTTGTCAGGTAGTTCATATTTCATTGGTTTTTATAGGTATTTAAGAGAGAACACTCGTTTGCAGTGCTCAATTTACTTCTTTTTTAATGTTTTATGAAATATTGAAAGGGATTAATGAATCGGGGCATATTTTTTTGATTGAATGCAATTTTGTTTAACTGCTAAAACCGTACGGTCGTTTCCAATTTCTTAACGAATCGAGTATTTTCAGGAATAAAAATTACCCGCCGTGTGAATTTCATACTTTTGTGTCGGAATTTAAGCTGAGAAAACAGGCATGGGAGAGGAAACAGGAACAAAAAATCAGGAACAAAGTGAACAATTGAGCAAGCGGCGCATTCGAATAGCTGTGGCCTTGGTATATTTTAGTATGGGATTGTGTTTTTCGTCGTGGGCAAGTCGCATTCCGGATATTAAGACCGAGCTGAAGCTAAGTGATGGATTATTCGGAAGCATTTTATTTGCACTGCCGGTTGGCCAATTTCTGATGATGCCTTTTTCGGGTAAACTGGTTACAAAGTATGGAAGTCACATTACCATTTTAATTGCAATTCCTGCTTATTCTATTTTGCTCTGCAATCTGGGGCTTGTAACTGCTGGCTGGCAGTTGGCGATTGGGCTTTTTATTTTCGGGCTTGCCGGTAATCTGAGCAATATATCCATTAATACTCAGGGTGTTGCTGCCGAAAGGATCTATCAGCGTCCGATTATGGCGTCGTTTCACGGTGGCTGGAGTTTGGCTGGTTTTACGGGTGCCCTGATTGGTCTGTTGATGATTAACCTGAAAGTACCGGTGTTCTGGCATTTTGTGATCGTTTTAATTGTGGTTTGGATAGTTCTCTGGATTAATTACCCGTTCCTTGTCCGAAGTAAACCTGCGACAACGACGAATGAGCCGAAAAGGAAATTTTTCAACAAGCCCGACTCTATTTTATTTCAGTTGGGCATAATCGGATTCTGTAGCATGGCGAGCGAAGGAGCGATGTTCGACTGGAGTGGTATTTATTTTAAAGATGTGGTAAAAGCTCCTGAATCTCTTGTTGTATTGGGTTATACATCGTTTATGATTATGATGGCAACCGGACGTTTTGTGGCTGATTACCTTATTTCGAAAATCGGGCGCAAAAAGCTTTTACAAATTTGTGGCGTAATGATTTCAACTGGCCTTTTTACCTCAGTGCTGTTCCCGTATCTTGTAACAGGCACCCTGGCATTTATGATGGTCGGTCTCGGTGTTTCGAGCATTGTACCTACAGTTTACAGTGCTGCCGGACGGCACAGTAAAATTCCGGCAGGAATTGCTCTTGCTACGGTTTCTAGCGTTAGTTTCCTTGGATTTTTGATGGGACCACCACTAATCGGACACATTTCAGAAGCATTTGGGCTGAGGTATTCGTTTGCAATAATCGGGGTTTTTGGCCTTGGAATTACACTGTTGGTTTCGCGGGTGAGAGCGCTGAATCAGGAATAAAATTTATCGTGAAATACGATTCTGATATTCAGGCAACTTTTATTTTAATTGGTAAATTTGGGAACGAATCAGTTTCAACCAACTAAATCAATTCAAATGAAGGCATTTGCTTTTTTCTCTCTTTTTATTCTTGTTGCTTTTAGTTCATTAGTGAGCGGTAAAACCAATTCGACATCGCTAATGGGCAACCGTTTTCTCACATTCAATGCAATTATCAGGGTAAATCAAATAGAAGTAGCCCGCGATAAAAATGTAGGGCACGATGAAAGAAATTTGCACACCCTGGAAGTGGTCACTAAATTCAGAGAAGCCATTGTGAAAGGCTTCCCGGGAGCGCGTATTACCTGGGCTTTTAGCTGGCTTGCGCTCCACGATACCACGGCCAATTACCGAAAAATACGCGAAATAGTTGTTGGCTATCAAAAGAAATATGGCGACGAAATTACCTTTATTCCGGGGGCATATTTCGCCAATGCTTACAACCCCATTGATCAGGTCAACCGTGATTTGCACGATGGTTTAGCCAGGGTTTCGGAGCTTGTTGGCAACGGCTACCGGCCTAAAAGTGTTGTTGCCGGATTTTTGTCATCTAAAAATCAGGAGTATCTGGCTACGAATGAAGGAATTCATGTTTGCCAGGGAAATATTTGGAGCCAGTATGCCATTGATAATCAGGATGGAGATGGGGCTGTTAGCTACCCGTTTTATCCGTCGAAAGAGCATTTCTGTAAACCGGCCCAGGGGAAAGGCGACTTTGTAGATTGTGTGAACCTGGATGGATGGACGATGGACTTTTTGTCGGCCAGGCGCGAAGGGTTTGCCGGTGGGTTCAACAGCCGAATGGGAGTGGGGCCGATTGAAACACTGGGGAAATACGGTCTGGAAACTGGCCTGAAGGAAATGATGCATACCACGGCGATTCATTTCGATAAAGGTTTTGAACTGAACGGATTTGCATGGGTAACCAATTGCTGGGAAGTGTCGCTGCCAATTGATGTAAACGGGCTGACTGAATGGATTAGCGCCATCAGGAAACGCTGGCCCGATGTTAAATTTATCACCCAGGGCGAATTTGGCCTGATTTGGCGGGATCACTATAAATCGAACGATTTTAATTATCGGTTTCAGGAAATTGGTTCGGGAATTGGAGGTTCGGATGCCGACAAAGAAATTCGCTGGTTTATGAATAAAGATTTTCGACTGGCAACGCTGAGGTCAATAAAGTCAACCGATCAGGAAATGGTTATTGACTTTACACGCTACGATTTGCCGGCGCACGAACCAAAGGAAATGACCCGTCGCTGGAGTTTGATGGGCGAAATCAACCAAAAGCAGACAAGGCCTCAGGATAAACCTGTTTCGCTGAAGCAACTTTCGCCTGAAATGAAACAGATTATCAAAAAGCACTCTCCTGAATTGTTCGGAAACAATTAAATATGAAAAAAACCGGCTTGCAGGCCGGTTTTTTTATCGTTGTTTGATTCTTAGCTCAAAATATTTTTAGCGAACTCAACGCATTTAGCTACTTCTTTCGCTGCATCAGAGTCGGTCGGAACTTCGTATTCCAGCTCAATGTCAACATAAAT
>Ga0116171_10006156_pt1 | contig 10411 bp, 10 predicted proteins | sample AD_JPNHW2_MetaG_FD_89798 | JGI IMG/M metagenome (GOLD analysis project Ga0116171, IMG submission 89798) | Active sludge microbial communities of municipal wastewater-treating anaerobic digesters from Japan - AD_JPNHW2_MetaG | ecosystem: Engineered > Bioreactor > Anaerobic > Digestate | place...
TCGGTCCATTCAATTATTTTTTTCCCCCAGTACATCCTCATATAATTATGCATTTTACCGGTTGCCACAAGTTCATTCTGGGCGGCATTCCAGTAAGGATCATGAGTTTTTGCTTTTTCAAATTCTATTTTAGAATAAATATTTTCCCTATGATCCGATTCATGTTTGAAAAGCGACTCCCAAGCCCAGCGACGGAGAGAGATAATGCTGTCATAGTTCTTATTGTAATACACGAAGTTAAAACTCAGTTCCCGCCTGACGACAAGTTCTTCGAGAAAAACGTCACGTCCGGGAGATTCCGTTTCAAGAATTTTTTGTGCTACAAATACAGGTGATATCTGTCCGAAGTGCAGATAGGGACTCATATGAGATGAAAAGTCAAGTGATGGATAATTTCTTTTTTCAGGATACTCATCAAGTTTTTTTTTAATAAAACTATTAAGCATTTTTACGGCTCTCGAAGTTCCGCCCTTAATCCAGTCAACAGGAGATATGGACTTATCGATATTCATTTCATCCAACACCAGGTCCGGAGAATTTAAATTGATTCCCTTCAGTTTAAAATCGAGAGAAGAATGATTTACCCTTATATCCTGAACTTTATTCAGATATAAATTAATGAGTTTCATCATTTTCGGCCGGAAAGATGCAGCTGAATACTCCTCTTTAACAGACGCAACCCGTACCGGGACAATAACATTAGATTCCACTGCTAAAAATTTTGTTTTAATCACTTTAGCTGCTCTGAAAATCCAGTCTTCTGATGTTTTGAGATACCCGAAATCTGTAACAACTACAGCTGCATTATCCGCCAGATTGACAACTCCTTCAACCGGATCAATCAGCCAGACAATCATCTTAATATTTTTTTTCTTTAGTTCTTCTGAAGTCTCAGCCAGGCCTTCAAGCATAAATTTAAAATGCCTTATATTTGCTTCGGGATAGTTTTCTGTGAGTCCTAAAAAAACAAGCAGGGGTAAATCAAGTTTATTAGCGAGGCTTCCTGCACAGGTAAGCGCGTGATTATACTGAACTCTTTGTGAAGTCTGCATCCAGTATAGTACATAATTACCTGTACCAAAATCAAAATCATTTAAAACATGAATTCTCTGTTTCTCTATAGTATCCATATAAACAGTATATTATAGAAAAACAGATTTTTCAATATTAAATTAATTTTAACGAATCGTTATAGCCTGAGCCGTATAAATATCAGGCTTCCGGTTTCTTTAGGAGAATATTAATTAGTCATTTTTTCAGGCTGACCGGTAGCATCTATAACAGAAAACCAGAACCTGCTGTTTGGATTAATATATTTCTTTTTTGATATAGCCAAATCTATCGGAACATGTGTATAATTATTGTTCCACTGCCCTATGATAAGATCAGTTTTCCCCGCCATAGCGGCATGAACAGCATATTGTCCGAGCTGGGCACAGAAAATTGCATCATTAGGAACAGCAGGGGCACTTCTTATCATGTAGCTCGGATCTATATATTTAAGATTAACTTCTATATAACGCGATTTGAAATATTCTTCAATTTTTTCTTTAAGAAAAATGCCGATATCCTTAAGTTTAACATTTCCCGAAGCATCTTTTACCTGACTATCAACATCTTTTTGAATCAGATCCTGTCCTGCACCTTCTGCAACACATATAACGGCATGCTGCCTGTCTTTAAGTCTGCCCTCAAGATGTTTAAGTAAACCATTTTTCCCTTCAAGTTCAAATGGAATTTCCGGTACAAAAACATAATTAACATCATTCATGGCCATCGTCGCATTCGCAGCAATGAATCCGGAATTTCTGCCCATTAATTTCACAAGCCCGATCCCGTTCGGTGCGCCTTTCGCCTCAACATGGGCGGAAGTAACGGCTTCTACAGCAATTGAAAAAGCAGTTTCAAAACCGAATGAACGCTGTATATAACTTATATCATTATCAATTGTTTTAGGGATACCAACAACTGCAAGGTCCAGCTTCCTTCTTTCGGCGATCATTGCTATATTGTGTGCACCTTTAAGAGTACCGTCACCTCCTATAGTATAGAGGATATTGATTTTCAGTTTTTCCAGAGTGTCTACGAGCATCTCCATATCCGCAGTACCGCCCCGGGATGACCCGAGAATTGATCCTCCATCCATATGTATTGCCCTGACAACATCCGGATTCAATTCAATTGGCTGAAATGGAGTTTCAGGATGGAGTCCGCTGTATCCATACCGTATTCCGAGTATATTTTTTGATCCGTACCTGTACCACGATTCCATTACTATTGATCTTATAACATCATTAAGGCCCGGACAAAGCCCGCCGCATGTAACAATAGCTGACCTTATCTCTTCCGGTTTGAAATACAAATATTCTCTCGGACCCGCAAGTTCAAATGTTTTATCCACATCAATCTTTGTAGGATCCTCTTTCTCAAGCATTACATTATAAAGCATTCTCTTTTCATCACGCACAAAATTCATATCATTGAGTTTGAATTTTTCCAGCAGCGGTGATTTGAGTCTGCTTTCGCCAAGTTTTTTAATAGTGTAAGACATGTAACAGCTCCTGATATAATTATTATTTCATCAGAGATTTTATATCGATGTCCCAGGAATCAGCTGCAAACACAATTATATCCATCTCATCATTTTTGATATATGCATCTGACCTGGAAAGTTGAATCGCATATTTTAAAATTTTTTGTTTATTACCACTCCCCTTTAGACTGTCAATTTTTTCTTTAAGCTGATCAATAGATGTTATAAACGAATCCGCTTCATCAAATGTTTTATGATAATCTTCAAACCCGAGTTCTTCCGCAATCTTATTCATTGTTTCTAATTCTCCCTGAGTAACAACACCATCAGAGTTAATGATATATTTACAAAGTCCAATTAAAACAATTTTTTCATCATGAGATAATTTTTTCGGCATATAATACTCCTTTATAATTGAATGATAGCCATAATGTAGAAAATTTCAACAAAAACACCGCGAGACAATGGAGTCGACACAAAAAAAATGGTTTACCCTTATAAGAAAATGTTAAGATAAAATATTTTCTATTCCATGATAAATCTTATTTAAGATTCTCTGGCAATAAAAAAACTATAAATATAAATAATTATCAATGTTAATTCCTTAACATATATTTTAGTGTAAAATAAACAATTATACATCCCCGCCGCCTTCGGCTGCGGGGATAATAGTGCGTTTTCTATTGTAAAAAAGTTTAGGAATTATTACTGAATAATTATTCAGACTATACAGGATGTATTAAATATGAAAAACTATATGGATGATATAAAGCGGAATCAGAAAAAATAAAAAGCTACCGGTAAAGTAAATTACTCAACCGGTAACTCTACTTACAAAAGATCAAGCCTGATCATCTGAAAAATATTTAACAGGTTCAACTCCATACATTTTTGCAAAATCTTCCCTATTTGGACAGGCTTTACAGGTTGCCCACATTGCACCCTTTGCGCCAGCTTTCAAAGCTTTTTCTACTTTATCATCCAGGTCAAGAAAATTCACAAAACCTTTATCATCAATTTTAGTGCTATAGTTATGAACGAAATTGAACTTGCAGGATTCACATTTTTGTGAATTCTCTTTAGCTCTGTAATTAATAAACGCCATAATATTCCTCCATTTATTTTTTTACACTCAGAGAGTGTTTCTAAACAATAAGACCCATTTGTACAAAAAAGTTAAAGGTGTTTGTACAAAAAAAAATTGACCAGTCTTGCAATAAAATAAGACCCGGACATTAAAAAGAAAGGAATAGTACCGAAAAAAATCGCCAGCTCAACTCTGTTTACAACAGATGAGTGAAGCACCTTCTTGCCAAAAAAGTTAACATGATAATTTTCCGGATCCTGAGCCCTCTTATAAATTCTTACAAAAATTCTTATCTTAACACCGAGAGTAGTAAACATTACAAAACCGGACATTATCCATACTAACTTCTGTACATCAACCTCAAATAAAAGATCGGGCCTTGACATAAACAGAATAATACATGTCCCTGCGAGTATTATATTACTCATGGTTGTCTTAATAAATGTTTTTAAAGATCTTTCCGATTTCCTGGTTACATATGTTACTAATGAAAAAATGTGTCCCAGAAAGGACAGAAATAATGCTATTAGTAATACTGTTATTATCATTCAATTATATTATATATTTCATTTTAATTATCTGACATTAACTGGCAGATATGTTAACAAATTTTTTACTACTTGTAAAAATTTAATACATAATCAGGTGAGAGTCAAGAAAAATAATTGCGGAAACTTACGGCGGGTATGTTTTTTTAAAAATATCTAACCTTTGATTAAGATTCACCCTTATCAAAAATATTCATTCTTGAGCTTAATGCCGCATAAGCCTTCTTTGCCTCAAGCTTGACGTTTGTATTGGGATCATTCCTGGCATTTTTTAAAGCGTTCAGCGCGGCTAGAGAATTAAATCTGGATAAAGATCTGATAGCTTCAATTCTCACATCATAATACTTATCCGATAAAAGCTCTATAAGAGTAGCAATCGACGAATTGTCTCTCAATAATGAGAGCGATTTGATCGCTTCCAATCTTATACTCTTATACTCATCAAAGCAGGCTTTATGCAGAAGAGGAAGGCCATACTCTTTTTTCTGTTTTCCAATATTCGTTACGGTAGTTAATCTTTTTGAAACACTTTCGTTCATATTTTTAACCATAAGCATAAAAGGCGCGTCTTTCAATGCCCCAAGCGCTCTATCAGTACCAATCTTCTTTAAAGACTCTTCAGCGAGCTTGCGCACATCAGGACTGGAGTCGGTCAGTGCACCGATAAGGACATCTACTCCGATTGGATTCTTTACTTTCCCGAGAGCGTATACAATTTCGTACCTGAACCTTGACACGCTATGATTCGCGAATTCCATAAGATAGAATGCCATTGTTTCAATCTCCATTTCTCCGATAGATTTAATGGCTTCAATCTGGACTGATGTCTTTTTATCTTTCAAGGCAAGAGCAAGTATCTGTGTTATTTTTTCGTTTTCCTTGGTGTAGTAATGAGGCAGGAGTCGAAGAACTTCAATCTGCTCATTGACTGTACCGCGGGATATTATATCTGTCAGATTGTCAATTATCCCCGTATCACTCATTCTCGCAAAAATAAGGGTAGCCCTGTGCCTGACATTAGTATTCTTGTCAGAAAGTGCCGGCCGCATCTTTTCAATTATTTCTTTGTCTGTTCCGGCTATTTCGAAAAGAGCATTTAATACTTCAATTCTGGTTTGAGATTTTCTATGCTTTAAAAGCTTAACAAGTTTATCAATCTGGCCGGCAATTTTTATTTTTTCAACATTTGGTTTAATAAACATATTTTACCATTTTTTTTAAAATATTTTTTATAAGCTTAACAAAAATTGTCAAGCTGCAATTCGTCACAACTCCCTAATAAAAACTCTTTATATACCATATAAATATCAGTATATAAAAAATCGTTTTTCAAAACAGAAAAAGTTTGTAGAGCGCCATAAGGCTATCTCCTTTTAATCTCCTAAAAATTAAATAACTGCTGTTTACTAATATTATAAGATAACACTTTTGAATAATTTTATACTTATTTTATTAATAACTCTAAAATGTTTAATAATAAAAAATATGTTGAAAAAAAGAATGATTTATTAAAATGTCTAACCATAAATGATATTTGAATACACTACATGTTAGAAACAGATTTTCTGACCAGCAAATGGAAAATTATTCCAAGATACGAAGTGTATTCATGCATGAATAAATACAGATTTAAAAGGTTTTTATGAGTTCTACAGCAATAAAAGAAGTAAAGCTTTATAACGCCGACACGCTGGAATATGCCGGCTCAATGGTAGTAAACGGAAGTACATGGGACTACATCGATGTCAAAGACAGCTTTCTTATTGAAGTTACTAAAGGTATGACGCTTAAATCGGTATTCCCGTGCCTGATATCTTTCAATTTAGTATATGATATCATAGAAAGCTGATAGAGAAGAAATATGCCAGATTCCGACAAATTCGATTTTGATCCTCTTTTGGATGATGATATCCCCGATTCCGGCAATGATCTTTTCCAGTTCGAAGATGAACCTGGCAGCAAAAAAGAATCATTACCTGATGATAGTTTTGACGATGATATAACTCCCGATGAAGAGATCATAGAACCGGAACCGGACTTTTCAGTTCAGAAAAGATCCTCTGCTGATTTCTCTCCGGACATGGATGCTCTATTATTGACTGCTCAGTCATCGATGATTATAGAAGCGATGAAGTTAATATCACTGCATGATTTTAAATCCAAAAATATTTCTATTTTTTCAGAAGCGATTAAAGGTATTGATCTTTATATGAAGATACTGGAAAGGAATCCTGAAAATTTTAAAAAACTGGCTGCGATCCTTTCATCTGATCAGGACTGTATGGATGTACAGAAGATCACTTTTAATCTATTTAGAAATGTGATGGGTGAATTACCCGAGTCTGATTCACAGAAATTAAAAGCTTTCGGACTGATCAATGATAAATTGAAAAATGCATATAACAAATCTTTAATTTCCTCTTCAATTGTCAGCGTTAAAAAATATTATCTGCTGAGCGGAAGCCTCGATACAATGAAAATTGAAAACGACCTTATTAACGATCCTGCCGGTTTGAAAAATCAGATAAACTGTTTTATCCGGCATATCAATATAGGCCGGCAGATGATAAAATCCGGTAATTCTGAAATTGTTAAAGGCATGAAGGGAAAAGAGCTTAATGTTTTTATCGTTAAAGCAGCCCAAATGCTCGTTTATTATTTCAGGCGGACCGGGGATACAGAACTCCAGATGTTTTACACCAAGCTTCACGAGAATTTTAAAAAATATTTTATCGTAAGATGATCCGGAACTGTAGCGGTAATTTTTATCGATATTTTCTTATACCCATATACACTTTTACTAAATATATGCAATCAATCTGATATACAGGTACAACTGCAGATTTTAACAAACATTTCTCCAGCAGAATTAATTCACCCCGGTAACGACATTAAAAAAATTATTATGGCATCCGATTTTTACTCTGGTTGACAGCCTTAAAAATTGTAAAAACAATGACCGCGGATAAATCTGTAACAGGATTGTTTATTAAAGCTATCCACAAACTTTTCGGCGCAGGAAATTTTAAAAAAATCAGCAGCCGTTGAAGCAAAAACAGATTGCAAACGGCCTGTACTGATATAAAAAAGATTTTGTAAAATCACGAGATAAGCTTCCCGGGATTGGACTTAACAGAACAGGAACTGACGCTGCTTAATTTAACCATAAACAAAGATAAACAGAAGTGGATATTATAACTTTATTTCTGCACTTGTTTAAGAGATACCGGAGAACTGGAATAATATGAAAAATAGAGAACGAATATTGATAATAACAGACTCTGTCTCAATGCCGAGACTTGAGGTAAAATATGAAGAAACATGGATTTACCTTTTTAAAAATAAATTCAGAGATTTCGATGTTATCGACAGACCAGCCCGCGGGTCGACATCAATGAGACTTGTTCAGGAAGGCGGAGGCGGATTTGATCTGCTTGAATCGTATATGCCTGACAGGATAATTATACAGATGGGACTTGCGGAATGCGCGCCGAGACTTTTTAAAAAAAACGGATTTGAACAGAAATTTATAAATAAATATCTCCCTGCAAAAATAAGGAACGATTATATAAAAGCAGTAAAAGAAAGAAGAGGAAGAAACCCTGAATTTACAGATGTGCCGCCCGAGCAATTCAGGAATAACATCTTCAATTTTGCCGGAAGATGCAGGGCACTTAATGTGAAACTTGCCATTATAAAAATACTCAGGCCCACAGATATATTTCTGAAAAAAAGCCCCTTTGTTAAACAGAATATTGACCGCTCCAACAGTATTTTTGAAGAAGTTGCCGCTAATTTTAATAATGTTGAATTGATTGACCCTATCAATCCCGAACTTGATATAAACACTTTATGCCTGGATGAACTTCATGTAAATAGTGAAGGACATAAACTTTATTTTAAGGCCGTAGAAAATTATTTTAAAAAAGTTAAATAAGACTGCCCTCCTGATGCAGGTACTATTTACTTCTTTTTCAAACCGACCCGCATATACATCAGCCCCAACCCTCCCGGAATGGGGCTTAAAAAAATGTTTATATTAATTCCTGCCCGGAAGCGATCCCATATACTGGTACAAATAAGTTTTAATCTTACCATTATAAAGCTTCCTGTTCTTATCAGCCTTTCTTCCAAAAGATTTTTCAAAGTTTTCATTTGATGTCATAATAAAATACGACCAGGAATCGAGTTTTGAAAATACTTTCCCCATTTCCATGTATAATTCGTGGACCTCTTTTGCGTTCTGCAGCCTCTCGCCATATGGCGGATTGCAGACTATACAGCCGTATTTTTTACTGCTGCTGAATTCGCTGACAGGTTTTTTCTGAAATATTATGCTGTCCCCCACCCTGGCCTTTTCAGCGTTGCTAACGGCAGCGTCAAACACTCTTTTATCTATGTCTGATGCGAAAATTTCCAGCGGATTTTTATTGATAAGATCTTCTGCCTCATCGCGATGAAGCTTCCATAGAGAGGACGGAATCTCCGGCCAATCCTCGGAGGAGAAGCTCCTGATTAGTCCCGGTGCAATATTTTTCCCGATTAATGCCGCTTCAATCGGGATTGTTCCGGAACCGCAGAGCGGATCTGCGAACACTCTATCCGGTTTCCATCTGCTTATATTGATAAGTCCCGCGGCCAGTGTTTCCTTTAGCGGCGCCTCACCCTGAGATTCCCTGTAACCTCTTTTATGAAGACCGGCTCCCGATGTATCGAGTGTGAGAGTTGCCATGTCTTTCAGAAGTGAAATTTCTATTCGATATGCGGGTCCCGATTCGTCGAACCAATCCTGCTTAAACTTTCTTTTCATGGATTCTACAATAGCTTTTTTTACAATAGCCTGGCAGTCCGGGACACTATGAAGTTTGGAATTTACAGCTTTTCCGATTACATGCATTTTACCGTTAACCGGAATAAAATTTTCCCATTCAACAGCCAGCGCGCCCTGGTACAGCTGTTCGAAATCGTAAGCCCTGAATTCAGCCAGTTTGATAAGAACCCTGTCCGCGCATCTGAGCCATAAATTTGATTTTACAACAGAAGCATAATCACCCTGAAAATTAATTCTGCCGTTCTCAACTTCTGTTTTTTCAATTCCTATTTTTTTTAATTCATGAACTACAATTGATTCCAGACCGAAAGCGGAAGTTGCGATTAAATTTAAATATGGCATGTTCACTTTTAATTATCCTGTTTAAGAGATTTTTTTGATTCTTTTAATTCATCTACATCTTTCCGTAATTCAAGCAGTCTTTCCATTATATCTTTCTCGAGCTTCTGAACTTCATCATCCTGAAATCCATTATTAAGATAAATCTGCAGAGATAACTCATTGTATACAATATTTTCTTTTAAAGGTTTAAACCTTACTTCAACCTTGACCTCGGACAGAAATTCTTCATCATCTCTTCCTGTAAATTTTGAAGGAAATGAATTTATTATCAGTTCTTTTCTATCTGCTTTAATAGCAGTTATAAAAAAATTTTTTATAACTTCACCTACAATATCTGATTTTTCAGCTTTGCCAAGAGATACCATACGGACGATATCCCTTTCTTTTATTAAATCCCTTTCAAGAAATTTGAGTTCAGCGACTCTCTTCTCAATATCATATATTCTTTCCTGGCTCATATCACTGTTTTCCATTTCAATAAAACATAAATACCTGATTTTTACAAACTATATATCGATCTGACTGCCCATGAAATTAGAATTGAAAATTTTTACTTATAACAATTCCCGGTTATTCACAGGATAGAGTTTTTTCTTTATAAAGTAAATTCTGATTCAGTAAGGCTTAAAACAATAAGAATAGTTTCATTAAATAAAAATAAAAAATTAATTTATAAAAGTTCTATTTCTGAATTCCAGAAATTGACTCTCAGCAATTTAATTATTATATTCAATTACCATATTCTTACAAACTTATAGATTCACACTTTTTAATCACCAGTAATAATTGCAATGGAAAAAAAATGCCGGTAAATAAAAAACTCCTTCTTGTTGAAGATGACATGATAACTGCAGCAGCAGAAGCCGCTATGCTCAAAAAAAACGGCTTTGATGTTGTAAGCGCATCATCAGGAGAAAAAGCTATCCAGTTAATCAATACCCGGAATTTTGATCTGATCCTTATGGACATAGATCTGGGTTATGGAATTAACGGATCTGAAACAGCAGAAATCATCCTTTCTACTAAAATGATACCAATCGTTTTCCTCACGTCTCACTCTGAAAAAGAGA
>Ga0116171_10006158_pt1 | contig 10409 bp, 11 predicted proteins | sample AD_JPNHW2_MetaG_FD_89798 | JGI IMG/M metagenome (GOLD analysis project Ga0116171, IMG submission 89798) | Active sludge microbial communities of municipal wastewater-treating anaerobic digesters from Japan - AD_JPNHW2_MetaG | ecosystem: Engineered > Bioreactor > Anaerobic > Digestate | place...
AGCATAATCTCCCTTGCAACATTAGTCGTGGAGATATCTGACATTACCGTACCCATGATCACATATTCAACAAGTGACGGATCGATGCCGGTTCTGGCAATAAGGCCCTTGACTGCGAAGCGTCCAAGCTCCCATGACATCATATTATAAAAAGCAGTGCCTGACCGCATAAACGGTGTTCGGCATGCATCGATAACGGCGATTCTGTTTTTGCCTGAAGTTTTCATAAAGCGCCTCTTTGCTTCAGAAAATTTTTAAAGAACCGCGGTAATTACGATAGAAATTGTTCTAATGCAATGCGCAGCTCTCACTATCAGCATTTTCCTTAATACAAGAGTCACCTGGGTTTAATATCGAGTAATCAGCTTTTCAATAATTCATTACATGCATCCATGCATCTGATATTAAAAGCAGATACTTACTCTTTGTTACTGCTGTAATTAAATTATTAGTCTGAAACGGAGCTAAAACAATTTTTTTTGCATTAAACATTAAAAAAGTTAATAGCAGGGATTGAGAATGAATTGCAGACAAAAAAAGTTCCGGCTGTTAACCGGAACCTGTTTTTCAAAAATTAAAACTAAGATTACTTCTTTTTTGGAGTTTCAGCTTTTTTAACTGGATCAGCTGTTTTAGCTTTGTCGCAATCTGCATAAGCTTTTGTTTTAGCAGTAGTACATGCATCAGCTTTTTTCTTGTCTTTTCCTGCAGTTTTTACACATGCATCATATTTTTTGTCAGCATCAGCTTTGCAGGAAGCAACTTTAGGATCTGCTTTTACAACTTCAACTGCTTTGTCAGTAGCTTTAGAAGCTGCCTGATCTTTTACCTGATCTTTTGAACATGATGCGAAAGCCATCGCAAGCATAAGTGTAAGAGCAAGGATTGAAAACTTTTTCATGAAGTAAGTCCTCCGTCTTTATTGTTTAATTTTTTTATTCTTCGCAGCATAGTTTTATTACTGCTGCATTTAAAACCATTACAAACAGCTATTTCAATTCTGGAAATCAAATTATTATATATAATTAAAAAAAACAGAATCTGCATCACTTTTATAATGTTATTAACTACTTTAACTAACATAATAAAAAATTTCCACAATTATTTTAATTTTTATTCATAACAAGGGGAAAAAATTTATATATGCATATTCAGAATTCAGCGATTTATAAACAATATATGAATTATTTATAATATTTTATAAAAAAAAATTAATTATTATAATCAAATCAACAAATTTGTATATTTTAGTTGTTTACTGACTCACTGCACTGCCTTATTCTTTCTGAAATCTATAGGAGTAGATCCTGTATTTTTACCGGAAGCCCTGTTGAATGTCCTGAGAGAGTTAAAACCGGCTTCGCACTCTTCAATCTTCTCCTGCTTCAGATATTCCCTGAACTCATCAAAACTCATCTCTATCATTTTACCACCCGAACCGGTAAATACCAGCGGCACTAAACAGGCTATTACCAGGCTATGAACCTTCCATGATAGTATTTTCAGACTGCTGATTATACTGATAAATTTACAGATCAGACTCTCTGCGTCTCTTTTCATATACCATTCCGAACTCTTTGCGTTTAATAACATCACTGTAAGGAATACTCCCCCCGAAAATATCAAGCGCGCTTCCTATTGTCAGATCAATTTTACCTTTACCCGCTCTGAACACATTGCCGATATCACCACAGTCTTTAACACCACCTGCATATGTCGCGGGGATAGACACAGAATCTCCAAGGATACTGATTAAGTTACTGTCAACACCTTCCTGCTTCCCTTCAACGTCTACTGCATGAACAAGAAATTCAGCGCAATATTCTTCAAGTTTTACAATATTGAAATGATTAATCTCAAAATCAGTAAAGTTCTGCCACCGTTCTGTTACTACATAATAGGCCCCGCCTTTTATTCTGCAGCTCAGGTCTATGACAAGTTTTTCTTTCCCTATTTTCTTTATCAGTTTTTCCAGATTACTATAATCAAATATTCCGTTTCTGAAAACAAATGATGTAACTATAACATGCGACGCACCTGCATCTAAAAATTTACCGGCATTTTCATGGGTAATCCCTCCCCCTATCTGCATCCCGCCGGGATATGCTTTAAGCGCATTCAATGCTTCACCCTCGTTCCCGGGACCGAGCATAACAATATGCCCCCCGGTCAACCCGTCGTGTTTGTACATCTCCGCGTAATATGCAGCGTTTCTGTCAGAGACAAAATTTTCGACAGCACCGGAATCGCTGAGCGAACCTCCGATTATCTGCTTAACCTTCCCGTTGTGAAGATCTATGCATGGCCTGAATTTCATATTTGTTCCCTGCTCAAACTTTTATTGTAAAACGGCAGTATAAAAATAACTGCGCATGAAATTACTGTTCCCGCTATAAAACATACAGAATAACCGGTCATCTCAGTAAGAAAGCCGGAGAACAGGGCTCCCGGAGTTTTACCTATAACTTCTACCGCCGCAAGCAGAGTATAGTGAGTCGCACCGATACTTTTATCCACATTAAACATCATAAACGCAAATAGAGCCGTTGTCAATAACCCTCCGAAAAAATGTTCAAGAAGCGTGGAAATTATCACATGATAAGATTCGGGTGTAATGAATGTAAGCACGGAAATATATATCAGAGGAAAGAGCCTTAAGATGCATGCAGTGAGTAATGATCTGTATACAGACAGCCTTGAAGCAAGAACTCCCCCTGCAGCTGAACCTGCAATAGATGCGGCCATACCGTAAGTCCCGACCCATAAACCTATATTGGAAGGTGCGATGCCTGAATCTATGAGAAAGGGTTTATACATAATATCAATCATTATCTCGCCGAATTTATATACAGCTACAAAGAAAATCAGCCACCGGAATGAGCTCTTAAGAAAGGATTTTTTTAGTATAGTCAGCAGATCGGGCATTGTTATACGTTTTACATACTCCCTGACTGAATCTGCTTCGTTATAAAAAGTAATAAGTATTAAAGGAATGACTGAGATCACAGCCATGACAGTAAAAAGAACTTTCCATGCAAAAAATTGGCTAAGCCAGACAAGGAGTCCGCCGCTTATTATCATTCCCGATTTGTATCCCACAACCTGGGCGGCGTTTCCGTAACCGAGATCATTTTCGCTGAGGATATCCACTGCGAGTCCGTCAACGGCAATATCCTGAGTTGCTGAAACCAGATTCATAATGAAGATATTTATAACAAGAAATGTCATTCCCGTAGCTGAAGTGAATGACGCGGATAATATCGATATAAAAAGGAGTATTTGAAGCGGAATAATCCAGGACCTTCTCCTTCCTGTTTTTCTGTTCCAGAATGTATCAACAGCCGGAGCCCATAAAACTTTCAGGAACCACGGCGCTGCGAGTATTGTACTGAAGCCGATCAGAGTGAGAGAGATACCGTTCTGTCTCAGATAAACAGGAAGTGCCGTTGCCTGATAGCCGAACGGAAGTCCCTGTGACAGGTATAATGAAAAGAGCATGGTTATTTTATATGCTTTTTTAATTCTATTATTTTTTGTTTCAATCATAAATTAACAATCCAATAATAGTATCTTCCTGAAACATACGGCTCTGGAATTAACTTATAGTTTATAGAAATTAAAAGAAAATACATTATGAGATAATTAAATTTATGCAGAGCAATAAGTCAATTAAATAGCGGAGAGTTATATTGATTGAATATAACTTATTCAATATAATCTGCATTTTTCTTGACATAATAAGAATCCATAATTACTAATTCATTGTTTGTTAAAACCGCTAACGTAGCTCAGTCGGTAGAGCAGCTCACTCGTAATGAGCAGGTCGTGCGTTCGATTCGCATCGTTAGCTTATAAGTGCTGAGTGAATCAGGGCTAATTTTTAACCAGCTTTTTGTTCTTCACAAAATACTCCATGTGTACCACAAGTGTACCACTAAGAAATTTTTCTTTTAAATGGAATTACTTCAGCAAGCTTTTCTACCTTTTCCTTTGCATTTTTGCCACCAGCTTGGGCATAAAATTTTTCTGTAACAGAAACTGAAGAGTGCCCGCATAAGGCAGAAATATCTTGAAGCGAAATCCCCATGTCCCTCAACGATTGAGCATAAATATGTCGAAGATCATGTATGTGCAGATTAGTCCCATTAGGCAATGGATTGAATGACAATTTTCTCCTTACTCTTTCAAAGGCATTACGATACCATTCTACCGAAGCCCACTCTTGAAACACTCGACCTTGCTTATTTAAAGATTTTTCCCTTCTCTCAATTAGATGATCAATAAGAAAATCCGGCACTGCTACTATCCGGCTCTTTTTATTTTTTGTTGTGCTGGCTCTAAGAAAAATCCTTGAATGCTTAAAATCTATATCTTTCCATTCAAGAGCAAACAACTCACCTCTTCTAAATCCGGTCGATAGTGAAATCAAAACCGCCGAGTAAATTGAATCACCTTCATTCTTTGCAACATCAAGTAACTCCTCTATTTCTTCCGATGTCAGATAAACTTCCCGCTCAATATTTACTTTTTCCTTTTGTTTAAAACATGGATTTACTTTTTGGTATATCTCTTGTTCAATACACCATGTAAAAAATTTTGATAATTCAGCAATCTCTCTGTTTATAGAACGAGCAGAAACCAAACTCTTACCTCGCTGAACAGACTGTTGTTTTCTCCATGTTTTATAATTACGAACATGAACTCGACCAAAAGAAGAAATCTCAATATCTTCAAAACATTCTTTAAAATATTTGAAAACATTATAAGTATACCCAACCATTCTTCCTGAGTAATTCACATCAACATAGTTCAAGTACTTTCTGAAGTTTTCAAATAACATTTCAGGTTTTGGAAGATTAGACTTAATTTCTTCCTCTTTTAATCTTTGCTTCTCTGACAATATGCTATCTTTAATGCCATTTAACCATACAGAATAAATTTCTAAAACTGCAGATTCTTTGCATGTTTCATGATGTTTAAACTGTTTACCATCAACTCGAATCTTAAATCTGAAACGATATTTACCATCGGGAAGCTTATCACTGATGCAAGTATAACTCATGTACCCTCCTTTTAATAACGAAGAAAAGATTGAGGTATACTTTGCCTATTAATTGCTTATTCATATTTATACTCTTCTCCTTGAATAAGTCAATTAATTTACTTTAAACTTTTTAATTTGATTGCAGACTTCATCTACATTAAAAAGAAACCTTCTTCCAAACGAATACGCTGTAAGCTTTTTCTCTCTTGTAAGTTTTTGTATTGTCCAGACAGGAATTGATATTAATTCTGATAGTTCTTTTGATGAAACGAATTTTTTTTTTGAAGGCATATACATGCACCTCTTTATACAAGGTTCCTTATTAATATTTATGAGCTTTACGTAGCCCGCCTTATATAAATTGATGCATTCATAAATGTAGGAATGAACTGCAAGTAATAACGATATTAAAGTAATTGCAAAAATTGTCAACATCGGAATTAAAAAAAGTTTAATTTATTTCTGTTATATTTGTAAATATGGAATAAAACTGTATGTGAGACATTCTATGTCGTAGGTAGTGGTATATATTGAACGACAATGGTACTGATCATTTTTCAGTTAAAATTATAATGAGATTATATGATACAATACAAATATGCTTTCAATGAAAACGATAAATGGATTGATGTAAAATCTATTAATATCAGTGAACGTTACAACTGCAAATATTATTGTGTTGCATGCAAGAAAGAGTTAATTCCAAAATTAGGTAAAAAAAACGAGAGACACTTCGCACACAAACATGATAGTGATGCCTTAACCTGTTCATCTGAAACTTATCTACACAACGTTTCAAAAACAAATTTATATAATTTGCTACTACAGAGGATAAAAGAAAAAGGAACTTTTATCTTAAAATATAAAATAAAAGCAGTCTGCGAGAGATGTCACTTCCCTAAACATGGTCTAAAAAACTGTGAAGTTGGAGACACTGTTGAAACTCTTGATTTACTTCATTACTTTAATCAAGTTAAATTAGAGAAAACAATCGATAGTTTCCGTCCGGATTTAAGTTTGTATAACGAAAAGAATGAAAAGGTTTTTATAGAAATTTCAGTTACCCATAACGTTGAAGAAAAAAAGATTAAATCTAAAAATAAAATAATTGAGATTTTCATAAACAATGAGGATCAAATTAAAGAATTTGGTGATGGAATAGATCAAAGCAAATTGAAGGTTGTGCTACATAATTTTAGACCTGCTAAAAAACGCATTGAACCCAATGAATGCAAGCAAAAATTAAGTAAATTTTTTGCATTTAAAAGTGGCAGATTCAAAATAATTACCGGCATGACTTTTTTTGAGTACTTCGAGAATAAAAAAAAATACAAGCATTCCTTAATTTACGAAAATGACGTGAGTGAAGAAGATTTCAAACAAGATTCATTTCTGGAATATTTAAAACAGACAGTCATTGCTCATCAAAACAACATCGGGATAAAAAGCTGTAATTTGTGTGTTCACCACACTCTAAGAAATAACTACTATGTATACTGTAGACATTTTGGAAAAGAAATTACTAAAATTACGGAAGCTGTAGAATGTGAATTGTTTTGCATTGATAATCCAAAACAATTGGTGTTACCAGATTTTAAATTGTAATTCTTTATCATGACACTTTAAGTCAGAAATACTATGATATAATTGCATTGAACTCTCTGGGAAAAGTATACTACAAAAAAAACATTCAGTCAGATAGATAAGATTTAATTCTTAAAGTAAGCAATGGTTGGTTTAATTGACAGTATCACTGCCAGAATAAGGATTACCCAGAGATACTGAATAATATACTCATGAAAATAAGCACCTCCAGTAATACCAAAAAGAAAAGCACTTATCTTTAACAACCAAGCATCCCACCAGTTCCATATTTTAGTTCTGAAGAGTTTCATATCGTACCCCTTAAATATAGTATATCATAATGACTGTGTTGTTTCAAATGAATTAAAGCATTTCTAATAATTTTATATTCCATCATCATTCAATAATACACACTCGCTAAAAACACCGCATAACAGATGCAATAAATACACATATCAAATTTAATGTTAACTTCTATCAACAAATACACAATCATTAGATAGCTAACATAAAAAATTTTAGTACGACACTGTGTGTCTTAGATCATTATATACTATTATTATGGTCATTATCTGACACAACAGAATGTGACCATATCTTTTTATAAAATAAGAGATTACAGCTTGCTATTTTAGTGCATTAACTGTTCAAATTGTTTAATGAGGGAACATTATATGAAAAGATCATTGATAACAATATTCATATTTTTAATAATTATTTCATTTACTGCCTGTGGAGGTGGGGGTGGTTCAACAAATAATGATGGAAGTCCTACTATTTCTACCCCGCCAAAAAAAATTATTTTAAGTTCACCTAAAAGTATATTCGTTGGGAAAGCTTCTCCCTTATTTGCAAAGTTATCTTTACCAGAAAGAATTAGAAACTTTTTTATTCCTTCTGCTTATGCAAGTAGCACAGATTGTAAGCTTTATCAATTAGGTAATGATGGGAATATTACACTTGTAGACTTTCTCAATGATTCCGGAAATAAAATTAATGCGACGGTTAGTAATCTAAGAAAGGTTAGTCCTAATTACTTTACAATGGATGTTTGCATCAATGAGCATTGCTATCAAGTAGTTGGTGAGAATGCAACAGGTAAACTTTATGATATTAGCGGTGTAGATATTAGATATGCTGTTTTTGAAATAAATGAAACTGGAGAATTGCTCATTCTTAAAGATCAGACATTAATTAAATTAAATTTTACAACGATGCAACAGATTCCACTAAGTAATCCTACTTTCAAACCAATTGATATCCCTTGTTTCATTACTATTTATGAAAACTATTTAAATGGCTCATATAAACAACACTTCCTCATTCCACAACATGATAATACGGTTGTCTTACGAGATCCTAATGACAACAAATATTATAAATTTGATATAATGGGTATCAATCCACCGGTACTGTTTACAGTACTTCCTTTTAGCACTGAATCACCTTATTATCAAGGAAGCTGGATAGATCTTGCTTATCAAATACCCATTATTGCACAAAATAATTCAATGTATGTTTTTCGTTCTTGCCCTAGTGGTATTAATTTAGCTATAGATGGAGGAAGTGAATCTTCTGTAATTACTGTTGCTCGATCAAAATCACTAGATATCCAACATGATTATGAAGTAAATGAAACATCTCGGATACTTATATATAAAACTGGTTATATATTAACATCTTCAGCACTTGATGGTAGTTTAAATTATCAATGGGTATCTAAAGATTTGAATTTTTTATATGATGTAAATCCTGATGCGGTTTACTACTACAAGAATAATACTATATACTGTTTTTCTGGAGATACTTTTAAAAAAGCAGATCCAATAAATGATACCTCTTATACTACTATTTATACTCATCCAACATCTATAATAAAATCATGGCTGATAAACGGTGATATACTTTTTACAGCTTATATTACTGCTACGAATATTGGCACATATAGGATTCCCAAGGGAGATACAACTGCAACCAAAATTGATGATTCGGATATGCAGATTTCTGATATTGTTGAATTTACAATTCCATAAATGATGATTAATAATTACTGATTACCTCATAAGAATATATAGTAAAGTCTGTGTATCAAAAAAATCAACGGTAGTAATGCTAAATTATAATAGTTATAAGGAGTTAAATATGAGCATTTTTGATATTTTTCAAGCCCCTAAGATTAAACGAGAAAATGAAAGATTACTTACATTATTCGATAAAATTAATGCTACTGATGCAATTATCATTCAACAGAACATCGAGAAATTAAAAATCGAAAGAGATACTTTGATAAAGAATACTGAATTATATACAAAAGAACTTAATGACTTATCTAATCTAATTATTCAGAAGAAAAACCAACTGATTGTATTAGATGAAGAGTTAATGTTAGAAAGCTTCGCACTTTATAAACCTAAATTTAACTTTCTAACAAGTGAAGAATATAAAAATCGTCTTGATATAATAAGAAATAAACAAAAACAAATGATAAAAGATAAAGTTGCTTCAACAGGAAATCAAAACTGGACAGTTAGCGGTAGTAAGCAAAAAGGTAAAAAAATGGTTAATGACATGATAAAGCTCGTTTTAAGATCATTTAATAACGAATGTGATTATTGTGTAGATAATATAAAATTTAACAATTGTGAAAGTTTTGAAAAACGTATAAATCAGTCTTACGACGTATTGAACAAACTCGGTGACTTGATGCAAGTCAACATTAGCCATGCTTATAAAATGTTAAAGTTTGAGGAATTATATTTAGCTTATGAATATCAAATGAAAAAACAAGAAGAGAAAGAAGAACAAAAGAAAATTAGAGAAGAATTGAGAGAACAACAAAAACTCGAACAAGAAATCAAAGTAGCAAGAGATAAAATTGCTAAAGAGAAGAAACACTTTGGTGTTGCTCTTAAAGATCTTCAGTTAAAATTATCTAAAGCTACAGATGACAAAGAGAAAAGTTTAATAAATGAAAAAATAAATGAACTTCACACCCAACTTGAAGAACTGCAAAAAGAAGAAAAGATAATTGATTACAGAGAACAAAATGCTAAAGCCGGTTATGTTTATATCATATCAAACCTTGGTTCATTTGGTGAAAATGTTTATAAAATTGGAATGACAAGAAGATTAGAACCGTTGGATAGAGTCGATGAACTCGGTGATGCATCTGTACCATTTTCATTCGATGTTCATGGAATGATTTTCTCTGAGAATGCTCCAGAGCTTGAATCAAAACTTCATCAGCATTTTCATCAATCAAGAATTAACAAGTTAAACAATAGAAAAGAGTTCTTCAGAGCTGATATAAATGAAATTGAAAAAGTTGTAAAAGAGAACTACGATAAGATAGTTGATATCATAAAAGATGCCCCAGCTGAACAATATAGAGAAAGTTTGATTGTAAGTTAAATAAATATGCATTTAATACAACAGTACTAAATGATAAAATGAAAAAAATGAATGAAACAATTAGATCGAATTTTTTTATAACGTTGCCATTTATAATAAGTTTACTCTTTGTTGCTATTTACATTAAACCAGTCGAAGCTAAAGGATTACAGGGATGTTGCTCACACCATGGAGGAGTTGCTTATACAGATAATTTTACTGGAGCAATTATCTGCAAAGATGGTACAACATCACCATCATGTAGTGCTAATAAAAGTTATCAAACACCATTTAGTAATGAATATTATGGTTCAGGACTTGGAGGCTATACTGCACAGAGTAATTATAGTAATTCATATCAAAATGTAAGTGATACCAAATATCGAGAACC
>Ga0116171_10006160_pt1 | contig 10406 bp, 8 predicted proteins | sample AD_JPNHW2_MetaG_FD_89798 | JGI IMG/M metagenome (GOLD analysis project Ga0116171, IMG submission 89798) | Active sludge microbial communities of municipal wastewater-treating anaerobic digesters from Japan - AD_JPNHW2_MetaG | ecosystem: Engineered > Bioreactor > Anaerobic > Digestate | place...
CTGGAGAAGGTACTGCTCCTTGCTGATCTTGTCCGCCTTCTTCTTGTGGGATGTCTCGGCGTTCTCCTGCAGGTTTGCGTTGTCGTGCGCCTCGAACCCGCGCCCGACATCGATCAGGTGGGCGTCGTACACCGGGGTACCAACCCGGGTGCAGACATTCCGGTACTGCACAAACCCCCGCTCGAGGAGGGTCATGTTCACGATCTCCCGGATGAGCGGACCTGAGAGGGACTTGAGCCCCATCCCCAAAATCTTCTGTTCCACGTCGCGGGCGATCTCCTGCGCCCGCTCTTCGGTCGCGCCGTTATAGCCGTAGAACGTTTCGACTAACTTTGTCTCCTCGACAATCTGCCGGACGATCCGGTTCCGGTCATAGTCAACGATGTGGCCGTCCGTGGTCCGGACCGGCGGGAGCAGCGGGGCATATGCACCGTCAAGGGTCTTCTGCTTGGTCTCCCGCACGCCCATTTACGCACCTGCAAGGAGCTTTTTAACCTCGGATTCGTTGACCCTGCCGGAGGAGAAGAGATCGGTTGTGGTCAGGAAATTGTCGCCTTTCTGGAGCACCGGGGCCTCGGAGACAAAAACCCCGTTGACCCGCAGTTCGGTTAAGGATTCCGCGGATGAGAGATCGCGTTCCTCGTAGGAAAATCCTTTTGATTTCAGAAAAGTTTTGAGTTTGTCGCAGTTCGGACAGGATTCAAGCGTATATACAACCAGCGGTGAAATTCCCGGCATAAAAAACACCATCCCTGTATCTTGATAATGATATGGTGTATTCAATAAAAAAAAGCTGTGATGGTGCAGGATAACCCGTAACGGTTGTGCCTGTGCAAGGCAAACTGCATTATCTTTAAAGCTCAATACTACCCTGATGGTCAGGGCTTTTCTGGCATATGAACTTTCTGACGATATCCGGTCCGGGCTTTCAAAGGCGCAGGATCTCCTGCGCGGGTGCAGCGCCCGGCTGACCTTTGTTGCCCCGGCACAGATCCATGTCACAATCAAGTTTCTCGGGGAAGTCGAAGACCGGAAGCTCCCTGCGCTTATCGAAGCCCTGAAGGGAACGGAATTCACGCCGTTTGCCGCAAAGGCCGGCCGGGTGACGGTCAACAGCCCCCGCCGCCCGTTTACGGTCTGGAGCGGGATCGATGACGGCGGGAACGGGGCCCTGCTCCGGGACCGGGTCGAAGACCTTCTCGCGCCGCTTGGATTCCCGCGCGAGACCCGGCCGTTCACGGCCCATGCCACGGTGGCGCGGGTGAAACGGTACGACCCGTCCCTCATGACCGCCCTGCAAAACCTTGGCACCCGGACATACGGGGAATGCACGGTCGCCGCCATGAACCTGAAGAAGAGCACCCTCACGTCAGCCGGCCCGGTATACGAAGATCTCCTGGTGGTCCCATGATGATGCCTGCGATGCCTTCCCGTTCCGCAATCGAAGAGTCCGTCCTGCAGCGCATCCGTCCGGTTCCCGCAGAACGGCAGCGGATCGCAGAAGTTGCAGCAAAGATCACCGGTACCGTCAACAAAAGCGGGATCGCGGAGGGCATGATCGTCGGCTCGATTGCAAGGAACACGTGGGTTGCCGGCGAACAGGACATCGACATCTTCCTGCTCTTCCCGCCGGATCTCCCCCGCGAGGATCTCGAAGAGCGGGGCCTTGCGCTGGCACGCCGCGTTGCCGGGGAATTTACTGATAAACTGCACGAGAAGTATGCCGAGCACCCGTACATCCATGCGGTCATTGACGGGTACGAGGTCGACCTCGTGCCCTGCTACGCGGTGGAGAGCGCGGCGGCAATCAAGAGCGCCGTTGACCGCACGCCGTTCCATACCCGGTACATCCGCGAGAAGATCAACAGCTTAATCGACGATGTGCTGCTCCTGAAACAGTTCGCCCGGGCCGGCGGGATATACGGGTCGGACCAGATGACCGAGGGGTTCTCCGGGTACCTGTGCGAGCTCCTCATCCTCCATTACCGCGGGTTCATCCCCCTGCTGGAAGCAGCATCGGCGTGGCGCCCCGGGTTCGTGATCGATCCAGAGCACCACGGGAAGAAGAAGTTCGACGAGCCGTTAATCGTAATCGACCCGGTTGACCCTAAGCGCAACGTTGCCGCCGCAGTCTCGCTTTCGAGGATGATGGGGTTCGTGGAACTTGCCCGGGGATACCTTTCCGCTCCATCACTGGCGTTCTTCGACGTGGAAGAGGAACCGGGGATCACAAAGGAGCAGCTTGCCGGGCTCCTTGAGAAGCGGAAGACGTACCTCTTCTCCCTCACGTTTGCGGCACCACCCCTCATCCCGGAGATCGTCGTCCCCCAGCTCAAGCGGAGCGTTGAAGCGATCGCCGAATGGATCGAACGCAACGGGTTTCCGGTGCAGAATGCACGGTACGAACTGAACGGGGAGCGGTGCATGCTGCTCTTCGAGCTGCTCGTCCACGACCTCCCGGCGATCCGGACGCACCTTGGACCCCCGGTCTGGAACCGGGAGAACGCGGAAAAATTTTTTGAAAAATACGGCAGCGGCGCCAACGGGGGGATGCCCTATATCACGAACGGGAAGTATGCTGTCGAAGTCCCGCGCGAGTATGCAGATGCACGGACCCTGTTCTCCCCGTCCGCAATCCTGAACACGAGCCTTGGGAAACATGTCCGGCAGTCGCTGGAACAGGGTTTTGACGTTGCCGAGGGGGCAGACTGCTGGCAGGAGGAATTTGCGCCGTTCATCGCGGGATTTTTGAAGCGGGCCTCGCCGTTAGTGAAGACCCGCCGGAAGAGGAATGGGGGGAAGAAAAGTACCTGACTTATTTTTGGGTTTTTGTAGAAAATATTAAAAAAGGTGATTGCTTAATTTGAACCACCAACTCACTGTTTAATCAGAGGGATATCTAAAAATTCGTGTGAAGTTTTATCTTCTCCATATCTCAATGCGAGAATCCCCGCCCAACGCGGCGCCACGTCGGGCCGCGTGGCGGGCAGACGGTTCAAACCTTCTACCACCACCATCTAGCTGGGTGGCTGGTATTGAGCAATCACCTTAAAAAATTTTAGACATTTTCGGGGGAGACCGATATGCCCCTCAGGGTGTGTCGGGCTGAAGAAGACATCCCGCCGGATGTCTTTGACTTATGAAGTCCCCGCCACTGTGGCAGCCCCCGCTACGATATCTGTGAGAATCCGTGTCAATCTGTTCTCAATGATACTGTAAAAACAGACATTGCCGGTAAAGATACTCCAGTTTTCGGGAGATCGTCCGTCTCTCATCAACCGACCTGCCCGCCGTGCGCCCCGAGAGGTATCAGGTATCGCGGTCGATACCTGATTTGAGAAGGTCAGAGACCTTCGAGCGGCGCACTGGGCGGGACCTATCGTATGAATTCAAATAAGTTTATAAGAAAATTTTAGGCTGTTGAAATATTTTTGAAAAATTTTGGAAGATAATTTCTCACAATTTCTTCTTCATCATCGCTCTCTTAATCTTCCCCTGCGCCAGTTTCTCCACCGCCGCAACATCAACCTCACCGGAAATGGCAAGCATCTTTTTCTGCACCGCGTTGTCTGCCACGTTCTTTCCGGCAGGAGTCCGGATGACAAGCGTGGTCGATCCCGGGGCACTGCCGACAGCACCCGCGGAGATGTCCGCCATAAGGGAGGTGAGATCCGTGCAGATACGGCACCCGGGCCGGACGCATTCGTCAAGCTCGTTCATCGGGACGGTTGCAGTCGTTCCGTCCTTCATGAGTATCTCCAGTTTTCCTTTGATGTCGAGTTTTTTTATCCGCGCCGGATCGATCTTCCTCTCTGTCTTCAGCTTGCCGGCAACAAGCGCCGTGTAATCGAACGTCTCCGTGCAGAAGAGCCCGATAACGAGCCGGATTGCACTCCCGTACGGCCGTACGAGATCGTGCCGGCTCGCCCGGATCTTCGCGACAGACTGGACAACGCAGGGGACGCCGACGACCGCGATCTTCCGGCATTTCTTTGTTATGACCGCCATCTTCAGCGCCGCAAGGAGAGGCACCCACCAGCTGTACCGGCTTCCTGCTTTTTCTATAAGTGCCCCGGATTTTGTGATCACGACCGATGAAGGTTTCAGGGTCCAGGGATCTTCGGTGACGGTGACAACGGCATCGATGAGATTTGCGTCAAGAGCCGCGGCAAGGATCGCAGTTACGGCGCCCCCGCTCTGCCGGCCGGGAACATCGAACGCTGCTTTTGCGCTGACCAGCTCAAGGTATTCCCCAACCGTCCCGGCTGGCGGGTCGCCGGTCCTTGGGCAGACCTCGTAACAGGCGCCGCAGTCCACGCCATCGGTGACATACTTGCAGTACCCGGTGCTTTTCGGGGATGCAACCATCATCCCTTCCTCGAAGTAGAGGGCATCGGCAGGACAGACTGCCGTGCATGCACCGCAACCGGAGCACCTGCCCGTATCCCAGACATCGGCCTGTAAATCCCGGTAACTCTTTGTTCCCATGATCTCACTCCCACGTGTACTTGTTTGCAAACGGACGTGCACTTGCCGGGGTTATCCGCGTGAAATCCGAGGCGAGCAGGTCTCCTGCATCCATCGAGAACCGTTCCGCAAAATCACGGATCACCGGCGCGATCGCGTGCCGCTCCTCATCGGTTGCCGGCTTCTGCCGGGCGCCGACACCAAGAACCTTCTCATCGACCTTCCCCCGGACATAGATCTCCCCGCCATGGATCCCGCTCCCGACGCCCCGTTCGGCAAGTGCCGGGGCTCCGGTAAGACCAAGGACGATGAGGAGCCCTCCCGCCATGTACTCCCCGAGGAATGCACGGGCCGACCCCCCGACAACGAGGACCGGGCGTTTTGTCAGGTACTGCTTCATGTGAATACCGCCGCGGTACCCGATATTGTCCCGGACATAGACTTTCCCGCCCCGCATGCTGTGGGCGACTGCATCGCCAGCGCTGCCGTGGACCACGATCGTTCCCGCGTCCATGGTGTTTCCCGGGGCATGGTCGGCATTGCCATGGACGATGAGCGTGGGGCCGCTCATGAACATCCCGAGATCCCCGCCCGGAACCCCGTTGATGGTGATCGTGACATCTTCACCCCGCAGGCCATCGGCAATGAAGCGCTGGCCGAGCACGTTGTCGATAGTGATCCCGGTCGCACCGTCTTCCACCGCACGCCGGATCATCTGGTTCAGCTGGGTATAGTGGACATCGCGTGCATCGATCCTGACTGGTTTTACCATCATCACGCCCCCACGCTCTGGACATCGAGGACTTTCATGAGCCCTTCGTCCAGCATGTACCCGCGCAGTCGGTCCCGGTTGCCCCGGAGGCTCTCGATGGAATTGATCCCTGCGGCTCCCATCAGTTCCGCAAGTTCGAGCGTCCAGCCATGGATCAGGTTCTCGACCTGTACCGAGGCTTCTTCGGGGTTGAGCCGGGCAACAAGTTCCGGTTTCTGCGTCGCGATCCCCCACGCGCAGTTGCCCCGGTAACAGGTGCCGCAGACCCGGCAGCCCATTGCAACGAGCGCCGCTGTCCCGATGTAGACCGCGTCGGCGCCGAGACAGATCGCCTTTGCGACATCGGCGCTCTCCCGGATGCCGCCGCTTGCGATGATGGAGACCTCGTTCCGGATCCCCTGCTGCCGGAGTTTTGCATCCACGCTTGCGACCGCCGCCTCGATAGGGATGCCGACATGGTCCCGGAATACCCGGGGGGCGGATCCTGTGCCGCCACGGAAACCGTCAATCACGACCGCATCCGCCGACGACCGGGCAATCCCGGCGGCAATCGCCGCAGAGTTGTGGACCGCCGCGATCTTGACAAAGACCGGCTTCTTCCACTCGGTCGCTTCCTTGAGGCTCCGCACGAGCTGCTTCAAGTCTTCGATGCTGTAGATATCATGGTGGGGAGCGGGGCTGATCGCATCGCTTCCCTCCGGGATCATCCGGGTGCAGGCAACATCCGCACAGACCTTCTCGCCCGGCAGGTGCCCGCCAAGGCCGGGCTTTGCCCCCTGCCCGATCTTGATCTCGATCGCCGCGCCGCGTTCAAGGTAGTTGATATCAACCCCGAACCGGCCGGATGCAACCTGCACGATCATATGGCTTTGGTACGGGTAGAGCGACTCGTGGAGCCCGCCCTCGCCGGTACCCATGAACGTCCCGATCCGGTTCACGGCCTTTGCAAGCGCCTGCTGGGCATTCAGGCTTATTGCCCCGTAGCTCATGTGCCCGATCATGATGGGCGTCTCGATCTGGAGGTTCGGCGTGAGTTTTGTCTGGAGCTCGACATCGCCTTTTGCGGTTGCGGATTCTTTGAGCACGATCCGCGCAGGTTTCTTCCCGAGATAGGTCCGGAGCTCCATCGGCTCCCGCAGGGGATCGATGGGTGGGTTTGTGACCTGGCAGGCGTCAAGCACGAGCCGGTCGAAGATGATCGGGTAAGGCAGGGCGTTGCCCATGCCGGAGAGGATGATCTTCCCGGTACGCGCCTGGTTGAAGATCGCCTCCCGGGTCTCCCGGGTCCAGACCGGATGGCTCCGGTAATCGGTCGGCTTCTCTTCGATATCGATAGCATCCCGCGGGCAGAACGCGAGGCAGCGGTGGCAGGCGACGCAGTTCCGGGAATTGATCCGGATCCGGTCGTCCTCCTTCCGGTACACGCCGTACGAGCAGTTCTCAACGCACCGGCCGCAGACCATACAGCGTTCCGGATCGATCGTGACCCGGAACCTCAGCGGGATGCTGCCAATTGTCACGCGTACACCTTCCCGATGACCGGCTCGCCGGCCTTTGGCATCGTGATGGAGTCAACGTCCGGCTCCATCCGGCGGATTGCCGCCTCCTCGCTGCTGATGTAGAGCCGGTCCCCGAGTTCACCGGTGACGAGCGGGCGGAGCTTGATCCGGTCCGTGAACCCGACCAGCGAGTCCTCGTTTGCTACGCAGATCGCAAACGGCCCGTTCATCATCGCGGATCCGTACGCGAGCCGGATCGCCTTGTTCAGCTCCCGCTCCTTTGCATCCATCGCATCGATCTCTTCCCAGAACGGCGGGGCAAGCGCACGGACCGCCATCTTCTCCGAAAGCCCGTGTTTGCGGATGAGAAGGTCGAAGAGGTACGCGACGACCTCCGTATCCGTATACATCGTGCACTGGTACCCGTAGCTCTCGATGTAGCGCCGGTTCGTCCCGTAGCTCGTGATCTCGCCGTTGTGGACGACGCTCCAGTTCAGGAGGTTGAACGGGTGCGCCCCGCCCCACCACCCGGGCGTGTTGGTCGGGTACCGGTTGTGGGCGAGCCAGAGGTATCCCTTGTAGTCCTGGATCCGGTAGAAGTCCGCGACATCCTCCGGCCAGCCGGCCGCCTTGAAGACGCCGAGGTTTTTGCCGGAGGAGAAGATGAGGGCCCCTTTTTTTGCTGCATTGACCTGCATCACAAGGTGCGTGACAATATCCTCATCGGGGGTCGTGCTCTTGGGCATCAGGCTCCGGTCCGGGCGGAAGAAGTACCGCCACGGTGTGTGGACTTTCCGGATATTGGGCTGCTCGTAGGTCTTGATCTGCTCGTCATGGATGATCGTCCCCCACTTTTCGAGAAGATCGTCGATCTTTGCCTTGTTCTCCCGGATATTGTCAAAAAACACATGGAGTGCAAAGAAGTCCTTGTACTCGGGATAGATCCCGTATGCGACATAGCCTGCGCCTTCGCCGCTTCCCCGCTCGTCCATCTGGGAGAGAGCCGCCCGGATCCCGCTGCCATCCATGCACTTGCGGCGGCGATCGATTACACCGATAATACCACACATATTAAACCCCGGAACCCCATGATCAGGTGAGAATGATCAGGTGTACTACTTGACATTTGTGGAAATCAGTTAGTAAACAAGGTATAAATACCATTGGGTGGAACATGTCTTCCAGTATGTCAGCGGATGTAACGAAGCTTCTTAAAAAAATCGAGGCGGATGGCGTCAAGTTCATTCGCCTGCAGTTCACGGATATCCAGGGCCAGCCGAAAAACGTCTCGATCCCGGCAATCCAGGCCGAAAAAGCCTTAACCGAGGGGATCTGGTTCGACGGATCCTCGATTGAAGGGTTTGCACGGATTGAAGAATCGGATATGCTGCTCCGCCCGGACCCGGCAACCTACGCGGTCCTGCCGTGGAGACCGGCGGAAGGCAGGGTCGCCCGGTTCATCTGTGACGTGCAGACGTACGGCAACAAGCCGTTCGACGGCGATCCCCGGTACATTCTCCGGAAGACGCTTGCCGATGCCGCAAAGATGGGGTACACGTTCAACACCGGCCCCGAGCTCGAGTTCTTCCTCTTCAAGATGATCGATGAGAAGCCGACGACCCTGTTCAAGGACCGGGGGGCGTATTTCGATCTTGCGCCGACCGACTCTGCCGAGGACGTACGCCGCGATGTCGTGCTCGCGCTCTCGGACATGGGATTCGAGATCGAGGCATCCCATCATGAAGTTGCCGACAGCCAGCACGAGATCGACTTCAAGTACGGCGATGCGCTGACAACCGCAGACCGGGTCATCACCTTCAAGTTCGCGACAAAGTCGATCGCGCTCCAGTACGGCCTCCATGCGACGTTCATGGCAAAGCCGATCGCCGGGATTAACGGGAGCGGCATGCACACGCACGGGTCGCTTGCAAAGAACGGGAAGAATGCGTTCTTCGATCCAAACGGAAAGGACCAGATCTCGGATACCGCGCTCTACTACATCGGCGGTCTCCTGAAGCACGCAAAGGCAATCACCCGGCTTGCAAACCCGACCATCAATTCGTACAAGCGGCTTGTCCCGGGCTACGAAGCCCCCTGTTACATCTCGTGGAGCACGGCAAACCGTTCCGCACTCATCCGGGTCCCCGCGGCACGCGGCAACAGCACTCGTGCAGAGTTCCGGAGCCCGGACCCGATGTGCAACCCGTACCTCATGTTCGCCTGCATGCTTGCGGCAGGTCTTGACGGCATTAAAAACAAGATCATGCCGCCCGAGAGCACCAACACCAACATCTACCACCTTGACCAGCGGGCGCGGAAGAAACTGAAGATCGACATGCTGCCCGGGAGCCTTATGGAATCCAATGCAGCACTCCTGAAAGATGAGGTGCTCTGCAATATCCTCGGCCCCCATGTTGTCGAGAACCTGACCCGGATTGCAGAGATGGAGACTGACTCCTTCCGGCTCTCCGTCCACCCGTGGGAACTGGACCGGTACCTTGCAACCTACTGATCTCTCTCATATTTTTCCCCTTGGTTTTCCTATACACTTCCCATGGTTTTTTCTGTACAGGGAAATGAAGCCGGATTTCTTCCATCATATGGGAGGTTACCGGAACAATAAAGTGGGTAATTGGGCTGTGTAGAACTGTTCATGAACCAATCCGTTTCATATCGATACCATGAAAATGCGATTTAGGTAATCCAGAAAAATAATTCTAAATTTACGATAGATCCCGCCCAGTGCGCCGCCTCGTCGGGGCGCACGGCGGGCAGGTCGGTTGATAAGTACCTGACGATTTTTCAGTAACGGAACATCATTATGAGCAGTGCCTGATGGCTTCTCGAATCAATCGCCGCTGAAGCGACGACCGTTCCTCTTCTGGCCGCATGGCGTGCAGATATTTAATTCCCTTATCAATATTCTCCGGCTTAGTAACTTGAATTGAGTAATCGTATAAAAGAGATAAAAAAAGAGCGTCAGTATCCTTTTTCAGGATCATCCGGAATTTTTCAGGATTGTTCAGAGCGCCGGTTTCTTCTTCAGCGCCGCAACAAGCAGTTCAACGGATGCTTCAAGATCGAGGAGATCGAGGATCTCGACCGGGGAATGGATATAGCGCGAGGGGATGGAGAGCGTCGTACTCGGGATGCCCCCTTTGGTCAGGTGGATCGCAGTCGCGTCGGTTGTCCCGCCGGTCCCGACCTCGAACTGGACCGGGATTTTGTGCTCTTCCGCAACGTCCCTGAGCCAGGCAACAACCGCCTTGTGCGCAATGAGCCCGCGCCCGGAAGCGTCGAGGATGGTTACGACCGGGCCTTTCCCCATCTCGACCGGCGCGTCCTTCATCTCAATGCCCGGGTGATCGCCGGGGATCGTGACATCGGTCGCGATCGCGACATCCGGGTCAAGGGCATAGGCACTCGTCCGGGCACCTTTCAGGCCGACCTCTTCCTGCACCGTGAAGACCCCGTAGATCGTGAACGGCGATCTGACCTGCTGGAGGGTTTTGATGAGCATCGCAACACCGGCACGGTTGTCAAAAGCTTTCCCGGTCACCCGGCTGTTGGCAAGCCGGGAGAACTCGCGGTCGATCGTGACCGGTGTCCCGACAGAGATCCCGAAGTTCTCCACTTCCTCCCGGTTGATCGCACCGACATCGATGAAC
>Ga0116171_10006163_pt1 | contig 10405 bp, 6 predicted proteins | sample AD_JPNHW2_MetaG_FD_89798 | JGI IMG/M metagenome (GOLD analysis project Ga0116171, IMG submission 89798) | Active sludge microbial communities of municipal wastewater-treating anaerobic digesters from Japan - AD_JPNHW2_MetaG | ecosystem: Engineered > Bioreactor > Anaerobic > Digestate | place...
CATCATACAGATACATGACAATCTGGCCATTTGACCTGGAGAGAGACATGCGTAAAGCGGCTTTAGCCCCACCCCTGATCTTTTTAACCGATGACAGAACCGGGCCCTCGTAAACAATGGTTGTCGTCCTGTTCAAAAGTGAAAGATCACATATCACCGGAATTTTAAACTGTTCCATTATCGGCATAACCATACCGCCGGCCTGTGTCTGCTGTGTCATCACATCAGTTATATTTGTCACCACATCTGAATATATAGTATTCATTCCTTTCTTCGTGCCCGGCAGATATGAGAGAGTTCCGTTAGTATAAGTTCCTTTTGGCTCGCAGTAAAGGGTTTCACTTGTAATAGATTTAGCCGGCCAGGTATAGGTTCCGTTCACCACAGTGAGATCATCCATGTCGTATACTGAACGTGCCAGATTGTTTTTCTCTTCCATCGTGATGATGGCACTCTTTGTTTCATCAGGAATGATCCCGGTATCGATACCTTTCAGCCAGTAGTCGAACCATTTATCAACATTAGAGTAGGTGTAGTTCTCCATTCCTAAAGCTCCAGGCATTTCGCCCGAGAAATGGGTTCCAACACATAGATCCATACGCTTGTGGTCAACAGTCAGGGCGTTAAAATAATCTAAAGCCGTATCAGGCTGGAACATATGGTCTTCAAATTGCGTAGCTATGTATACGGGTTTATTCATACGGTTGATTTCGCTAATGTAGTCCGAAGGCGATTTGCCGTGCATGTAATTATACAGCCAGTCGAGATTTATATGCTTCAGAGTTGAATTCCAGACTTTGTAAATATCCGGGTCCGCATTGGAAAGCAATGCAGCTGTACCGCAAAGAACTATACCCCAGAAAAGGCGCGGAGTGTCTTCTGAATACATGCTGCGGTACATATCAATATATGGTGAGAGAGCAGCACAAGTTTTTACCCTCGAATCCTTGCTTAGCTGATCCAGGCTGGCGCCGCCGCCAAGAGATATACCTGATACTCCGATATTATCGGGATCAACGGGAAGATTGGCTATTGCCCAGTCAAGGACGTTTGAAAAGTCTACCCAGTCCGCTTCACCGCCCAGTGATGCCACTCCATCTGTACCCCACCAGCCCCTGTGGGTATAACTGAGAACTAAGTAGCCTTTTTTGGCAAAATGTTCCGCAACTAAAAGATATTCATACTCATTAAGCGCCCAGCTGCTTGACATAACGATAAGCGGGAATATCTCACCCTCCGTTTTTGCTTTGGGAGCATAGACATTCGCGCAGATATAGATGAGTTTTTCATCTTTATAATATTTTGAAGGTATCTTTATTTTATCAACCCACGTAACATCGTAGTTTTCACCTGTATTTTCATCGGTAGCGGCAACGAGTGTTGTTTTACCGCCTGGTAAAGGGGAGGGCTGTGTAACGGTTACAGTCTGGATGCTGGTGCCGGTATCAACCGTGGTAGTATTTTGAGACGATCCCGGGATTCCCCCAGCGTCATAACATGATAAGAGCATACTTGAAGTGAATACAAGGATAAGAACAATGAGACGTAGTGTTTTCATTTTATGCAGCCTCCATTTTTTATTTGTATTAAAACAGCAGAACATTTAACTGAAACGATCAGCTGTTAATATGATATCTGAAAGCTTTCGGAAATTAACGTATCATTCTGCTGCAGTCAGACAGTCTGTATTTTTTCCCTGTGTCCGTGAATATGCCGGTTTTTAAAATATACAAATATACTTAGATATATTTAAAAACCGACCAGTCAGTTTTTAAATATATCTCAATCCAATATAAGTCAACAATTTTATCAAATTACAATCTGCCTGTGATGTTTTAATTGAATGGTTTTATTCTTCCAGATATGATATTTTAATAAAGTTATGTTGTGGTTATATTTTGGGGGTCAGTTTTTGGGGTCAGAGCCCTAAAATTTAACAGAACTCCGGTTTTACTGTTCTCTCCGGCGCCAATTGCTTTTGTATTATTATTCAGGTTTTATATCACTTTATGCCGTTTATCAGCATCCCTGCTAGCATTGATGGTGTATAAACATTTTAAAAAATATATAAAAGATTAATATTTTTATTGAGTAAAATGTAATTAAGGGTAATTTTAAAAATTTATTTGACATTTGATATACTGGATGATAGCAATTTTTGTATAATGGGGTTGTTTCTGCCTGTATAATGGTTTAAAAATAGATAATTCAACCGGTTTAATGTAAGACTGTCTAAAAAATCATATAAATAATTGGGGGAGTGAATGGGACTTAATAAACTTGTAGATGTAAGAGATCAGAGGTTTGTTCTATTTGAAATGTTAAAGCTTGATAAATTGTCCGGGTTGGCAAGATTTGCTGAATTTGACAGGGACACATATGAAGCTACGCTTGAGCTGGCTGAACAAATTGCCGTGGAACAGGTTTATCCTGTAAATATGGAAACAGATAAATCCGGAGTTCAGTATGATCCTTCGACCAGAAATGTAAAAGTTCCTGAACAGTATAAACCCGCGATGGCCTCCTTTAATGAATCGGGTTTCCCGGGAATTTCCAACGATCCGGAAATCGGGGGAATGGGCATGCCTGTCACCATGAATATTGCATGTAATGAGTTTTTTAATGCAGGATCGGTTGCATGGAACATGTTTTCAATCCTCAGCGGTGGTGCTCTTAACCTGATAAAGAATTTTTACAACGGTTCTGATAAAGAGATAATTCTGAATAAAATGATTGAAGGAAAGTGGAGCGGCACGATGTGCCTTACTGAACCTGATGCGGGTTCAGACGTAGGGGCTTTGAAGACGAAAGCCTCTAAGCATTCTGACGGTACTTACAGGATTACAGGACAGAAGATTTTTATCTCTGCCGGTGATAATGATATGTATGAAAATATAATGCACCCGGTACTCGCCAGGATTGAAGGTGATCCTGCGGGAACAAAGGGTATCTCCATATTTCTTGTACCGAAATTAATGGTTAATCCGGATGGTACTACCGGGAAAAGGAATGATGTTGTCTGCACCGGTATTGAACATAAAATGGGTATCCACGGATCGCCAACCTGTTCTCTGAGTTTCGGTGATAACGGCGAATGTGTCGGTTTTCTAATGGGGAAAGAACGTGATGGAATGAAAATAATGTTCCAGATGATGAACGAGGCGAGACTGCAGTGTTCCAACCAGGCTCTTGCGCTTTCGAGTTCAGCGTACCTTCACGCAGTTACATACGCTAAGAATAGAAAACAGATGCCGCATGTAACAAGACTCCAGGATCCGGGTGCGCCATCAGTCCCGATTATCGAGCATCCTGATGTAAGAAGGATGCTTCTCTGGATGAAAGCACATGTGGAAGCGATGAGGATGACTACATATTTTACCAGTTATAACATTGATATATCTCATAATGCCGACGGTAATGAGTCTAAGGAGGCGGCAGCGCTTGTTGATTTCCTTATTCCTATCTGTAAGGCGGGAAACTCCGATCTTGCATGGGAAGTAACTGCTCAGGCGATACAGGTTTACGGAGGTTACGGATTCTGCTGCGATTATCCTGTTGAACAGTTTGCAAGGGATGCCAAAATACTCTCTCTTTATGAAGGGACAAATGGAATCCAGTCGATAGACCTGATGACAAGAAAACTCCTGATGAACAGGGACCAGTATTTTTTCAATGTTTTCAGGAAGAGGATTATGAAAACAATAGAAGAAGCGAAGGGTATCGTTGATTATAAGTATATATCTCCTCTCGCCAGAGCACTTGATAAGATGGATGAGCTTATTGACATGCTGATGAAAAATCTCGCATCAGGAAGGATGATGAGTATATTTATCAGCGCTACACCCTGCCGCGAAGCTATGACAATGCTTGCACATGCGTGGATGCATCTCTGGAGCCTTACGATAACTATAAAGAAGATGAAAGAGCTTGTCGGCGATCTTAAGGGAGATGACAGGGATAAATTTATACATGAGAATACTGAGGCGGCTTTCTATTCGGGGAAAGTACTCTCTTCTCAATACTATATCGGTGCATATTTCCTGAACTATTTCGGGAAAGTCGAATCAATCCTGTCCGAAGAGACAGCTGTAACGAAGTCTTCAGACGCGATTTTCAGCGGTGCACCTGCAGAATAGGGTTAAACGAAAAATATACTGTTTTGAAAGAGTTTAGAGCATAAAAAACAGGGGCACCGGCCCCTGTTTTTTATGCGTTATTTCCGGTATACCGGAAAGTTAAATTCTATTTAGCCATTGCCAGAGTAACTGCAGCTGTGTTAACAATCTCTTCAACATTGCAGCCTCTTGAAAGGTCAGATATCGGCTGTGCAAAACCCTGGAGGAACGGACCGTATGCGGCAGCATTGGCAAATCTCTGAACAAGTTTATATCCTATATTTCCTGACTGGAGGTCGGGGAATATCAGTGTATTTGCAAAACCTGCAACTTTAGAACCTGGAGCTTTCTGCTGTCCAACGCTTGCAACAAGAGCCGCATCTGCCTGAAGTTCTCCGTCAACCTTGAGATCCGGAGCCAACTGTTTAATGAGTTCAAGGGCTTTTACTACTTTATCAACATTTTCATGTTTTGCTGATCCTTTTGTTGAGAAAGAGAGAAGGGCAACGATCGGTTCTGCATCAATGAATTTTCTGCATGATTCAGCTGACTGAATTGCAATCTCGGCAAGCTGTTCAGCTGTAGGATTAGGAATTGTTGCACAATCCCCGAAAATCATAAGACCGTCTTTTCCCCATTTTTTGTCAGGCATATCCATTACGAAGCATGAAGATGCTGATTTTACTCCGGGTAATGTTCCAATGATGTTGAATCCTGCAAGGAGAACTTTTCCTGTTGAATTCTCAGCTCCTGCAACCATGGAATCAACTTTATTTCTCTTAACCATCATGGCTCCCCACCTGAGGTTATCAAGCATAGATTTTGCTGCTTCCTCTTCTGTGACACCTTTATGCTTTCTCATTTCAAAAAAAGCATTTGCGTATTCCGCTTTAAGTTCTGATGATGCCGGATCGATAAGTGAAATTCCGTTTAAATTTACACCCTGCTCGCCTGCTACTTTAGCGATTGCGTCTTTGTTTCCAACCAGGAAAACTTCTGAAGCAATTTTTTCATCTGTGATAATTCTTGCAGCTTTAACTGTTCTCGGCTCTGTTCCTTCAGCAAGGACAAGTTTTTTTCCGGCTTTTTTAGCTTTCGCTCTCATGGATTCTACAAAACTCATAATTATTACTCCTGATTTAAGTTATATTTATCTAGGTACTGATGAATAAATGCAATATAGATTGTTTCCCGGTGTTTAAGTTCAGGAAAAATACGGGCAGCCATAATAACCATAATCCTTATCGGCTTTAAGAGTTGAAACCGTCGATAAAAGCTCCACACAAGGTGTAAATCCGGTTTTATAACCGCTTATATATTACATTACTTATCAGAAACTATTTAACTGAATATAAATATCATATTACATATGAACAAATAATTGTATAATGTCAACAATTTAATATGAAACTCACCTGTTTAAGCTCAATGAATTAGAAATTCCCAGGGAAGTATATATTTCCCTCGTTGCCCTGCTCTGGTTAAGAGTATAAAAATGCACACCCTTTACGTTATTATCTATAAGCTCGTGAACCTGCTGTGTTGCCCAGTGTATACCCACTTTTTCCACGTAGGAGTCATCCTCTGCCCGTGAAATTGCCCTTTGCAGTTTTGCAGGAATCCTTGTTCCAAGAGCGAGTTCAGCCATCCGGTACATCCCTTTAATAGATATAACCGGCATAATTCCGGCAATTATAGGGATTTTTATACCTGCAATTTCACATCTTTCACAGAAATCATAAAAATCCCTGTTGTCAAAAAAGAGCTGTGTGCAGATATAATCAGCACCGGAATCGACTTTTCTTTTCAGGTTGTCCATTTCTTTAATTCTGTTTGGAGTTTCGGGGTGCCCTTCCGGATATCCGGCCACGCCGATGCCCATCTCCGGAAAGTGTTTTTTTACATATTTTACCAGTTCAGATGCGTGTTCGAATCCCCCTTTAGTTTTGACAAAGTGCTCTGACCCTGCCGGCGGATCACCGCGTAGAGCCATAATATTTTCAATTTTGTTATCCCTGTATCTTAAAAGGATTGTATGCAGCTCTTCTGCGGTAGTTCCAACACAGGTGAGGTGTGAAACTACAGTAAGATTTGTCTGGTTCTGTATTTTAACAACAAGGTTGTGTGTAAGGTCACGTGTAGATCCCCCTGCTCCGTAAGTTACACTTACATAAGCCGGTTTCAGATTTACCAGTTCGCTTATTGTTCTAAAAAGCGTTTCAGATGATTTCTCAGTCTGAGGGGGAAAGAATTCAAAACTGAATGAAATTTTATTATTATCGATTATATCCCTGATATGCATTTTCATTCCCCTGAATAGTAACAATTAAAAATAACGGCTGAATATACCTGTTGCACCCTGCATGCCGGAAAGTCGATATATGTTATTTTTAAACTATTAACTGAAACTAATAAAAAAAGAGCGGTGATCATTGTGTCAATAAATTAATTTTTATTAAAAAGAAGGATCAGAGCTTATTTAAACATTCTGTGCCCGAAGAATTTTTTATTTTATATCTTTTACGAACGTCTTAATAATAAAACGGAGTGAAAAATGCCGAGAAAATTGAGGAAAATTATACAGGGAGTAACTTATCATTGCTATAGCAGATGTCATGGTAAGAGAGATTTAATGAAGAGCAAATTCGCAAATCAATATTTTATTGAGTCTATTCGCATGTGTCAGGAAAAGTATGCTTTTGAATTGGTTGCAGCAGAAACAGTAGGCAATCATATACATCTGATAATCCGGACTCTGGAGAATGGAGAGTCTATTTCAGATATAATGCAGTTCATAAAAGCCAGGATTGCAGAAAAATATAATCGTGCTCTGGGAGAAACGGGTGCTTTCTGGAACGAAAGGTTTGGATCCTCGATAATAGAAGATTCTGAAAATCCTGAAGAATATCTTTTATGGTTGCTGTGGTATATTGGGTATAATCCTGTACGTAAGGGCCTGTCCCGTGATCCGAGAAAGAATATTATCGGTTTTATAAACTGCTATCTTGTTGAAAATTTTAAATTTGAAATTAAAATTACTCATCACCAGTATTTTCTGGATTCCGGGGCCACCTTTAAAGATTGTGTAGGAAAATTATTGCTGTATGAGGAGGCTTACTTGAAAAGACGTGCAATATATTTTTAACAGGCGGGGTCAGAGCCCTAACTGGTTTTAAAAAACGAAAGTACATTCTTCATGCTCTCAGCCTGAGCGCTTATCTCTTCAGCAGAGGAGGCTATCTGTTCCGCTCCGGAGGCCTGGGATTGGGTCTGTTCATTTATCTGATCCATGGTTTTAGATATTTCCATGTGTGTGATTGTCTGTTCATTTGTCGAGTTTGATATATTATCGGACATTTCCATAACCTGCCCGGTTGCCTTTAACACCTGCTCGCTTGATTTTGCCTGAACATCGGTGGAGTTGGCTATTTTCTGTACAAGTTCTTTGGTGTTGGTGATATAGCTTATAATATTCGCCAGTGCCTTTGAGGTTTCGTCAATGTCCTTTTTACCCTGCCCTGCCGATTTTACCCCGTTGGAAACCAGTCCGGTAATAATTTTTGCAGACTCTGCAGTCTGTTCGGCGAGTTTGCCGATTTCATCTGCAACAACCGCAAAACCCCGACCCTGATCTCCGGCACGGGCAGCTTCAATAGCGGCGTTAAGGGCAAGCAGATTAACCTTGTCGGATATGTCACTTATCATTGAAATCATTTCTGCTATTTTCAGGGAATTCTCTTCTATGCTGTTCATTCCTGTTATGGTATTCTGCATCAGATCGCTCCCTTTTTTTGCTTCATTTGCAGTTTCATTGGCTACATTAAGAGCGCTTGTTGCATCTGCGTTAACAGATTTTACTATTGTTCCAAGCTCTTCCATTGCTTTATATGTTTTCTTTGAATGCTCGGACTGTACATTTGAACTTTCAGAGATTGATTCATTCGATGCGGATATCTCTTCAAGAGACGCTGTGGCTTCTTCGACTGCTGCAGCCTGGGATTGTGCACTTTCCGCAAGATTTGAACTCGTCGCTGCCAGTTCCACGGCAGATGAAGCAAGCTGGTTTGACGATACTACAACCGTATTTATTACCTCCAGTATTCTGCCCTGGAACCTTTTCAGGTTTTTTATCATGTCGCCGAATTCGTCAGCAAGGTAGTCGTTGCTTCTGACTGTGAGGTCCCCCTCGGAAAGTTTTTTGAATATATCAATTGTATTCTGTATCGGGGTGGAGAAACTTTTTCCCAGCCGGTAAATCATTATTGTAATGAATAACACGACAGCAATAAGGCCAAGCAGTATTTTTAGTATTATACCGTTTACCTCTCCCATCAGAGTTTTTAAATAGGTTATTGAAACAAGATAATGACCGGTGGAACTGATTTTTAATTTCTTTATCATCATCTCCCGGCCGTTTATTACATACTCGTAATAATTGCTGTCTGAACTTCTTAGAAATTCATTAACATCTTTTCCTTTCTCATCCCGAAGATCTTTACCGAATACTTTCCCGATGTAACTTTTTTCAGGATGATATATTATTGTCCCGTTATCTGACATGATCATATATTTAGTTGTATCTTCAGAACTTGCTTTTTTAATTATGTCTGTCATGCTTGTAAGATTTATAGATGCGCCCAGTGCACCGTAAACTTTTTTGTCCTGTAAATACGGTACCGCACATACAATCACCTGGTTACCTGTATCCTTGCTGAGAATCAGATCCGACCATGATATTGCTTTTGCAGAAAGCATTTCCTGTATATATGATCTTCCGGAAAGATCTATTGCAGTACCACTGTTGTTGTATGTCATTCCGTTATTTTTTATCAGGAAGAGTGTCTCAATTTCCCTGTTTACGCGTCTTTTATAGAGACTGATCATCTGGCGCATGGAATCAGCCGGAGAAATCTTTTCCGGCTGGATAAGGTTAAGATAGGATGTCATTTCACCGGTTACTGCTTTATAGCTGTTATCAAGAGTGATCAGAATTTTTTCGGTATTAAGTGTTGTAGCGTTTTTATAAGTTGATATTGTCTTATTTATATTAAGATTGTATATTGATATTCCGATGGTCAGCAGTGTGATCATCATAAATGTTAAAATAGGGGCGAGAAGTTTTTCAAACATCTCCAGTGATTTAAGATCTGTTGCTGTAGTAATCGGGTGGAGGATTATTTTCATTCTGTAGTAGTGATAAAGAGCAACTGTGAACGCAAGAAGTGTTCCTGAAAAAATAAAGAAAATTATCTGCAGCGGTGTAAGTATTATTCTCTGGTGATAGCATAAAAGTGTGATCAGAAACGAGCCTGATGTAAGAAAAAAGATAAGGAGAATAGTTGCAATTTTTGGAATAGTAACCGCAAGTTGCAGCGATTTTTCATCTGTTTTGTTTTCATTAATGATTACCTGCAGTTTTTTTATAAAAATATTATATATAAAAATTATTATTAGAAGTGAAGGAACAATTACCAACGTCAGCAGTCCAATAACTTCAAGGAACGGCCGAAGACCTAATCCAATTATAAAGAAAATATACATAAAAACAGGGTGGAAAAAGATATTTAAAACAAAGTTTGTTAGCAGATGTGAGTATATTTTTTCTATTTCTGTTCTGCCCATAAAAACTCCTCGAAAATTTTGTTAATATTTCTAACTTAATAAAGTGAAGATGAATTAAAAAAAGTGTTATGAATATCAGTGATAGTATAATATATATTAAATAATATAATTTTCCGACTAAAAAAATTACGGATGTTTATTTTTTTTGGAGATGTATAATTTTTTTCTTGACTTTATCGTATATTCGCGATATACATTAAACATGGCTATTAATAAAAAAGAAATATTCGGTACTCATTCCCTGAAACTGGCGGGTTTTGCCAAGGCGATTTCTCACCCTGCCCGTATTGAGATTCTCAGGATTCTCGCGCAGAAGAACAGCTGTATCTGCGGAGAGATTGTTCTTGAAATTCCCCTTGCCCAGTCAACGGTGTCACAGCATCTTAAGGAGCTTAAGTCGGCTGGTCTGATATCAGGTATTATAGACGGTCCCGGGTCCTGTTACTGTCTTAATGTTGAGGGGATTGCCGATATGACGCGTCTTCTTGGAGATCTTCTCTCTGCAATAAAAATTGAAAATATTAAATGTAAATGCTGAAAAGGTCTGATATGAAATTTGAAATTTTAAATACCCCTGATAAAAGACTCTCGCCGCTTGTTCCGGCTAAACCATCATGCGGATGCTCTGACCCCGTAACTGCTATGGATTCTGAGGCTCTGACCCCTCC
>Ga0116171_10006166_pt1 | contig 10401 bp, 8 predicted proteins | sample AD_JPNHW2_MetaG_FD_89798 | JGI IMG/M metagenome (GOLD analysis project Ga0116171, IMG submission 89798) | Active sludge microbial communities of municipal wastewater-treating anaerobic digesters from Japan - AD_JPNHW2_MetaG | ecosystem: Engineered > Bioreactor > Anaerobic > Digestate | place...
ACCCTTTCATAACTATCCCACGCAAAAGAGGAGAGGGGAAACAGTATGATGACGAAGAAGAATATTATATTGAATTTTATTTTCATAGATTTTCCATTTAATGTTTTTTAATATTTAACTTATGAAGGAAAATATGCAACTGTTTTTTTAATCATCCTCTGTCCGGAAAAGAACGGTATACTTTAAAATGTAAAAATTGCTGAGGCGGGTATCCGTCCGGATTAAAGCTTTTTAAAATTCAGGTTACTTTTTTGTTTTTCTGTTTTTGTAAAGCAGATATTCAATACCGTCTACAAGAGCCATCCAGGAAGCTTCAATGATGTTTGATGATACCCCGACTGTTCCCCAGTGACCCGTGCCGTCTGTCTGGTCAATAAGAACCCTTACGCTTGAATCGGTTCCCCTGTTGTCTTCAAGGACGCGGACCTTGAAGTCGGCCAGGTGCATCTCTGCAATTTCCGGATAGAATTTTGTAAGAGCTTTACGGAGCGCATTATCAATGGCATTTACAGGGCCGTTTCCGTTTGCTGCTGTATGTTCGAGAATACCCCCCACTTCAACCTTAATCGTGGCCTCGCAAGTGAGTTTATTGTTTTCATCCATTTCTGTTATCATTCTGAATCCGATAAGTTTGAAGAACGGTTTGAACTCCCCCGTAGCTTCCCTGATTATAAGCTCGAATGAACCTTCAGCGGCTTCAAACTGGAAACCCTTCTCTTCAAGACATTTGATCTTCGCGAGAACTTTTTTAGAAAGGTTGATATCTCCTTCAATGTTTATCCCGAGCTCCCTGGCTTTAAATTCAACATTGCTTTTTCCGGAGAGTTCGGAGATCAGAACCTTTCTTCTGTTCCCTGTAATTGCAGGATCAATATGTTCATAGGTTCTTGTGTCTCTCTGCAAAGCTGATACATGGATTCCCCCTTTGTGCGCGAAGGCGTTGTCCCCGACATAAGGGCTGTTTTCTGCATGGGGAAGGTTGGCTATTTCACTTACAAAACGGCTCACTTCCGTAAGATGCTCAAGGGCGGAGGCGGATGTGCAGTCATACCCCATTTTCAGAACAAGGTTGGGAATGAGCGTAGTAAGATCGCAGTTTCCGCATCTCTCACCATAACCGTTAATGGTTCCCTGGATTGAAACAGCCCCCGCTTCAACCGCATACATTGAATTGGCGACAGCAACACCCGTATCATTATGAAAATGTCCCCCTACCGGAGTCCTGATTTCTGAAGTTACTGATGATGTTATCCTGTAGGTTTCTGAAGGGATAGCCCCGCCGTTGGTGTCGCATAATACTATCATATCCGCACCGGCTTCGGAAGCTTTCCCGATGCATCTCAGGGAATAATCCGCGTTTGCCTTGTTTCCGTCAAAAAAATGTTCGGCATCGAGAAATACCGTGAAACCAAGGTCTTTTAAATATGCGACTGAATCGTATATCATCATCAGATTTTCATCGAGTTCCATATTCAGGGCTTTAGTTACCTGGAAATCCCATGTTTTTGCTACAATTGTTAAAACATCCGCTTTGGATTTTACCAGGGACTGGAGAATGGGATCTTCACTGCATTTAAAGCCTTTTCTTCTCGTCGATCCGAATGCCGCAATTTTAGAGTGGTCAATTTCAAGATTTCTTATTTCTGAAAAGAAGCTGTCGTCTTTCGGGTTTGATCCGGGCCATCCCCCTTCTATGTAATCTACTTTAAGCCAGTTCAGAATTTTTGAAATATTAAGTTTATCCTGAATGGAAAGGGATATCCCGACAGTCTGGGATCCGTCTCGCAGAGTTGTGTCATATATACTTATTAATTTTTTCGGCATAATTTTTCTTGATTTTTCCTGTATTAAGGCAATTTATGCATCATTTTTACTATCACCTGATATTTCAAGTAATTTTTCTTTAACGGGGCATTATCTGATTGGTAATACTTCCCGATATTTTAACGGCAGAGAAGGAAATTGATTCCCGGGTAAATTGAAGTTTTTAATCCGGTATAAACGGATTAAATCAGGAGCAGCATTCGGAATTCCCAGTGACTGCCGGGAATACAAAACAGGGTTCCGGCATCTGCTGACAGGTATTAAGTGGTTGACCACGGAAGTAATGGTTTTTTAGTGGTTTTATTATAAATAAGAAAATGGTTCCGGAATGAAAATGGATGTGAAAAAATGTAAAAACCTTTTAGTTCATTTGACGGTTTATTCTGTTGTAATGTTTACTGTCTCCGGCTGTAACTCATCAGAGTCTGTGTACGAGAGAATGCTCAGCAAGTCTGAAAAGGGGAAAGAGTGTAATATTACGTTAATGGCGGAAAAATTTCTTGAGGCCTTTTCTGATAACAGGATTGATTATAATGAATTGTTTTTTAATAAAAGTGTAATTCTCTCCATTAAGAACAAGGATATAAAAATTATATATCCTGAAAAAGTCAGCATAAACGGGGACAAGAGCATCAGCGAAAAAATCAGTTTTGCAGATATGAATGATGAGAATATAGTGCTGGGCAACAGTAAAGGTTTCTGTATTTTTGATAAAGACGGTGATCCCCATACCGTATATAAGACTGAAAAAAACGAGAGAATCGATGCAGTAGCGTTTAAAGGGAAGAATATAATCTATTTATCAGAGGGAAAAATCTCAGAGCTTTCATATGGAGATAAGAAAGTCAGGAGGATGGATCCGGGGGAGTATCATTCTCCGTACAAAAAATATTTCAGATCATCAATAACTGTTTCTGATAAATATATTGCACTGGCAACCGGCATTGCAGGTTCTTATTATATAAGTATATTTGATACAGTCTCCGGGAATTCTTTGATGAAAAATATTACAGCAGCTTCTTCTGAACTGAATATAAATGATAACTGGATTTCATATGTAAGGGGCGGAACGGGGAGCTGGTCTGTAGAAAAATATGAACTTCCTTATAAAAAAAGAAACCAGATCAGAGGGGTCGGGAAAATTGATAATATCTTTATTGCCAGAGACGGTTTTGTAACAGTCAGCGGGAAAAAATGTATTATTGAAAGTTATAGCGGAGAAAAAGGGATTATGCCCCGGGACTGGAATATAATAGGCATCTGCAGAAATATTGTGTTGATCGAATACGGGCAGGTTGTCTATTTTATGGATTTTCCAGTATTAATCCGGAAAATCAAAGAGCTTAATGAAAAAACTGGAGAAAAAATTTTTTAATGGGCTTTTTCCCATGGAGTATATGGAGCGTAGGAGTTTCTAATATCTGCACCATCATAATAGGGATGAGGTTTTTTTGAAATTTTCGTAAAAAGCAGAAGAATAATCAATACCATCAGAGATATAATAGAAATAATCAGTACATTCATCAGTTTATTATAATTTAAATACATCTGGCCCTCCGGATTTCCACCGCCGCTTAACGTGGCGGGGATTAATGTTATCCACTTTCCTGCTCTGTCGCTTATGTATATATATTTTATGTAACAAAAAAAGCTTGCGCTGAACACTTATTTTATAATCATAATATAATAAAAGCAAAGAAAATTTTTAAGGTAAATAAAAAAATGAAAATGCTCAGAAATGACCTCTGCTGGTGCGGAAGCGGGAAAAAATATAAAAAATGTCATATGGAATCGGATGCATTGTCGGAGACGGTGCCGATGAAAAATATGAAGCCTCCGAGAGGGATAAAAATCAAAAATGCGGCGGAAATTGCCGGAATCACAAAAAGCTGCAGACTTACTGCTGATGTGATTGATATGGTTGCTGAAAAAATAAAAGAGGGAGTTTCAACTGATGAAATAAACACCTGGGTTCACGATTATACAATAAGCAGGGGGGCAGTTCCGGCTCCGCTTGGTTATAACGGTTTTCCGAAAAGTGTATGTACATCCCTGAATAGTGTTATATGTCACGGGATTCCTGACAGTACGGTTATTAAGAACGGGGATATAATCAACGTTGATGTGACCTGTATTTTAAACGGCTATTACGGGGATGCCAGCAGGATGTTCATGATAGGAGAAGTAACTCCGGAAGCATCTAAACTTGTCAAAATTTCGAAGGAGTGTCTTGATCTGGGGATTCAGCAGGTTAAACCATATAATGATTTCGGAGCCATAGGTGAAGTTATTCAGAAACATGCCGAAAGTAACGGATTTTCCGTTGTCAGGGATTACGGGGGCCACGGCATCGGTATCAATTTTCATGAAGAACCGCATGTTCATCATTATAACAATGGCCGCAGAGGTATGTTGATGTTTCCGGGAATGATTTTTACAATTGAACCGATGATTAATGCCGGGAAATACCAGTCAAAGCTTCTTAAAGACGGGTGGACAGCTGTAACTGCAGATGGCTCCCTGTCCTCACAGTGGGAGCATACCGTCCTTGTTACGGAAAAAGGAGTGGAAATACTGACTGTCAGTGATAAGAAACAGAGCAGATGAGATTTGTTGAATAAATAAGTTAAATCAGGTATTTTTTCCCCTCCCTTGACGGGAGGGATTTCAGCACATTAATGAAAGAGAAGGATTAAAAAATATGAGAGGTTCTATTTTCGATAATTCCGGAAGCTGGGTAATGAAAATTATATTTGCCAATGTAATTGTGTACCTGCTTCAAAGCATATACATGTCAACGGTTGTACCGTTTGAAATGCCTTACGGCAACCAGATTATTATCAACCAGCTTCCTGCGGTAACATACTATTTCGGGCTTACACCTGCGCTGGTGATGACAAAATTCTATGTATGGCAGTTAGGTTCATACATGTTCCTTCATGGTGATTTTTTTCATATATTTCTTAACATGTATGCTTTATTGCTTTTCGGTATTCCTGTTGAACAGTTATGGGGTTCAAAAAAATTTGTATTTTACTACTTTTTTACAGGTATCGGAGCCGGTGTTGTTATATTCCTGATGAATACCCTGCTGGGGGGAACGGGGGCGTTTATACCAACCATCGGGGCTTCAGGCGCGGTGTTCGGCCTTCTGCTTGCTTTTGGAATTCTATTCCCGGATGTTGAACTCCTGATTTTCTTTTTTATTCCGATGAAAGCAAAATTTCTTGTGATACTGTACGGAGGAATTGAACTTTTTGCGCTTGTTTCTTCAGGCACAAGCAGCAGTGTCTCACATATTGGCCATCTGGGCGGGATAGTGTTCGGGCTGATTTTTTTTCTTGCCGCGAGACGGAGAGGGATAACATTTTCAGCTAAAAAAATAAAAGCAAGAATGGGAAAAGAAATTAAAGAGAGGGATAAGGTTATTGACCTGGGAAATAAACCGTCAAGTGGAAAACTGGCCGGTATACTTGAGAAGCTGAAAGCGGGCGGAGCGGAAGCAATAAGCGATGATGAATACCAGTATATCAAACTTGCGGACATTCTTCATGAAGCAAACAGCGAGATCTGTGCTTCCGATGATTTTAATCCCGACGATGAGCATTGTAAAAAATGTGAACATCTGGAAGCCTGCCTGATGCGTGAAATAAAAAAATACTTATGATAAAAATAAAAATTCAGATGCTGGAGGGGGCTTCTCTCCCGGAATATCAGAGCATGGGGTCTGCCGGGGCTGATCTTCGCGCGATGTTGAAGGAGCCTGTAATACTCGCTCCGGGGAAAACCGCACTGGTTCCCACGGGAATCTTCATCGAGATCCCGGAGGGATATGAAGCTCAGATACGCCCGAGGAGCGGACTTGCGCTGAAACACGGGATTACTTTTTTAAACTCACCCGGGACGATAGATTCAGATTACCGGGGCGAGATTAAGATTATCATGACAAACTTCGGGGAGGAAAACTTTAAAATAGAAAACGGCATGAGAATAGGCCAGATTGTGTTTGCCCGTGTTTTCAGGGGTGAATTTATACAGACTGATGAACTGAACAAAACAGAAAGAGACGAAGGAGGTTTCGGACATTCCGGAATATGAAGGAAAATAATACAAAGGACGTAAATAAGGTAAATATTATACCGCTTGGGGGTCTCGGGGCTATCGGTAAAAACATAACGCTTTTTTCACAGAATGATGAAATAATTATTGTTGATTGCGGAATAATGTTTCCAAGGGACGAAATGCCGGGAATCGACTATATTATTCCTGATTTCACTTACATAAAACAGAATAAAAGTAAAGTAAAAGCGATTCTTGTTACCCACGGGCATGAAGACCACATAGGAGCTATAGCTTTCCTGCTCCAGGAAGTGCGCGTCCCGATTTATGCAACAAAGCTCACCATAGGACTTATACAGAGCAGGCTGGATGAGAAACCGCTGCATTATACACCTCAATTTATCGAGGTTGTTCCGAGGCAGGTGGAAAATATCGGCAGTTTTACTGTAGAGTTTATCGGAGTAAATCACTCGATTATAGGGGGCGTCGGCCTTGCTATACAGACATGTGTCGGGACAATAATCCACACGGGAGATTTTAAAATTGATTTTTCTCCGGTTGAGGGGGATGTAACGGATATTTACAGGTTTGCCCATCACGGCGAGAATGGTGTAGTGCTGCTGATGTCCGACAGTACCAACGCGGAGAAAGAGGGATTTACCAAATCTGAATCTACAATAATTGGTACGATTTCAGATATATTTTCTGATTCAAAAGGGAGGATCATTGTAGCTTCTTTCGCATCGAACCTGCAGCGTATTCAGCAGGTATTTGATACGGCTCAGAAGTTCAACAGGAAGGTTGTAATTTCCGGGCTGTCAATGCAGAAGAATATCGAGATAGCAAACAATCTCGGGTTTCTTGATATAAAAGATGACCTGATAATAAACATTGAGGATGCAAACAAGTACCCTAATAAGAAAATTGTAGTCATAGGGACAGGAACCCAGGGGGAACCGATGTCCGCCCTTGCAAGGATGGCATTCGGGACTCACCGGCATTTTATTGTGGAAAAGGGAGACACGGTTATTATAACTGCATCGGTTATACCGGGCAATGAAAGAATGGTGACAAACATAGTAAACGCCCTGATGGAGATTGGAGCAAATGTTTATTACGACAAGGATGAGAATATCCATGTTTCCGGGCACGGTTCTTCAAAAGAACTGAAGCTGATGATTGCCGTTACCAGGCCTAAATTTTTTATGCCGGTACACGGAGAATTTAAGCAATTGAAAAAACACGCGGACCATGCTGAATCGCTGAATATTAAATCATCCCATATAATAATAGCAAAAAACGGGGATATACTGGAACTTACTAAAAAGACCTTTAAAAAAACGGGTAAAATTCCACTGCTTGAGATGTATGTCGACGGTGCAGAGATAGGGGATGTTGCAAGCGATGTAATAAAAGAAAGACATCTGATGTCAACAGACGGTATATTCTATACATCGATGGTTATCTCCCAGGGGATGCTGTTAAGTAAACCGGAGGTTGTGACCAAGGGTTTTATAGGTAAAGAGAACACAAAACTTCATGGACAGCTTCAGAAAGATATTGAGGAAAAACTGAACAGGATGCTGAGAGAAAGAAAAAGCGCTGAAGAAATTGAGGATTTTCTTAAAAAAAGCTTAAAGAATTATATTTATAAACTTACAAAAAGAAATCCCATAATAATTGTTAAAGTGATCGAGGTATAAATAATGTTTAATATGTTTTTTGCCCTGATAATACTCGGGGCATTTCAGGGTATTGCTGAATTTCTGCCGATATCCTCTTCCGGGCACCTGGCCCTGCTGGAACAGTCTGCAATTTTGAAGAATTTAATGAGTATGCCCGATCAGAAGATCAATCTGCTGATAAATGTAAGTCTTCATGTTGCTACACTGATAGCAGTGCTTATATATATGAGAAAAGATATAATACATATAATAAAAGGTTTTTTCACAGGTTTTTTAAAGAAAGATTTTTCAAATCCGGATTTTCTTGCCGGAGTATACGTAATTTTAGCGTCAATACCGGCAGGGTTGCTCGGATTTTTATTTAAAGATTTTTTCGAGAAGGTTTTTTCATCTGTCACGGCAGTGCTTATTTTTCTTATCATTAACGGATTTATACTTATTGCGGCTAATAAAATTCCCTCAAAAGGCCGAAAATTAGAAGAGGCAGGAGTTCCAAGATCATTGATTATCGGTTTCTGCCAGGCTGTTGCAATTCTTCCCGGGATTTCCAGGTCGGGATCGACTATCGCAGGCGGTTTGTTCTGCGGTTTAGAAGGAGTTGAAGCGGCCCGTTTTTCTTTTTTAATGGCGATTCCTGTAATTGCCGGAGCAGGTTTGTTTGAAGGGCTGAAAATTTCAGCGGGGAACTATCCTCCTGAAATATTCGCTCCGATTGCAGCCGGGATGATTGTTTCAATTATTGTTGCGCTTGTTTCTATCAGTATCCTGTTCTGGGTGGTTAAAAAGGTTAAGCTTGATATTTTCGGTTACTATACCATTTCATTAGGCGTAATTGGCCTGGCTGTTAAGTTTCTTTTTTAAAAGTTCTTTAGTGCTTTGACTATTTGAATAATGCTTGTTGTCATTCCCGTGAAGACGGGAATCCGGATTTTGAATAACAATCGGATACACGCTTTCGCGAGTGTGACATCATGATTATCAAGTGATTATGCTGAGTTAAGAAAAAGCGGTTAAAGAACAGGCAGAAACTTGACAATTGAACTGCGGAGGGAGCGGTGTTTGAGGATAAAAGATATAAAGAAATATCGGGAATTCTTCTATTCCTTGCAGGAATAATATTTCTTCTCGGTATTTCAAGTTACGTTCATACAGATTACACAGCTCTTGTATTTAACAGGCCTGTTTCGAACCTCGTAGGACCAATCGGCGCGCTGATAGGTCATATATTCAGATCCGCGTTCGGGATCTCTTCCTATTTGTTAGTAATGATGCTTTTTCTTTCAGCATGGGCAGTCTTTAAAAACGGGGAAGTTACTTCTGTTTCCGATAAACTGTTCGCGCTGTTCTTTTTAACAATAAGCTTTTCATCCTTCCTTGCAATAGGGAGTGCCGATATATACCAGAACAGCGGCGGTTTTATCGGTTATTATATTTATCATTTTTTTAAATCGGTCGCCGGTCTTGTAGGTGCATACCTTATTATTATTATAATGAACCTCGTCGGTCTTATTCTTTTAGGTACAGTTTCGTTAACCCTGTTTTTTGAAAATGGCGGAATATTTGCAGAAGGCAGAGGATTAAAAAAATTTTTTGCCTTAATATCGGTTAAGAAGTATAATGACCAGGTTTCTTCAGATATTATGGATGGTCTGTATTCCGGGAAAAAAATTCCATGGATTACACGAAAGAGAATTATAATCGGCAGGAAGGAGAGCAGGGAAGAAGATTCTTTAAAATACCTGGGGATGAATGTTTCCGCAGCAGCAGGCGAATCGATATTTAAAAAGGGAGATGACAGGATCGGAAATATTCTCCGTGAAAGCAGCATAAGTCATGGAGAAAGGATGCTGGATGAGAATGAATTCGGCCTCGATGATGATTATTCCTGTGAAACGGACGACATAGCTGTTTCAGTTAAGAAAGAATCCGGTGCAGAAAAGATTTATACAAAAGAAAATTTTCGTGAATATGACGAAGAGTTTATAGAAAAACCTGAAATAAAAGATACTCGCAAACCTGATGAATACTCCCTGAAGAAAAACAGGATATTTGAAATTGATCAGGATATCCCTGAACCAGTTAAAGATGAAGTTTATGAAACGGAAGCCGAGACAGAAGCTGAAATTGAAGAGATAAGAAAAAACGAAAAATTTTTCAGTGACCCGGACCAGGTTGTTGCCGAAGAAAAAGTTTTTAAAGAACTGAAAATTAATAAAGAGTATATAATTCCAACCACATTTTTATACAATTCGGAACCGGTAGATACGGAAACATGGGAGATTGAGATAAAAAAGAATTCCCAGCTGCTGGTCCGTACCCTTGCAGATTTCGGAATTGAATCCAGGGTCATCAATGTCAACAGGGGACCGGTAATTACTTTATATGAAATGCAGATTGCCGCGGGTATTAAAATCACGCGTGTTGTCGGTCTTGCCGATGATATAGCGATGGCGCTGGCGGCATACAGGGTCAGGATTGTAGCCCCGATTCCCGGGAAATCCGCCATAGGGGTGGAGCTTCCAAACAGGAAAAGGGAGATGGTGACTCTCGGCGATATTATCAAGTCCAAGGCATATCAGGATCAGAAAGGGAGCCTTAAAGTAGCGCTGGGTAAAGATGTTCTCGGTTTTCCCGTTATGCTTGATCTGAAAAAACAGCCGCATCTTCTGATCGCCGGAGCCACGGGCGCAGGGAAGTCGGTATGTGTAAACTCCATTATTACAAGTATTGTATATAATTATGATCCTAACTATGTAAGGTTTATTCTTGTTGATCCGAAGATGGTTGAACTCCAGTTTTACAACGGAACACCCCATCTCCTTACCCCTGTAAT
>Ga0116171_10006169_pt1 | contig 10399 bp, 8 predicted proteins | sample AD_JPNHW2_MetaG_FD_89798 | JGI IMG/M metagenome (GOLD analysis project Ga0116171, IMG submission 89798) | Active sludge microbial communities of municipal wastewater-treating anaerobic digesters from Japan - AD_JPNHW2_MetaG | ecosystem: Engineered > Bioreactor > Anaerobic > Digestate | place...
GCCATCGCACGTCAGCCTGAAGCTTACTCGAAGATTCAGCTCGCAATGATCATCTCGGCAGCGCTTATCGAAGGGGCAGCCCTCTTCGCTATCGTTGTCGCAATGATAAAGGGCTAAAATCAAAAAAAGCCTGCAACGGTTGGTTGCAGGCTTTACAAATGAATTTTTAAAAACACCATAAAATGTTACTACAAAGCAGTCTTGCCAGTCCCGCCATAGGGACAGTCTTCTGGACAACGCTTATCTTCCTCATCCTGCTCGTCCTGCTCTGGAAGTTTGCATGGGGGCCCATCATGAAAGCCGTCAAGGCGCGTGAAGACATGATCAACAACGCGCTTGAGTCAGCCGAGAAGGCCCGTGAGGAGATGAAGGTGCTGCAGGCTGACAATGAGATTATCCTGCGCAAGGCGCGCGAGGAGAGGGACAAGATCCTACGTGATGCACGTGTGGCCTATGACCGGATGATGGCCGAAGCCAGGGAGAAGGGGCAGTCAGAGTCAGATGCACTGGTGCGCCGCGCCAGGGAGCTAATCGAGCGCGAGAAGGTGTCAGCCATTGCCGAGGTGAAGAAGGAGGTGGCCAGGCTGGCCATCGAGGTGGCCTCAAAAGTGGTGGGGGAGACCCTTAAGAGCGATGTGGAGCAGCAGAAGCTGATCGAAAGATACATTAACGACATCGAAGCAAACAGGAACTGATCCCATGAATTCAGCCAGGATAGCTGTAAGATATGCGAAGGCGCTCTTCGAACTAGCCCTTGAAGGCGGCACTGTTGACGGCGTCTACAGGGACATGAAGGCATTAAGCCGCCTCTGTGCCATGGAGGAGGTGAAAGGTGTGATCAGAAATCCCGTTATCCCGCAGCAGAAGAGAAAGGATGCAATCATAGCCCTTGCCGGTGATGACGCTGAGAAGCTGACGGTTGATTTCATCGGTTTGATGTTCAGCCACGGCCGTGGTGATTACCTTGCCGCGGCAGCCCGTAACTTCATTGACCTCACCCGCCGGCACAGGGGCATACGCCAGGTGACCGTCACCACTGCCGTTCCCGTCGATGATGCGACAAAGAAGGAGATGGCTGCCCTGATCGCAGGAGAAAAGGGAGGCACAATTGAGTTCAACGAGCAGATAGATGAGTCAATTATCGGCGGATTTATTCTCAGGGTCGATGACTCATACATTGACGCCAGCGTAAGGAACAGGCTGAACAGATTCAGAAAGGAGTTTTCACTGGCAGGATATGCCGAAAAGTAGTTTATAAGATTCAGAGATATGACTAATATTAAACCTTCAGAGGTATCACAGATTTTAAGGCAGCAGCTTGAAGGAGTAAAGACAGCCATTGATGTTGAGGAAGTGGGGACGGTGTTGCAGGTCGGTGACGGCATTGCACGCATTTACGGCCTGAAGAATGTGGGATCCAACGAGCTGATCGAGTTCGTCGAGTCAAACATCAAGGGTATTGTTCTCAACCTTGAGGAGGACAATGTCGGAGCTGTTATTCTCGGCCCCTCGGAGAAGATCAAGGAGGGTGACATAGCCCGCCGCACCGGCAGGATATCATCCATCATGGTGGGTGAGGGTCTGCTTGGCAGGGTCATCACCACCACCGGTGATCCGATTGACGGCCGCGGCCCGGTAACGGGAGAGCTTTACGAGATGCCTTTTGAGAGAAAGGCGCCGGGCGTCATCTTCCGTCACCCGGTGAAACAGCCGGTGCAGACCGGCCTCAAGGCCATCGATGCCATGATACCAATAGGCCGCGGTCAGCGCGAGCTCATCATCGGTGACCGGCAGACAGGCAAGACGGCTATCGCCATTGACACCATCATCAACCAGAAGAGCGAGTATGACAAGGGCAAACCGGTATACTGCATCTATGTGGCAATAGGGCAGAAGGGATCAACCGTGGCAAACATAGCAACCACCCTCGAACAATATGGCGCCATGGACTATACCGTCATTGTAAGCGCCACTGCTGCCGACTCTGCGGCAGCACAGTTCTATGCTCCCTTTGCAGGAGCCGCAATTGGCGAGTTCTTCCGTGACACCGGCCGTGATGCCCTGATCATTTATGACGACCTCTCCAAGCAGGCTGTTTCATACCGCGAAGTTTCACTGCTGCTTCGCCGTCCGCCCGGCCGCGAGGCTTACCCTGGTGATGTCTTTTACCTGCACTCACGCCTTCTCGAGAGGGCAGCAAAGATCATCGGATCAGACGATGTGGCAGCAAGGATGAATGACCTGCCCGACTCAATACGCCATTTGGTGAAGGGTGGCGGATCACTCACCGCCCTCCCGATCATCGAAACCCAGGCAGGTGACGTCTCAGCATATATCCCGACCAACGTGATATCAATCACTGACGGCCAGATATTCCTGGAGTCAAGCCTCTTCAACGCAGGCATCAGGCCCGCAATCAACGTGGGCATATCGGTGTCAAGGGTAGGAGGTAACGCCCAGATCAAATCAATGAAGAAAGTGGCCGGAACGCTTAAGGTTGACCAGGCACAATACCGTGAGCTGGAAGCCTTCTCGAAATTCGGTTCTGACCTTGATCCCGCTACCCTTGCAGTGCTTGACAAGGGCGCCAAGAACGTTGAGATCCTGAAGCAGAACCAGTACTCACCGGTGAAGGTTGAGGAGCAGGTAGCCATCATTTACTGCGGCACGAAGGGATTGCTCAGGGATGTGCCGGTGCATAAGGTAAGGCTGTTTGAAAACGACTTTCTGGCGTTCATGCGTGACAATCACGGTGACGTGCTTGAAACCATCAAAAACGGAATCATCAATGACGAAGTGACCGGTGTGCTTGACAGGGCTGCAGCTGAGGTTGCATCACGGTACCAGTCACGCTAGTCTCAAAGGATAGATAAACAGGATGGCTAATCTGAAAGCGATAAGGGTCAGGCTGAGCTCGGTCAAATCAACCAGGCAGATCACCTCTGCGATGAAGATGGTGGCTGCCGCCAAGCTGCGCAAGGCACAGGACGCGATAGTGCAGCTCAGGCCTTATGCCGAAAAGCTCAATGAGATCCAGGCCGGGCTCAGCGCTGCATTGCGCGACACCGAGACCGATAACATATATGCCGGAAGGAAAAAGGGCAACGGAAAGGTTCTGCTTGTGGTGGTCACATCCAACAAGGGGCTTTGCGGGGCATTCAATGCCAACGTGATCAGGGAAACCAGGCGGATCATGGCCGAAAAATACAGCCAGGAGGCCAGGAGGGGTGATCTGGCGGTGATGACAGTGGGGAAGAAGGCGAATGACGCGCTCAGGAAGCTTAAGTGCCACATCATTGAGGATCACAGTGACCTTTACACGGGTCTGACATTTGACAGGGTCTCGGCGCTGGCTGACAAACTGATGAGACTCTACGTTTCGAAGGAGTATGATACCATCGAGATAGTTTACAACCAGTTTAAAAATGCAGCGGTACAGAAGCTCACCGATGAGGTGTTCCTGCCAGTGACAATGGAGGTTTCGTCAGGAGCTTCCGCAGCGCCTGCAGACTATATATACGAGCCTGACCAGGTCAGCATCGTCTCTGAACTCATTCCGAAGACATTGCGCATAAAGCTGTACCGCTCACTTCTTGACTCGTTCGCCGCTGAGCACGGTGCACGGATGACTGCCATGCATCAGGCTACGGACAATGCCACGGAACTTATCAGGGACCTTACCCTGCAGTACAACAAGGCGCGCCAGGCCTCCATCACCAACCAGCTGCTCGAGGTGGTCAGCGGCGCTGAAGCGCTAAACGGATAACGGAAGGAGACAGACATGTTCACCAGCGAATACCTGAGAGAACTGACAGACAAGGCAATAGCCAGCCTCGGTGGCACACCGGAGGCAGACAGGCTCTTTGAACCCGTAAGATACATCATGTCTATCGGGGGAAAGAGACTCAGACCGGTTATGTGCCTTTTGTCCTGCAACATCTTCAGGGACAAGATTGACGAGGCAGTAATGCCGGCGGTGGGCATAGAGGTGTTTCATAACTTCACCCTGATCCATGATGATATCATTGACAAGGCTGAGGTAAGACGGGGATCTCCTACAGTACACGCCAAGTGGGGTCCGGATCAGGCCGTATTGTCAGGCGATGTAATGGCATTCGTTGCAGTGGAGTGCATAGGTCAGGCCCCTGAAAAGGCCCTGCCGAAGGCGCTGAAACTCTTCAACCGTACCGCCATTGAGGTGTGCACCGGTCAGCAGCTCGACCTTGACTTTGAGAAGAAAGGGGTGGTGTCAGAAGCCGAATACCTTCGCATGATAGAGCTGAAGACTGCGGTGCTGGTGGCCGCTTCCCTCAAGATGGGAGCAATCATCGGAGATGCTTCCGAAAAAGACCAGGACCTGCTTTACGAATTTGGACGCTGCCTTGGCATCGCCTTCCAGATTCAGGATGACGTTCTTGACACCTATGGCGATACAAAGTTGTTCGGTAAGAAGACCGGCAGCGATATAGTGGCAAATAAAAAGACCTACCTCCTGGTGAAAGCCCTTGAGATGGCCGGCGGCAGCAGGCTTACCCGCCTCAGGAAGCTTCTCGGGCCCGGCAACAATGACCCGGAAGCGAAAGTCAGGGATGTGAGGGCTGTCTATGATGAACTGGAAATAAGGCTGCAGGCTGAGAACCTTGCCTATGACTATTTTAACAGGGCATTCCAGGCGCTTGACCAGGTATCGGTAAATGGAGAGAGAAAGAACGAACTGAAACAGCTTGCGGTGAGTCTCATCGGAAGGGTAAAATAAATTTCGCCCCGTCAGGGGCAAAGTATATAAACAGCAGATTATCAGATTACATTGAAACAGATTTAAGTCAGAGAGATGGCAAAGAAAACAGGAGTGATAAGTCAGGTCATCGGGCCTGTGGTTGACGTTACCTTCGATATGGCCGGAACCGATATGCCGAACATCCTTGATGCGCTTGAAATCAAGCGTCATGACGGATCGGTGCTGGTTGTGGAGTGTCAGCAGCACATAGGTGAAAAGACCGTCAGGGCCATAGCCATGGATTCAACCGACGGACTGCAGCGCGGGATGGAGGTTGTAGCTACCGGGCAGCCGATAGTTATGCCGGTGGGTGACCAGATAAGAGGACGACTGATGAATGTAACAGGCATGCCTATTGACGGCATCGGGCCCCTTGACAAAAAGGGAGGCTATCCCATTCACCGCAAACCGCCGAAATATGAGGACCTGTCGACTGAGAAGGAGGTGCTTTATACCGGCATCAAGGTTATTGACCTGATCGAGCCTTACTCCAAGGGAGGAAAAATCGGTCTCTTCGGGGGAGCAGGCGTGGGAAAGACCGTTGTCATCCTTGAGCTTATCAACAATATTGCAAAGGCCTATTCCGGTCTTTCCGTCTTCGCCGGCGTGGGTGAGCGCACCAGGGAGGGCAATGACCTCCTCCGTGAGATGCTTGAAGCCAATGTAATATCATACGGCAAGGAGTTTCTTGATGATATGGAGAAGGGCGGCTGGAACCTTGACCTCGTTGACCGCGAGGTGCTGAAGGAGTCGAAGCTGGCTCTTGTCTTCGGCCAGATGAACGAGCCTCCCGGTGCACGCGCACGCGTGGCTCTCTCGGGCCTCTCCGTGGCAGAATACTTCCGTGACGGTGAGGGTGAGGGAACTGGAAGGGATATCCTCTTCTTCATGGATAACGTCTTCCGTTTCACCCAGGCAGGTTCAGAAGTGTCTGCCCTGCTGGGGCGAATGCCCTCAGCCGTGGGTTACCAGCCCACCCTTGCAACAGAGATGGGTGTGATGCAGGAGAGGATCACCTCTACGCGTCACGGATCAATCACTTCGGTTCAGGCTGTCTATGTGCCTGCCGATGACCTTACTGACCCGGCCCCTGCAACAACCTTTGCCCACCTCGATGCCACCACGGTGCTGAGCCGTAAGATCTCCGAACTTGGTATCTACCCGGCTGTAGACCCTCTTGACTCAACATCCAGAATACTTACCCCCGAGATCGTTGGCGAGGAGCACTACCGCTGCGCACAGAGAGTCAAGGAGATACTGCAGAGATATAATGAGTTGCAGGACATCATTGCCATCCTGGGCATGGATGAGCTCTCCGAGGAGGACAAGCTTGTCGTCCACCGTGCACGCAGGGTGCAGAGGTTCCTCTCACAGCCATTCCATGTGGCCGAACAGTTCACCAACATTCCCGGTAAACTGGTGTCGATAGAAGACACCATCAGGGGATTCAACATGATAATTGACGGCGCCGTAGACCAGTATCCCGAGGCTGCCTTCATGCTCGTCGGAACCATAGAGGATGCCATCGCCAAGGGCGAAAAGCTGATCGCAGAGAGCAGGTAACCATTAAAAAAGCCGGACGTGAAGATTGAAATCATTACACCTGACAGGAAGATCTATACGGGGGAGATACGCTCGGTGAGAGTGCCGGGAAGAAAGGGCTCATTCCAGGTACTGAAGGACCATGCGCCCATCATATCAACCCTTGATGCCGGGCCGGTGATCATTGCAGATGACCAGGGCACCGAGGTGAGGTTTGAGATTACCGGCGGCGTTATTGAGGTAAAGAGGAACAGGATAATTCTCCTGGCCGATTCCGTGGTTCAATAGCACAGTAACATGGACAGCAACGAGTTTCGCAGGTACGGGCATGAGATCGTTGAGTGGATAGCCCGGTACTTTGAGAACGTGGAGCAATACCCGGTAAAATCACGTGTCAGACCGGGAGAGATAAAGAATGCATTGCCGGAGCTTCCGCCCTCAGGAAGCGAATCCTTTGATCTTTTCATGAAGGATTTTGATGAGGTTATCATGCCGGGCATCACCCATTGGCAGAGCCCTAATTTCTTTGCATATTTCCCCGCAAACAGCAGTCCTCCTTCGGTGCTTGCCGAGATGCTCACGGCAGCCCTCGGGGCGCAGTGCATGCTCTGGGAAACCTCGCCGGCAGCGGCTGAGCTTGAGGAGAGGATGATGGAGTGGCTCAGGTCAATGACAGGAATCCCGCCGGAATTTGAAGGTGTTATTCAGGACAGCGCCTCATCGGCTACCCTGGCAGCGCTTATAACCGCCCGGGAAAAGGTCACCCGTTTCCGATCCAACAGGGAAGGACTCTCTGATGCAGGCCGTCTCCGCATTTATGTCTCAACCCAGACTCACTCATCGGTGGAGAAGGGGGCAGGGATTGCCGGATTTGGACGCGATAACCTGGTGAAGGTGGCTGTCAGGAGTGACTTTTCCATGGATCCCGGGGCCCTGGAGATGGCAATACAGAAAGATATTGCCCAAGGGTATGTCCCCTGCTGTGCCGCTGCCACCCTTGGCACCACGGGAACCACTGCCATTGATCCGTTGAGAGAAATAGGCGTGATCTGCCGTAAACATGGAATCTGGCTGCATGTTGACGCTGCCCTGGGCGGAACGGCCCTCCTGCTCCCCGAGATGCGCTGGATGGCTGACGGGATCGAATATGTTGACTCACTTGTATTCAATCCCCACAAGTGGATGTTCACCAACTTCGACTGTTCTGCATATTTTGTCAGGGATGCTGCATCCCTGATCCGCTCATTCGAGATACTTCCCGAATACCTTAAGACCCGCACCAGGGGAGAGGTGAATGATTACCGCGACTGGGGCATCCCTCTCGGGAGACGCTTCAGGGCGCTGAAGCTGTGGGCGGTGATCCGCTCTTATGGCGTTGAGGGCCTGCAATCTGCGATACGCGGGCATATAAGGCTGGCGAAGATGCTTGCCGGGCTGATTGAGGCCGACAGGAATTTCGGGCTTATGGCTCCGGTGCCGCTGAATACGGTCTGCTTCCGGTACTGCCCCGCCGGCATGAGCGATAAGGATGCCAACACTCTGAATGAGAAAATAAACCATGCCCTCAATGACACGGGGAAAATTTATCTCACGCACACAAAGGTTGAAGGCAGGTACGTTCTGAGGATGGTGACGGCCCAGACCGGCGTAGCGGAACGGCACATACTGCAGGCATGGGATCTCATCAGGGAGACAGCGTCAGCGCTCTCGTCCCAGGACGGTGCCGTAGATGTTGACTGAAAAAGCCCCGTTCACGAAGTATTTATCTTCACGCGGCATATAGCCCGCCCGTACCCCCGCGCTTATCTCAAAGGGGAACCTCAGCACGTAGAAGTCAGCCATCAGCTCCGATCCCACTGAGCTGAACCAGTCTGCTCCGGCGGTAAAGCTCCTGTCATCATAGTTGCGGACATCCACCCCCTTTGAGTAGTCATAGAATAGTGTGCCCCTGATCCTCTTGAGGTACAGGAAGCTGCCTGCAGCCAGGTCAGGATAGAAGAGCGGCATTGTATAGTCAGCAGAGAAGGAGAAGAGTTTTTCCGCAACCAGGTCGTAATCATAACCGCGAGGCCATGGAAGTGTGTTGCGGTAAATCTGTTTCCGGGCCGGGGCCTGGTTCTCCCAGCCGGCCCTGAAGGAGAGGCTGTGGTTCGACAATGCGCCGGGAAAGAAGAGGATTGTCCGGGCATAGCTTTTGGAGTTGTACAGTTTTGTGTCCCATGGCGTTGTGGTCAGCCGCAGATCGAATACCTGTCCCCACCTCGGGTTGATGTCACGGTAAGCCGTACGGAAGGTATTTGAGAAATAGAACCTGCCGGTAAGGCTGAGTACGTCCCTGTCAAACCGGTTCTCGGCTGATATCCAGGTATCCCTGTTGCGGAAACTGATGTATAGGGCGGGCATCAGCATCTGTCTGAATTTACCGCGCGCGAACCACAACTGGTCATAGATGCTCAGGTTTAGCTGCAGGTCGGTCCCCGGATTCTCCGGCGGCTGGTTCTCGCTGGTGTCACTTATGATCAGCTGGTCTCCTCCCCATTCTGCCTCTGCATCAATGACCGGGTGCCAGCCTTTCCATGTGACCCCGGAGTGCAGATAGTGGTTGCCTTCACTGTATTCATACCCCACGGTGGAGATAAGGGTGCTCAGGTGGTTCTGTGACATCAGTGTCAGGCCCGGTCTTATGGTGGTGGGATCGGTCCGGATCTCATCCAGGTCGGCATAGAACGGGAACCAGCTATGGAAATTGAACAGGTTTGAAATTTTGCGGTATGGTCTGGGTTCAGGGATTAGCGGCATGGGTGTGTCACTCAAGGAGTCAGCTGCGGGCGTATGCACCACCGGCGGGGACGGGTCCTTTCCGGGAACTTTGCCTGGCATGGGCGCCACCGGCGGAAAAATCTCATGGCCGGTCACAAATGCCGGTCCGGCAGTGGCTGAGGTCTTTTCGGAGGCAATGACGAATCCGCCCGCAGTATAATCAGAGAAGAGCAGCTCACTGCCGGTGACTGAAAATCCGGAGATTCCGAACCGGGAGCCTGTAACTCGTTCCACAGGTCCGGCGCCCGCAATACGGTAAATATTGTCAGAGCCGTCTCCCTGTGCAAGGAAGAAGAGAGTGTCATTGTGGATCTTCGCCTGCACTATGTCAGTATGACTCTCTTCCAGGTTCACGGTCCATATCTTGCCGGTGGGCCTGTATGTTCTGATTCCCTCTCCCTGCTGGTTCAGGGTGACCATGGTGACTTCGCGGCCGTCAGATGACCATGCCGGTCGCTGGAGTATAAGACTTTCGGGCGGAACGAGGTTCATCAGCACTTCTCCGGTATGAGAGTCGAGGAAAACCAGGGAACAGACCATGTCAGGGGTGGTTGAAACGGCAACTATGGTGCGTCCGTCAGGTGAAAGGTCCGGTGCGGTATACCGTGTACGGCTGGTTACATCGGTTATTAAGCCTCCCGGGAGATCAAGCCTCTTTATCACCGAGTAGTCACGGTTATCCCACCTTATATCATGGTGTTGTTCTGCCCATACTATAGTATTACCAGAGAACGAGAAAAAGTAAGGATATATGTATCCGGTGGTGGTAATATTCAGCTCTTTCCCTCCACCATTTTCGGTAATAACGAACCGCGACGGATCGGACAGGGAAGTCCGCAGGGATATTATCCTTCCGTCATCCGACCTGTAGGGGGTGAAGTGGCTGACATAATTCCTTTTCCTGCTTAAGCTCAGCGGGGTGTACTCCTTCACTCCTTCAGGACTGCTTTTGCTCCAGTTTCTTTCGAGGGCAGCGAAGGCAGAATCATAGAGCTTTCTTTTACTGAGTCCGGTCTCTCTTGTCAGGACTGTGTTGACGGGATTGGGAAAATAGCCTGAGGATACCCTTTCTGTTACCCTGTTCCATGTGTCGGGGTCAATGGTCCGGAGGTGGTTCATCATGAGGTATCCGAAGACATAATGGTCAGGGGTGAAATTCCGGTATGAGCCTGAGAGCATTTTATCGTATCCGTAAATCTCTTCCGGTCTGAGGGTCAGTGCCATGGCGCCCCGGATGAAGGCATTGCTCCGCCCCCTGCC
>Ga0116171_10006170_pt1 | contig 10395 bp, 14 predicted proteins | sample AD_JPNHW2_MetaG_FD_89798 | JGI IMG/M metagenome (GOLD analysis project Ga0116171, IMG submission 89798) | Active sludge microbial communities of municipal wastewater-treating anaerobic digesters from Japan - AD_JPNHW2_MetaG | ecosystem: Engineered > Bioreactor > Anaerobic > Digestate | place...
CTAGCTGCATTTTAGACTCACCAGATCCGCATTAACCCTTTCCAGTTTGTGCTGGACATCTAAAAACGTTGCCCTTGGTGTCCGGCGTGCTTGGTGGCCAGCGTGACAGTGAAGATTAATAGGGTATAGTGGCAGAGACTTGCATCATGATTTATTTTGTGACCAGCAATAAAGGAAAGTACGCTGAGGCGCAGGCAATGTTTGGCGATCTCGTGCAGAGGAACATCGGTTATACTGAGATTCAGGCAGACACTTTGGAAGAAGTGGCTCTCTATGGCATGAAAGAGGTCGCCCTTCGGCTGGAGGGACCGGTAATGCTCGAAGATGCAGGCCTCTTCGTGCAGTCTCTGGGAGGATTTCCAGGGGTCTATTCTGCCTATGTTCAGAAGACGATAGGCAATGCCGGAATACTGCGGCTCATGGAGGGCGAAGAGGATAGGGCAGCTTACTTCAAATCAGTGGTCGCTTATGTTGAACCGGGGATGGAAACCAGATTATTCTCCGGAGAGGTGCATGGGCAGATCGGCTTTGAGCCTCGGGGCAATCAGGGATTTGGCTATGATCCCATATTCTACGTCAATGGCATAAGCCTGGCTGAGATGGATCTGGAAAAGAAGAATCAAATATCCCATCGCGCCAAATCCATGCGCGCTCTTAATGAATGGAAGCAAAGTCGATAAATTTTTTACTTTTAACTTTATTATAATTATTATATCAAATTCATCTATCCTGGCTGCCTCTGGATCGAGATTTCATTTCAGTTTTTTTTCCAGAGCACAGCGCGGAAGCATCTTGTCGTCGATTGCGTTAATGTAGGGCGCCTGGACAGCAGAAATGTAGACCTTGCGATCCCCTACCATTATTATCTGATCTGTAGCCTTGGGCGGGCTGATCCTGACAGAGAACATCAATGGCCCTTCACAGGTTGTGGCCACGCGCAGGTCGGTAGATCGGGCCCGGATATACTCTTCCATCTCGGGTGTGATTTTGAAGGAGAGAGGTTTCGCAGTCATTGCCCGTAATTTCTCGATCATCTATTTAGGCATTTGTTCCGGCCCAAAATGATTATATCCATATTTTCCTTTCTCAACGTTCATGAAGATATGGAATAATTTATCAAAAATGGCTATGCTGGTTTGCATCTTCCTATTGATGGCCTCGATGGCAGACTCCCAGATGAACCGGGACAGCCCTCTTCTGGGCAGCAAGCTTCCCAGGACAGATGACCAACTCGTCACAGGACAGAGCCAGCAGGCTGTGTCAACGGTTGTGATTTCTGCTCCGTTCAATGATCAAGCAGTCTCTGATCTGTCGATATCTGCAGATCCGAATGATACCTCCTGCAATGCCGTCTCATTCCTTGTGACGCTGACTCCGTCTTCCAGCAGCTCTTCCGGATATCAGCCGGTAAAGGTAAGGGTGCTGGAAAACCGCCTGGGAATTCCCACCGCGGTCGCTGAGCTTACGCTTCTCATGCCGGTTACAGGCGGCTCCATCCATGAAACAATCGGCTTTTCCAGCGCCACTTCATCAGCTGGGTCCAGCGGCGCAAATGAGATCACAGTGACCGCTGATCCGGACAACCAGATCAAAGAGACAAATGAAGGAAACAATGTTATAACCATCAGCGGAACTTGCTAGAATTCATTTTGCTGGAATGGATGATGGTCCTCCAGCATTCTATTTATTTTAAAATGTAAGGCACTTAGGTCAGGCTTGATGTCCGTCCAGAAAAGTCAAAGTCCTTTTTCGCATTCAATTGCGTCTTATGTCTTGCTTCTCGATTCTTGCTTCTTGCTATGTTTCATCATTCGCCGCGATTGAAGAAGCCGGCAAATTTAGTATGCCGGGCGAAAAGACAATCATCTCGCCTTCCAGCTATGCTTGCCAGCCATTTTCAAAAGATCTCTTTTCAGAAACAAATGAGCAATGTTCAAAGAGAAGGGGCAGATTAATAAATAGTGGCTGTATAAGATTAATGGATGGAAATGTCTGAAGATGAAAAGCCCACTACAAGACAATCAATGCCGCAATTCATTCCCAAACTTAAAGGCAAGAAAGTCACAATTCGGTTGATCTCAGGTGGCCAGCCGGTCGTTGGCACAGTTGACTCGTTTAACTCTTATGAGATCCTCCTCGTAACCGCAAAGGGTGAGATACTGGTCTTCAAGCACGCCATTGCCACTATCGAGAGCGTGGATGAGCAGCGAGGTTATAAGCCGAATCTCTAGTTTTAATATTTTTTGGATAATTGTCATTGGGGATACGAATATCATTAATTGCCAATAAGTGCCCTGGGGGAATTACATGAGCCTGAAGGTTACAATGCTGGGTACGGGCGTAGGCGTCCCTCAGCCCGGACGCTCCCAGGCGGCGATATTGGTGGAGAATGATAGAGCTCTGCTTCTGGATTGCGGGGCGGGAACCCTCCTGCGCCTTGATGAGGTGGGACATGACCTTGAAGCGCTGGACAGCGTGCTTCTCACGCACCTCCATCTGGACCATGTCTCCGACCTGCTGGCGCTGGCAAATGCTCGCTTTCTGGCGGACCTGCCTGCGTTGCATATATTCGGGCCTCAGGGCACAGAGGTCTATTTCAGGATCGCCAAGAGCATCTACCACAACCTCGATAAGATGAATGCAACTGTGCAAGAGCTCAGGCCGATGGACTCGTTTTCCCTGAAGGGCTTTGACATCTTTGTCGAGGAGGCGCGCCATAGCGTGCCGGCCCTCGCGTATCGCCTGGAATCGGAGGAGAAGGTGATCGTCTATTCCGGAGACACTGAGCCCTGCCCACGGGTGGCGGCACTCGCGAAAGATGCCGACCTGCTCATTCACGAATGCTCATTTCCTGAGCCATTTGATGTCACCAATCACACCACGCCCAAAAAGCTGGGCAGCATGATCAGGAATATGGGCATCAAGCGGGTGGTGCTCACCCATCTTTACCCGCAGGCGCTGGGATGCGAGGATGAGATGGCTGAGCAGGTGATTGAGCTGTCCGGTTCGCCGGCAATCGTGGGCTGGGATATGATGAGCGTGGTGATTTGATTGATTTATCCTCCTGACTTCAGCTTCTCGGCCATAGCGCTGCTCTCGTTGGCTTCCCTGTATCTGCCCAGCTTCTCCAGGGCATAAGCTCTCTCCTCCCAGGCTCTGATATTGGATTGATTGCGGGAGAGAATGTCATCGTACGAATCGACGGCTTTGTCCCATCTTCCCATGCTGCCGGAAATGATGGCGCTGTCAAAGTCATCCTGATCGCGGCCCGCGTCTCCCTTGATGGAATCCTCGACTGCATAAACCAGAAAACCTGCGAAAAGAAGGATCACCGTCAGCAGGCCTAATCCGGCAAGTACAACGCTCAAGAATATCGCCTGGTCAACGGGTTTTCTCTTCGCGCTGCCCTCTTCAGGCCCGGCCTGACCGAGAATGGACCTCAGGCGCGCGGGAGTGATCAGAGCCAGCAGCCCGGCTGCGGTGAGAAGAACGCCCGGTGCAGTCCACATGATCCATCCCAGAAGGCCGAGGAAGGCAATCCAGGCGATGTATCCGGCGGCAAAGCCCAATAGGCCGCAGCCGAGGAGAAGCCAGGCGGCTTTTTTCCGGTTTCGGCTGTAGAGAACCCCCCCGGCGATGCCTGCCAGGCTGAGAAGCAGGAAGGCAAATCCACCCATCTGGATGAGTTCGCTCCAGCCGCGGGGAATGTGGGATGATGAGCCGCCTATTATCGAGGCTATGATATCAAAAACGGCGATAAGCAGCCCAACCAATCCACCCAGGATGGCAAGGGTTTGGATGGTGAGCCTTCCCAGGCGGTCGCTTTCCTGTTTCGGTTCCTGGATTTCTAAAGCTGCCGATTTCTTTTCATCATCATTATGGATCATATTTTTGCCACCAATTGCCTCGTCGCATAGATCAATCCCGTCTCCCTCAACGCATCATCCTCTGGCACCCTCTCAAGCCCCAACTTCCTGGCCAGCTTCGCTGCCATCTCCTCGCCGAAGTAAATCTGCATGCCTTTGAGGCGCAGCAGGAGGAGAAATAGCTCCGCCAGATCCGCCCCGTGCCTCGTACCGTCAAAGAGCTGGTCCAGCCGCTCTTCGGCACTGGCATCTTCCCTGATTCTCGAAGACAATTCCGCTATCCTGGCCCTCAATTTTCCATCGGCTGAGCATATGGGAAAAATGTTAACCTTTTTCTGCTCCTCGCAGATGAGCAGATTCATTCTCGAGAGGTAGAGTGCGGCTATGCAGACCTGCGGCTTTGCGGAATGGATGCTGCAACCCGGCAGAGCAGGATCATAAAAGGGACACGATTCGCCCGGCGCTTTTTTGAGCATCCTGGCCGATCCCACCAGCTCGCCCTTCAGCTCATGGGGCCTGGTGAAGTCCTTCATGAACCTCTTCAGGGAGACGCCCAGGTGCCGGGCGATCCTGCGGCAGTCATCGATGGAAACAGCAATGACCTTCTCCTCCCGGCAGCATCGGCCGCATCTATCGCAAACGAACAGCAGGTTCAATGCAGCGTTTGCCAGGAAATAGGGCTGAAACTCCGGGGAGATCATCCCGTCCATCTCTGCTACGACCTGATCCAGGTTCTTCAGGCCGCCATCCGGAAGTAGATCTTTCAGGGCCTGCATGGCTCTTATGCCTCGATCGATCTCTTCGCTCAAACCCCGATCCCATTCCTGAACATTTCCCTAGCCACCCCTAAAATTTGCCGGATCAAACCTGGATAAACTTTACTTCTATTCTGTCATCAATATCGATGACCGCACCGCATCCCCGCCGCAGCTCTCCCACATTGACGATCCTGGTTTTGCCGATGAGGCCCATTCCCTGCGACTCATGGATATGCCCGCAGAGGAGCAGGTCCGGCTGATACTCCTCCACGAAACGGCGAAGACTGACCGAACCCGAGCTTTCCCCATTGTAAAGAGTATCCTGCACTCCCCGAGGCGGCTGATGGACAATTATTATCTTGAATTCTGTATCGATTATTTTCGGATAGACCGCCGCCAGGGTCTCATAAACCTCGCCATCCTGATGATAGTAGCGGGCGGGGTCTCCCAGACGCCTGGAGTCTCTTGCCACAATTCCCCCCATGCCCAGAAAGCCCAGGCCGGCACGGCGGCAAGAGGATCGATGGAGCATTTTCAGGCGCGCCTGCCCCCACAGATCTGGCACCACATCTTTGTGGTCCATGTTTCCGGGAACTATGAGCACCGGCGAACCCAGGCCGGCCAGAGATAGAGCCACCGGACGGGCCGACTCCTTGCTGCCGCCGTTGTGCAGATCGCCGCAAAAGACGATGAAGTCGGCAAGAAAGCCCTTCAGCCTGCTCAGCATATCGATGCGGTCATGCAGATCAGCCAGCCCCAAAATCCGAAGAGGTCTCTTTGCTCCGGCCATACTCTACCAGATATATCTAAGCGTCAGGATGATATAAATAGAATACGAGGTGGAAACATGAAAAACTCAATACTATTATTATCCGGCATGGTATTCCTGCTGAGCATTATTGCGCTAGCGTCCTATGCATCCGCCGAGTGCACGTCCTGCATGAAAGAAGGGGAATGGTCCGATAGCGCCAACGCCTTTATCAATGGCCAGCCCATTAGCGATGAGCCGATAGCCTTCGGTCCAAAAGTTGTAAGACAGACCTCCTCGCAATTCGAGAACCAGAACAAAGCAACAGATGCGGCAGGGCAGAGCGGCGCTGGTGCCGCAGCAGAGCTAATTCTCAAGAGCATAAATGCCACTCCCGCTCAGGCATATCAGGCAAGCACCGTAAAGATCACTGCCACTTTTGCCCTGAATGGGTCTGCAGATGATCAGGCGGAATTGCAGCTCACTGCCGCGGCAACCATCAAGGACTCGACAGGCAAAGAGGTGGATAAGCTCAACCTGATCCAGACATCAGCAAATGAGTACTCCAAAGATTGGACTGTTAATGTCCCGCCAGGCATCTACAGCGTGGATATCGCCGCATCATCTCTGGAGGCGGCAGGAAGCTTCGCTGATGCTACGCAAATCGAGGTAGTTGCCTCAGGAAATGCCAGCTAGGCTATCTTCCGGCATCAACTTTTTAAGGCATTTTTGAGAAGAGCTGCTAAAAATCCGCTTTCTTTCTGCATATCTCGATGAGATTATGATAAGATTATGGACTTGACGGGATTCGAACCCGTGGCCTCCGCCTTGCGAAGGCGGCGATCTACCACTGATCTACAAGCCCGATTATAAAGAAATGGTTTTAGAGGAGACCTACCTCTTCCACCTCTACTGATTCAACTCCAGGTACCTTGCGGACCGCATCCTCGATCTCATCCGGGCTTCTGCCACCCTTATCGTTCATTATGGTAACGACGATCAGGGCCTTCAATCCGAAGGCTATGGGCATCTCCTGAATGGCATGCAGCCTGGCAAAGGATGGCACGACCTTCTTGATCTCTTCGGCGAGCGCTTTCAGGTCCAAGTCTGCGCTCTCCGGCATGACCTTCATTCTTACTGCTGCGTCTCCCATCGATTACACCTCACGGTCCTGAGAAGCCACAAACTTTGCAAGAATAAACGTTGCTCTGCTTTTTGCATTTGTTACATCTGGCGATCACGGTTCCGCAGCTGGGGCAGGGAAATTTAGTCCCACCCGCGCCGGTCAGCGCAACACCACATGATATGCATTTATCTGGTATTTCTTCCTTCATGTTATCTCCTCCCAGTTGATGTATTTCTCTGTATAAACCTTCCCATAGATAGCCCATAGATGGCACGCAAATGAAGCGAAATCAGGATGAATTTGCCGCGGCTATTCGCTGGCTATTCGCAGCCATATTCCTTTCAGCTCCTGATAATAGTTCCGCCTTCTCCACTCTTCAGAGCGCGGGAAAACTGCTGTGCATCGGTTCCGTTCAGCACCCAGATGCTGCTCCCTTTTATCGGTCCGCAGAGAAGCTCTATGGTGCCAGGATCCACGCAGCTATTGAGCCCCAGCATGTGGCTCGCCTTCACCTCGGAGACAACCTTTCCCTCAAGCACCACACCATCCACATCGGTCGCCTTGATCAGCGGGGCGGAAAGCTGTGCGGCGACCAGGGCGGCCACTGCGTCCGAGGTATAGTCCCAGTTATGCTGAAGACCGCGATCATTCTCAATTAGGGCCTGATACGGCAAGAGAACCTGAACGCCCCCTGGCTCATTCGGGCGGCAGGCCTTCCGGGTGAGAGCAGCCCCGTTTCCGTCCGCCAGAAGATAGGCATACTGCTCCATGGCAAGGATTGCCATCCAGTGCGCGGCCTCCTGGCTGAGATCGCCGCGAGAATAGATCTCCCTTACCAGGTCGGCCATGGGACCGCCGCCCGGCACAACCAGGAAGCTGTAGCCCTCCTCCGCGAGGGCCAGGAGAGCTGCCATAAGCGGCCGGGCGCTGGCAAGCAGGCTTCCTCCCATCTTGAGAACATAAAACGGCATAATCGCAGTGATTGCGCTGAACAGTATTCATACTATCTGCTGAAGCCATCTGATGAGACTATCTGGTGGGACTATCTGCTGAAATCCAGGAAAAATTTCTGACAAAGGCCGATTGGATGTAGGGTAGGGAAGGATCTTGCATTTCATCGACCTTTGCCGTAGAAGCATCCGACTTGAGCCGTAGATAAGCCTTTTGGTTGGCTGGCAGCAAACTGCAGAGCAATGAGCGAGACAAAAAGAATTGTGACCCCTCTTCTGGCAGCAGATGCAGTCATACTATTTGCCGGCGGCATTGTGCTCATCAAGAGGCGAAATCCGCCTTTTGAGGGTTGTTATGCCCTGCCGGGAGGGTTTGTGGAGGTTGGCGAGACGGTTGAGGCGGCGGCGATCAGGGAGGCTCGCGAGGAGACGGGCCTTGATATAGAGCTGCTGGGGTTGGTGGGCATCTACTCGAAGCCCGACCGTGATCCTCGCGGCCATGTGATCTCGGCGGCGTTTCTCGCCCGGGGCAGGGGCGAGCTTCTCGCCGGATCGGACGCCAGAATGGCAGAGGTCTTTGTTCTCAAAAGCCTTCCACCTCTGGCTTTTGATCACGACCGGATCATCGGCGACGCCATATCTCTCGCGAAAAGCGAAAGAGGTAACAGTCAAGTTAAAGTAGAGTAATTGAAATTGGCTCATTCATATGGAAGAGATCAGAGAGCTCATAGAAAAGTATGCGCTGCAAAATGCCGTGAAGTACAAAGCCGCACCCAATGCCGGGGCGGTCATGGGCAAGCTCCTGGGTGAACACGCAGAGCTGCGGGCCCGGGCTAAAGAGCTATCGCCCCTGGTTAAAGAGGTTCTGGCGGGCGTGGAGAAGACCGGCCTGGCACAGTGGCAGGAGAGGCTGCAGGCCATTGCCCCGGAACTGCTGACAGAGCTCTCAGAAAAAAAGGAGCCGGACAAGGGCCTGCCTGCTCTGCAAGGGGCGGAAAACGGTGTGGTGATGCGGTTTGCTCCTAACCCCAATGGTCCGCCGACTCTGGGAAGCGCGCGGGGCATCATCGTCAACTCGGAGTATGTGAAAAAGTACGGCGGCAAGTTCATCATACGTTTTGATGACACCGATCCGGTGAAGAAGCGGCCCATGCCCGAGGCCTACGGCTGGTATCTGGAGGACTGCAAATGGCTCGGCGCAGAGCCGGATCTGGTGATAACCGCCAGCGAGCGGGTAGACCAGTACTATCCACTTGCGGAGGAGCTAATTCGCAGGGACGGCGCCTACGTTTGCACCTGCTCGCAGGCAGCATTCAAGGAGCATAAGGACAAGGGAATTGAATGCGAGCACAGGAGTCAGACCGTCGAGCAGAATCTGGAGCTCTGGCGGCAGATGCTGGACGGCCGCATGGCAGAGGGCCGCGCTGTCCTGCGGGTCAAGACCGACATGCACCACAAAGATCCGGCCATACGGGACTGGCCGGCTTTCCGCATCGTCACCGCCTCTCACCCGCTGGTGGGAACGAAATTCCGGGTCTGGCCGCTGCTCGACTTTGAGTCGGCGGTGGAAGACCACCTGCTCGGCACGACGCACATCATCCGGGGCAAGGACCTGGCAGACAGCGGCAGCCGACAGAGGTATCTCTACGACTATCTGGGCTGGAAGTATCCCCAGGTCATTCACTGGGGCAGGATCAAGATTCATCAATTCGGCTCCTTCAGCACCAGCAAGCTCAGAAAGGCCATCGAGGCCGGCGAGTACAGCGGCTGGGACGATCCGCGCGTGCCCACGGTGCGGGCCATCCGTGCCCGGGGCATCCGTCCGGAGGCGCTGCGAAAGTTCATGGTCGACCTGGGCGTGGGCGAGACGGACATCTCCATCAGCATGGACTCAATCTACGCAGAGAATCGCAAGATCGTCGATCCCGAGGCCAACCGCCGCTTCTTCGTCTGGGATCCCGTGGACCTGGAAATTGAGGGCGATGTGCCTTCCCTGGCGCACGCCCCACTGCATCCCAGCGACGATCGCGGCTTTCGAGAGATTCCTGCCGGAAAGAAGGTATTCATCTGCAAGAGCGACCTGTTCGCCCTGAAGGCGGGAGAGAACATCCGCCTCAAGGACCTGTGCAACATAGAGATCATAAGCCTTGAACCGGCCAGGGCGCGGTTCATGGGCAAGGACATGGGCAAGAGGACCAGGATCATTCACTGGGCTCCCCTGGACGGGCCGAAGGTGCGGGTTCTGAAGCCAGACGGTGTAGACGAGGGCGTGGGCGAAGCAGGCATCGCCGGAGAGCTGGGAAAAGTTGTGCAGTTCGAAAGATACGGATTTGTGCGGGTCAACTCCGTTGGGGAGACGATAGTGGCAAACTTTGCGCACCGGTGAAGGATGATCTCTTTATCACTCCTTGTAAATCGGCTCTTCCGGAACCAGATAGATCGTCCAGAAGACCAGCGCGGTGACCAGCGCTTTGACGATGATGTTCGTCCAGACCATCTGCTGCAGCGCTTCAATTCCCAGAACCCCGGCAAAAGCGATGATGGGAAACATCAGGCTGTCTGCGGGAATAGATATCGAGTTGGAGACGAAGACCCGCGTCCATTGCGGCCATCTCTCCCTTCCGCCGCGCGTCCAGAGCTGGTAGACCTTTGTATCTATCAGCTCAGCCACCAGCGATGTGAGGATTGAGGCCAGCACAATTCTCATCTGCAGGGAGAAGAGAAACTCCCAGGCTGCCTGTCCTCCGGCGCCTGCCCAGTCAGTCTGTGCCGGCATCATCACTACCAGCTGGAAATAGAGAGCGGCGAGGAGGTTCACTGCTCCTGATAGCCAGATGGTGGTGACCGCCGCCTTCTGGCCGAGCTGCTTGTGAATGAGATCACGCCAGGTAAAAGTGAGGGAGTATATGAATCCGGCATCCATCACCAGGCCGCCGAAGTAGGTGAC
>Ga0116171_10006171_pt1 | contig 10395 bp, 9 predicted proteins | sample AD_JPNHW2_MetaG_FD_89798 | JGI IMG/M metagenome (GOLD analysis project Ga0116171, IMG submission 89798) | Active sludge microbial communities of municipal wastewater-treating anaerobic digesters from Japan - AD_JPNHW2_MetaG | ecosystem: Engineered > Bioreactor > Anaerobic > Digestate | place...
GGGTCCGATGATCACGGAAAAGGAAGCCATACGAGTTGAAAAATGGGTGGAAGAAGCTGTGGAAGCCGGTGCTAAATGTTTATGCGGGGGTAAAAGGACAGGCGCTTTGATGGAACCGACCGTTCTTGAAAATGTACCTGAAACAGCCACCATACATCATGAAGAAGTGTTCGGGCCAGCAGTCAATTTATATAGAATTTCCACTATTGATGAAGCGATTGAAAAATCGAACAGTCTGAATTATGGCTTACTTGCAGGAATATTTACTTCGGACATTAACATTGCTTTGAAGGCCGCTTATGATTTGGATTGTGGCGGAGTCATGATAAATTAGTCGACCGATTACCGTCTGGATTCAATGCCGTTTGGTGGTATTAAAAATTCTGGTTTGGGCAGGGAAGGAATAAAGTTTTCTTTACAGGAAATGACAGAACCCAAAGTGGTTTGTTTTACGCGGATATAAAAATAAAATAAGCCTAAATAACTCAAAAAAAAACTCCGGAATTTTCCGGAGTTTTTTTTATCATACTAATTCATATTCACGTTTGACTTCCTCTGTAGGTTCGCCTTTTTCATTCCATTTCCTCATTTTGTAATATTCCTTGATAAAAGATTTGAAATATGCTCTTTCAAGTTTTTTGCCTTTCATAAAACCACCGAGGCTTTCTTCGTTGAAAAAACGAGCAGGCAGCGTGTCATCGGCTTCAGAGCGGCCGTTACGCAGATTATAGGCTCGTGAAAGGTGATTGATGCGGGCGCCAATTTTCATCAGTTCTTCTGCAGTCCGTGTGCTTCCAGTGGCCGCATTCAGCAGTTCTGCAAGTACCGGCATGCTGAGTGGCAGAAAGTCGCAGACCACCATGCTGTTTCTGACGTTGGTACCATCAAGGCCATCGAAAACGGCAGGAAGAATATCCTCAATTTTAAAATCAGGGCCATTTTCAGATTCGGCGATCCATAAGCGTGTGTGGCTCGAAAAATCGGCAAGCGCCATGGCAACGCCCATGGTTAATGAGCCTTTTGGGTTTATACCGGACAGTTCCATACCGCAAATTTGTATGGCAAAATCCATGCTTCCTTTACCAATTTTCAAGGCTGCTTGGCGTGTGCCGTCGGCAAAAATTTCACCAAGGCCTATTCTGTATGACATCTGTTTCAGCAGTTCGCGCTGAGCTTCGGCATTGCCCCAGTTCAATTTCAAGCCATTGGTATCTTCCAACAAGCCTTTTTCATAACATTCCATAGCAAAACCTACAGTACCACCGGCACTGATGGTATCAAGGCCAAGGTCGTTGCATATTTCATTTCCGAAAGCAACGTCTTTTATACTTGGTATTTCACAGCCCGAGCCAAGGAAAGCTGTGGTTTCATATTCCGGCCCTTCAATTTCGTGACCATCCCAGCGTGCCCATTTGGAGCAACGGATAGAACAGTTGAAGCATCCGGTATCTTCCCAGTTTAGTTCTTCCCGTGTGGTTTCAGAACTGATTTTTTCGAATTCTTCGTACTGAACTTTTTGCCAGTTCTTCACTGGCAGAATTTCATTGTTCTGGCAGCTGCGCACGCATTTCATAGTGCCTTTCAGACGGCGGAACTTAACGTTTGGATTATTCAGGACATTTTTTGTTGCTTCCAGGTTCAGCTCTTTGAACTTAGCTTCATCAAAATAGTTGATGGGAATATTTCCATCAACAACAACAGCCTTCAGGTTTTTTGAACCCATTACGGCTCCAACGCCACCACGTCCGAACTGGCGGTGCTTGTCGACACCGATGCAGGAAACCTTGGAAAGATTTTCTCCGGCAGGACCGATAGCAGCTACTCTCGGGTCAATACCCGGATGACGTTTTATCAGTTCATCGTTGGTGAAAAAGATGCCTTTACCCCACAATTCAGCAGCGTCAAGTATTTCAACATGATCTTCATGAACATAAATATAAACCGGCTTAGCTGATTTCCCTACAATATAAATATAATCATAACCGGCAAATTTTAACCGAGGCCCGAAACTGCCGCCGCAATGACAATCCTGTGCACAGCCTGTAAGCGGTGAACGGGTTACCAGTGTAGTGCGTGCGCTGGTCTGAATCTTTGTACCGGTAAACGGGCCGTTAATAAAAATCAAAGGATTTTCAGGATCGTAAGGAGCTGGAGAGGGGTTCAGGCGGTTCAGCAGGGCAAAGCCCATACCTTTTGCACCTATGTATTGGTCGATTAGTTTTTTTTCTGTCTGGCCAAACTCTATAGTTTGATTAGTCAGGTCGATTTTTAAAAATTTATTTGTGTAAGCCATAAAATAGGGTTGTATTTTTTTAGTTTAAATTTTTTAGTTTAGAGTTCAGAGTTTTTAGTTCAGAGTTGCTTATTTGAATTTGGTGCCTTTTAGATCAGATTGTTTTAGGTATTTTATCAAACCACCAATCATTTTACTTATTTCATTTGACAATGTCATGATTTTTTTGAATTCTTCTTCATTTATATAATTCCGGTCAAGAATTCTAAATAACTGAGATTTAAATTCTGAATTAGATGATTTTGCTATGAATAAAAACTGAATAAATTCCTTGTTTCCGCCTCTTTCACTACCTTCCGCAATATTATCCATTACAGATCCGCTTGATCTGTTTACCTGATCTCTTAGCCCGAAATCTTTTCCCAACTCTGTAGTCATTATCAATCCAAAGGTCATATTGCATAATTGCCGGGCTTTCTTCCATGCGTCAATTTCTTCAAAACTATTAAATGTAGCCATAAAGAATAAAATTTCAATTATAAACTCAAAACCATGGGCTCGTAACTATGAACTAAGAACTATGAACTCGTAACTATTTTCTAACCTTTATGAATCGCCAACATATCAGTCAAAATAGCATATCCCGTTTGAATTCTTCCTGCTCCGGGTCCAACTATAGTAACATCGCCTAACATATCTGTGGTAAAAGTAAGTGCATTATTGGCACCCATAACACCGGCAAGCGGGTGAGTTAGTTCGACCATTTCAGGGTTAACCGAACCGCTTACTTTGCCATTTTTATTTTCAACACAACCGATCAGTTTCCAGCGTTTGCCTTCTTTCTTGGCTTTTTCAATGTCTTTTGGAGTAATCTTGGTAATGCCTTTACAAGGAATATCGTTGATCTTTAGTGGTGCGCCCATCACCACATTTGCCAGAATACAAACTTTTCCTCTTGCATCAAAACCTTCCACATCGCCTGTCGGGTCTGCTTCAGCATAACCAAGGTCCTGGGCTACTTTCAGAACGGAAGCATAGTCCATGCCTTTTTCCATTTCGGTAAGCATATAGTTGGTGGTACCGTTGAGTATTCCCTTTATTTTTGTGATCTCGCAGCCGGCTAACGGGCCTTTGCTGAGGTTAATGATCGGTGTTCCTGCAACCACGGTTCCTTCAATCATGAATTTAACTCCATTCTTGTCGGCTAATTTTTTAAATTCCTGGAACTTTAATGCAGCCGGGCCTTTGTTGCTGGTAACCACATGTTTTTTTGCACTTAATGCAGTTTTCACATGATCAATAGCCGGGCCGCCGGTTTTTAGGTCGGTGTAGGTAAGTTCGCATACGATGTCGGCGTTGCAGTTTTTAATTAACGAAAGGGTGTCTTTTTTATAAAGATCTTTCGTAAATTTTTTCTTTGCCTTTGCAGTTTTCAACATTCCGGGAACATCAAGTCCTGTGGCATTGTAACAATTTCCGTAAGCAAAGTCGGCAACAGCCACAATATCGTAGTCGAATTTGTAGTTGTCTTTTAAATATTTCTTTTTATTTAAAAGAATCTCGCTGATACCTTGTCCTACAGTACCAAAACCTATGATTGCAATTTTGTGTTTCATAAAATTTAAAATTGTTTAGTTTTATAATAAGGGAATCCTATTTTTTATTTAATGTAGCAGAGGAAGCGCCTCCGGCAGAATATTCAGGTGATGAAAAGAATACTTTCTTGCCGTCAAGTGTTGACAAGGCCTGGTCGAGATCTGCGATGATGTCATCAGGATGTTCGCCGCCAACACAAAGACGTATAAGATTTGAAGGGATACCGGCAAGTTTACGTCCTTCTTCGCCTTGCTGCGAATGAGTAGAAATTGCAGGGATCGTGGCAACGGATTTTATTCTTCCAAGGTCGGTAGCACGCCATATTCTCTGGAAGGCATCAAACACGTCGCGAGTTTTTTGAGCATCGCCCCTGACATGGAATGACATCAGGTGTCCGTAACGGTTCACAGGTTTGCCGTACATTTCGTCGTATTCCGCATCAACCAGCCACAGATATTCTGACGCAAGTTTATGCAACGGATGCGATTCAAGGCCAAGATAATCAACCTGTTCAATATGCTTGTGCGATTCGAGGTATTTGGCAATTTTCATCGTGCTGCGACTGAGCATATCTACTTTGGAACGCAGGGTTCGCATATCGTTCAATGCTAAAATAGCATTCATGGGTGAGAGGTTTGGTCCCATATCACGGTTAGGTAGTTGCTTGAGGTATCCGCCATAACATGCTTTCAATTCATCGCAACTATATCGTGAAACTAAGTTGTCGCGTGCGATCACAGCGCCTGAAATAGCAAATCCGCTGGATGTAATGGTTTTTGTGGTTGATTGTATAACGACATCAGCTCCCAGTGCAAGCGGGCGAAGCAGGGCAGGAGTGGCCACGGTATTGTCGATGATCACGGGAATTCCATGGGAATGGCCGAGTTCAATTACTTTTTTCAGGTCGAAAAAGGCTTGTGTAGGGTTGCTGGGCATTTCACCATAAAGAAAGCGGGTGTTTTTATCTATTTTGGATGCCCATTCGTCAATATCGTTTGAGTTGACAATCTTGCGCCATTCGATGTTACGTTCCTGATCTTTACGAACGCCAAACTGCTGGAATGTTCCTCCGTAAACCTGGCAGGTAGCAACAAAATTCATTTTCTGATCAGGATGTTTGGGATCAACAGCAAGAAAAGGTTCTGTAGCACTTGCAATAGCTGCCATTCCCGAAGATGTGGCACAGCAAGAGGTTCCGGTTTCCATACCATAACCTTCAAGTAATGCCATGGCGCCTTCAAAATAATACATGCTGGGGTTGCCGATGCGCGAATAACACCATGTTGGTATCTGATATCCCAATGCAGCTTCCATTTCATCTGCATCGCGGTAAGCCTGTGATGAGGACATATATATTGGTTCAATAATAGAGCCCTGATTGAAATCAAGTGCTTCCTGCATGGAATAAACTCCGTGTACTGCGATGGTATCGAAGCGGCATTTTTTCATTCTGCCAATATTTTCTGCATGCCATTGTGCCGAGCGTTTTGCGGCGTCTTTGTAATAATCAATTCCGTTAGTTTTCATAGTATATAATTTAATACGACAAACCTACTTATTTTTTTTTAATTAAAAATATCTGATAAAGAAAAATTTAAAGTATTTTTGAACGTACCATTATGTGAATATTAAAAGTTTTCATCATGAAATTTAAAAGAGATTTTTTATGGCTGATTTTATTTGGAACTCTGGTTGGTTTGAATGAAACTGTCCTAGGAAGTGCACACATTCACAACAAATCCGTCATTTTAAGTGTAATTTCACTTTTGCTTCTGAGTGTTGCCCGTTTTATTTTTCCTGCAAAAGGAACCTCACTGTTTATTACAGGTGTGGCTGTATTATTTAAGCTGAATGATGTTGGAGTATGCGGTTGCAGGCCCGAAGCACTGATTATGCTGGGAGTTAGTTTTGAAATTTTTGCTTCGTTGATGATTAAAGGCAACACTCGGAAAACATATTTATTCTCCATTGTGAATTTTATTACTGCACTATTTGTGTTTGCTGCTTTTGCTGTAATGATGAGATATTTCATTAAAGACGAATACTGGTTCAATTCAAAATTTTTCACTCAGTATATTTTTATCAAAGGGCCGATAACGGCTGTGGCTTCTGCTGTTTTTTGTTATTTGGGAATACTTGCTGTGAAGCCGTTACTAAAACGCTTTAATAATACAGTTGTATCAAAAACCTATATCGTTCAGGGAACAGTGGGCGTGTTGATTCTTGCTTGCTGGCTGTTTGGATATTTTACTGTATAAAGTTCTTCCGTAATGGCAAATATTGCGTTCATATTCGACGGGAGAAAAAAGAATAATAAAATTTATTTTTTAGAAAGTGAAAAATGTTTCGGCAATAATCATAGCTTGAAAATGTTTGCTACGGAATTTTCAGGCCATGCGACACAATTAGCAATACAAGCATTGAAGGAGGGTTTTACTCATATCATTTGCCTTAGTGGCGATGGAATGTTGAATGAAGTTGTAAATGGGTTGATGGTTTTTACACGCGGAATAAATGATGATTTACAAAAAACATTACGATTGGGCGTTCTGCCCATGGGTACGGGTAATGATTTCATAAAAACTGTTCATGCTCCCGAAAATATAGAAGGCTTGAAAAAAGCGATTGAAACCGATAGTTTTAAGAAAATTGATGTTGGCCTAGTGGATTTTTATTTAAAATCTGGAGAAGAGAAAAACCGTTACTTTATAAATATTACCGATATAGGCATGGGTGGTGTGGTGGTTGAAAAAACAAGCCGTTATTCAGCAAGGCCCGGACTTATGCCGAACTACCAACGCGCCATACTAAGCACATTTTTTACTTATAAAAAAAGACTTGTAAAAGTAAAAACGGATTGCTTTGATTTTGAAGGAAACATTATGAACCTGGTGGTAGCCAACGGAAAATATTTCGGTGGCGGTTTGGGTATCGCGCCCGGAGCTGATCCGACAGACGGGCATTTCTCTGTAGTTATACTCGGGGATATTTCTGTATTTGATTACTTTAAAAACTTACAAAAAGTTCGTAAATGCAGGGAAATAACCATTCCGGGGGTACAATATAAAATCGCAAAAGAAATTTATATAGAATCTTTGTCTGAAAAGATGCCTATTGACATGGATGGTGAATTTATAGGATACTCACCGATGAAAGTTTCTATGATTCCTGCGGCACTAGGCTTTCTTTGCAAATAGACAAAAAAAATTCAAAACCTTATTTTACAAGTTTTAAAATCTTTTCTTTTATTTCGGAATTTTTCATAATTCCGGAAAAGGAGTTGCTTCCTCTTCCAATAGCCCAAATACCAACCGGTGCAGAAGTATGTTCATTGGTTGTCCAACCGATCTGAGCCTCATCCTGTATTTTTTTTAACTGATCTGTATTTGTTAAAATATACGAGCCTTTTTGCTGGTTAAGTTTATTAACATACAATGCGTACTTGTTGATCTTCGATGAGGAATTTTCATCATTGCCAGAACCTAGCGTCATTCCTCCGGTCTCATGGTCGGCTGTCACAATAATTAATGTGTTTTCCGGATGGTTTTGATAAAATTCATAAGCTTTTTTTATAGCTTCATTAAATGCGTTTATCTCGTATATGGCAGTTAGCGCATCGTTATCATGACATGCCCAGTCTATTTTTCCGCCTTCAACCATGATGAAAAAACCACTTTCATTTAGTAGGGAATTTTGTGCTGCTTCAGTATATTTTGCAAGTTGCATTTTATACTTTGGAAAATCCAGCGTAAACGGCAACGAATTTTTTTCATCACTGTAAACATTTTTCAAAATGAGCTGTTTGTTTCGGATGGCAGTATCAACTATTATTACATGATTATTTTTTAATAAGGTTAACGAATTGTATTGATTTTCATTAAGCTCTGTCTGGAAATTATTTTCTTTTAATTTCAAAATTAGCATGTCAAAACTTCTGTATATATCCATACTTGAATCAGCATTTCCCAGTTCAAAACCGCCTCCGGCAAAAAAGTCAAAACCGCTTGCAATAAGATCATTAGTAAGGTTGTCATAATTCCTGCGTGTAGGTTCATGCCCGTAAAAGCTAGCGGGAGTGGCATGGTTTATTGGCACAGTGGTGATGATTCCTATTTTAAAACTCATTTTTCTTTTCAGATGTTCAGCGATGCTTTCAAGCTCTATTCCCTTATATTCGCCAATCTTTCCATAAGAAGTTCGCTCACCACAGGCGATTGCTGTTCCGCCAGCACCGGAATCAGTGATCTTATTGCTGTCGGCACATTCGGTCATCGAAAGTCCAAACGACCATTTGTTGTTCAGAAAAATAAGTGGCTCCAGATGGTTGAGTTCATTGTATTTTTCTGTGAGAAAAACCTGGTTTGTTCCCATACCATCACCGATAAATAAAAATACATATTTTATTTTGTTCTGGCTTTGCGAAAAACATGTGGTATGGAACAGGATGATAGCAGGGAGTAAAAACAAATTGAGCAGTAAGCGTTTCATAAAGTAAATTTATTATTCAAAAGTAATAGAATTCATTAAGATAATAATACTAAAAAGACTTTCAACTAATGCTGAAAGTCTTTTTCGAGAGTGAGTCTTAGCAGAATCGAACTGCTTAGCTTCCCGATCCGCCAGCCTGCGGATGTCGGGACGTTCTAAACCAACTTCTGAAAAATTATCCAATGATTTTTTTAAGCATAAAAAAGAGCCTCAATAATCTGAAACTCTTTTAGTTTTTGTGGGTGGTAACAGATTCGAACTGATGACCTCTTGCCTGTCAAGCAAGCGTTCTAAACCAACTGAACTAACCACCCATGCTGCAAAAATACAAATAAAGATCAATTTATCTTAGTATTCTGTTTTTTTTAATAGAATTTTGCTGATTGAAACTTTTTTCCCTTGCCTGACTTCAATAAAATACGTCCCCGGAGAATAAACTTTTAAATCAAGTAACCTGGTGTAAACACCACTGGATTTGGGTATTTTTTCTTTATAAATATCTTTTTGTTTTTCATCCTTAAGAAGAAGTTTTGTGTAATTTTTCTGGTCAAGTTGAAAAACAATTTTCAGCGAGCCATCCTCAGTACTAGCACTGGTCGCAAAATCAATAACACAATCTTTATCCGGAATGATAATGTTTTCCGTAATAATTTCAAAGTTTCCTTTGGGTTTCAATGGTCGGAAATAGTTTTTATTTGGAGAAGTAACAGAGGAATCCTGTTGTGGAATCATTTGATAATCGTATTCGTTGCTGAAAGTTGAATCGAAATCAAATGGAAAAGTTTTATTGAAAAATTCTATATCGTTCTCTTGCGTTTCAAAGGGAGAATAATTAAAATTTTTTAAAAAATCTTTCATCTCACGGCTGATAATCGCATTGAAATTTTCTTCAAAATTTGTGTCGATCTCGTAGTTTTTGTTAAAGAACATGAAATGATCATCGCTGTTGAAAATACTGTCGTTGAAATTGATCCCGTTACCATCTGAATTATATGAACGTTCTGTAACCACGGTATCACCATTTTGTATTGTGATCGTTTTAATGCTAATGGTGGATTGTGTCTGAGCTTGAATCAAATTAACACTCAGGATAAGTGCAAGCAAAACCGAAAATTTTACAAGTTTCATGTTTACCTCCTTTTTTTTGATATAAATGAACGATATTGGGTTGAAAAAATTGCAGTTCTGTTATAAAAAAATTATGGAGTTGAGCGTGTCACAGGAATGATCTTCCCGTTCAGGTAATGATGTGCCTTTAAAGCAAATTCGGTAATAAAATCAGCAATCTGTTCAGGTTTTACAGGCGCTTTGTACCCGGGAAATGCTTTTTGCAGCATTTCAGTCTGCACGGAGCCAAGGCATAAGCAATTCGCTTTAATATTTTTTTCTTTTAATTCGTCTGCAAGGCATTCTGTAAGACACGTAAGTGCCGCTTTGGATGCGCTGTAACCCGATAATCCACTGAATTTTATACTGCCCTGAAAACCACCCATGCTGCTGATATTGACAATATGGGCATTGTCCGAGAAAAAAGGCAGAAGCTTTTGTATCAATTTGAACGGAGACTTATAATTTACGGCAAGCATTCTGTCGTTATCTTCTTCAGAAATTTCATTGAAGGGTTTGTTAACGAGGTATCCGGCATTGTTAATCAAAATATCAACGCTATTGTTACAGAAAAAACTTAAAAGTTTTGGTACAGAACTATAATCATTTACTTCAAGGTCAAAAGAAAAAGGCAGCAGGGCAGGGTGTTTTTTTTGCAGTTCAGCAAGAGCGCTGATATTTCTGGAGATTCCGATAACGGAATGCCCCGGTTGCTGAATAAACTTCCTGCATAATTCAAAACCTATTCCTTTTCCTGCTCCCGTGATAATGATATTCATGCCTTACTTTATTGTTAAATGATTTTTGAATATGCTTACCAATATATCACTCAGCAAAATGTTGAGTCTGAGCTTAGATATCTATTTTTGCGTATTTCGCATTTTTCTCAATAAATTCACGGCGAGGCGGTACTTCATCGCCCATTAGCATTGAAAAGATACGGTCGGCTTCGGTTCCATTTACAATATTAA
>Ga0116171_10006172_pt1 | contig 10394 bp, 12 predicted proteins | sample AD_JPNHW2_MetaG_FD_89798 | JGI IMG/M metagenome (GOLD analysis project Ga0116171, IMG submission 89798) | Active sludge microbial communities of municipal wastewater-treating anaerobic digesters from Japan - AD_JPNHW2_MetaG | ecosystem: Engineered > Bioreactor > Anaerobic > Digestate | place...
AAGTAAATAAACTAGACCAACAGTCACGGACACGGTCGACAACATTAACTTCACCAATGACATTTAGAAAGGTATCACCTTGGCCGGCAAATGAGGCGTCGGCAGAATCCTCGGAAGTGGCAGAAGTACGAACGGCGACAGGGACATTTTTAAGGCCACCAAAACCGGAAAGTTTTTTGTAAGCTTTCATGATTTCTAATGAAAGAGACTGACTAATGGGAGTTTTTTTAATTAAGGTACGAATTTTTTTAGAAGCGGCTAATAATTGGTCGGGTTGATCAACGTCGGTAATTTTAAGAATATCTTTTATTTTAGGTTTAAGATTGTTTTCTTCGATGAATTGAAAATAAGCTGATGAAGTGACGACAAAACCATTGGGGACCGGAATACCAAGTTGGTACATTTCACCCAGATTGCCTCCTTTACCACCAACAATATTGACGTCTTCTAAACTAACCTGATTGAACCAAAGAACATTGGCAGATTTATTCATATAAAAAGGATAGCAGAAAATGAACAGGAGTGTCTATTTAGCAGTCTAGCTATTTGACTGCTAATAACGGGTTTGAATTTTATATTGCCTATCTTTAGGTTAAAATATTATATATCAAAGTGATAACTAATATTCTTATCTATATAAAAATGTTATTTACTGATTTGGATTCCAACCACGATTTGTTTGTTGTCGGAGATTTTCGGTTTCATCTGGGCGTTGATAGTCATCTTGATATCGATAAGTAGTACCAGTTTCGGGAGTGGAAGCTTCTAAAATAATAGCGTTTTTGACACCAATCATGCGGTGAACTAAACCGATTGGGATGTTGTAACCCCTTTTAAGTTCCATATGAACAGTTTCGAGATGTTCGACATCAGGTCCCGTAACTAGGTCAGCTTGGCCTTCGATAAGAACAAAGGTTTCAACTTTTTCAGTATGAGACTGAAGTGAAAGTCGAGCACCGTCGTTGATTTGAATTTGTTTAAAGGTGTATTTTAAATCGGGGGTAGTATAAATAATTTCCTGACCCCAGGGTTTAGTAATGGTTTCCATAGTCAAGTTTAGCATTACTTCATCAAGTTAAGAAGAATTCTTTCGAGGGCCATATCTTTGGGAATAGCTAGTTGGCCGGTTTTTGATTGATAATCTAATTCAATCATTTGAAGATAAGCGGTTTTGAGTGAATCAGTATTGAATTTGGAAAAAGTAGTTAGCTGCTTACGGAGACTGGACTTAAGCCAAAATAAAAATAATTCGAATGGTTCTTGTTCTAAGACTTGATGATAGAGAGGGATAAATCTGGCGGCATTTTTTGGAGCTAAACTATTGATACATTTGAAAAGTTTTTTGTCGAGTGGAAACAATTCAACTTTGGCTTTGGAAAAAGTTTTTAGCTGGGTAGCATTAAGAGTTTTGTCTTGCCAAAGGATAATATCAAAAGAATCGTTGGATTTGATGATTTTTAAAACTTTATCAAGAATTGGTTTAGAAATAGAAAAGAAATTAAAAAAGACGATAATTTTTTGAGAAGCAAAAAGTGACTGACTGTTAATAAAGCCATTTATCTGATCAAGATTAATATCTTTTGAATCGAGGCGGAGAATATCATAACCGATTTTTTGATCAAGAAAAGAATTGATGGCTGAACGGCTTTTGAGTTGGTCGTCACCATGGAAAATGTAAATCACAGTTTAGTTTAGCAGAAGTAATGTGTTTAGTGAAAAAAGTAAATTATTCTGATACAATATCACGTACTTTGGCTCCGTCGTCTAGTGGCCTAGGACACCTGGCTTTCATCCAGGTAATCGAGGGTTCGACTCCCTCCGGAGTCACCCGAGGGGAAAGAGGTATTTTGGAATGCAGGTTTTAACGTTAAATACCGTACTAAAGTTGGTGTTCCAGAAACTAAATCTGAGTAGGTAGGTGCAGTATCGAAAATAAGGTTAAAAAAGGCTGCCCTTTTTAATGGATTTAGCGTATCTATCAGCAATTCTTCAAGGTGTTCCAGAAAATAAGTAACGTATTCCATAACTTCGGTCATATTAATCCCCTTTTTAGACTTACTGGTATTAAGTTTTTCTTGTTCTAATAACCTAATTTTTTCTTGGTCACTTTCAACCTCTTCTTCAATGTATTTTATGGTTGTTGCAGATGAGAGGTACTTAATTTTATCCATATTGAGTTTAATAGAATTTTTTATTTCATTTATCTTTCCATTTATTAATGTTTCATCGTTTAATTGAGTTTCAATTCTTTTGTTCCATTCTTTCATAACTAATTTTTGTAGATTTTTTATATATTCTTTATTAAAATCCAGACCTCTTACAAAGTCTTCAATTGTGTCATTAAATTCGCCAACCGGTACTCTGAAATAATGACCTCTTTTATTACAGTGGTAAGCTGGATAATATTTTCCTAGTTTTCCTCGTGAGGCACTTCCATATAAAGGCTTGTGGCAATAAGGACACATAACAACTCTTTTGTAAGGAAAATCAGGATTATTGATTTTTTTAACGGTTTTCCAAGTGGGAAGTTTCTCTTTAGAGTAAGTGAGTTCTCCTTGCCTATTAATAATAGTACATTTACCTTTATTAGCTTGGTTGAAAGTTTTAATAGAAACTAAACCTTTGAAATTAGCTTTTATTCCTTTTTTACCTGTCCATTTTTCTAGATTAACTCCAGCATATACTGGTTTACAAATTAGTCTTTGGAGTTGTTTTACACAAAGTGGTTTATTTCCAATTTCTCCGATTATTTTTGTTCTATCGTGGGGGTCTCGCCGATAACTTGTTCTAGTCCGAAAACCAAGTTTATTTAATTGGTTAACAATTTCTTCGTCATTAAGATTGCCTTGGCAACGAAGTTTAAACATTTTTTTTATAAAAATAGATTCTTTTGGGTGGGCTTTCAGAATTACTCGTTTACCATGAGGAGTTTCTATTTTCTGGTTCATGTATCCATAAGGTGCTTGTCTAACTCTGTAACCCATTCTGACATAGCGAATTTCAGCACCAATCATTCTAGTCATGATATCTCGCATTTCATCCTTGGCTCTTTCAGCCTCCATAATTTCTGATTTTTGAGTTGGGTTATAAACACTCCATTTATAGGAGATATCTAGATGTTCAAGAGTGTTAACATCTTCATTTCCAATAATGCCGTAAATGTCTATTAGTTTTACTTTGTTTTGTTGTAATTGAAGTTTAAGATGGTCATAAAGATAAGAACCGCCCCGAGTGAATCGATCAATTGATTTGATAATAAACAACTGAACATCATTACTTTTCTTTTTACAAAAATCGATAGCCTCTTGAACAGGTTGTTCGTCTTTTGAAGCTGATTCTATGAAGACAAAGAACTTTTTAATGTTTATGCCTTTATTAAATGCAAAACGTTCAATTTGTTCTCTTTGAGCTTCCGGAGAGTCACCTTGAAGACCTTGTTTAAGTGAAGAGACTCTAATAGCAGCTACAGCATTTAGTTTAGTTAGATTTTCCATGTTTTGATGCCTGTTCCTCCAGTATTCGGTCAATGATTAAATTTGCAAATATTCGTAATTTTTCGTCAGTATTATTTTTCTTAAAATACTCTTCAATCTTGTTATTCTGTTCTTTACTCTTATTCATACTTTATAAAAATACTATCACTATAGTGATAGTGTGTCAAGGGTTAGAAAGTATTTACTTTTGCCTTATTTTTTGTTAAATTTATTTGTTTTGATAATTTTTCCTGCCATAGATAAATATTTTTATGTTAGGAAAAAGAAAGATAAGAAAAAAGATACTAGAGATTGTTTTTCCTGCTGATAATAGTAAGACTTCTTATGCTAATGAACAGTTTTATACTCTTTTCCACATATTGTGTCGAAAATTAAGCTTTTGGCAGAAATTATTTAAAAAGAAAAATGCATTCTCTTTAGAGTTGGTTTCGACTAAAGGCGAAGGGGTTAGATACTTATTAGTAGCTGATGAAAAATTTATAGATAATATAAAAAGAAGTTTATTGGCATATTTGCCCGGAATAAAAGTTGAAGAAGCTGATGACTATTAAAAAGATACTGGTATTAAAGAAAAGATAGTTGAACTAAAACTTTCCAATCATTTTTCATATAGTCTTTTAGGTCAGGATAAACTTTTGGAAAATGACCCGATAAGCTATCTGACCGGAAATATGACTAAGCTTGACGACGATGATGTGGTGGCTGTTCAATTTATCATCTCTCCTGTGGTTATATCGACTCATATCAATATAAATATGGAGATAAAAAGAATTAAGAAATTGATTAGTGATAAACAATCTCTTAAGAAAGGCTTGAAAAGAAATATTTTCCAAAAAATATTGCTACTCCCCTGCTTTGGAATCTTGTTTTTTCCTATTTATCTACTACTTCGCTTAGTTTATTTTGGTCTGACTTTTCTTTTAAGTATGATTGTTGGGTTTTTTGACACCTCAGGCAAATCAGTGCCTTGGTTACAAAAGAATAAAGACAGTGTAGTTGAGGAAAATAATTTATATGAAAACGAAATGAGAGATTTGGTTAAAGGGAAAATGAGCCAGCCGTTATTTGAAACTTCAATCAGACTTTTAGTAACTGGTAAAGATAAAGATTCCAGACTTGATGGATTACTTTCAGCCTTAGGTCAATTGAATAGTCCTTACCAAAGTTTAAAAAGAAAAAAGATTAAGAATCTAAAAGAAAAGTTTGTTTCACGAAAATTGTCTTTAAGTAGTCTTTTAAATCCCAATCCAATTTTATCGGTATCGGAATTAGCTGCTTTTTATCATTTTCCTAATCAGACTACGACTAAAACAGAAGATTTGGTAAAACTTTATTCAAAGGAATTACCGGTTCCTCTGTCGATGAAAAACAGTAAGGATTTAGAGGTTGTTTTTGGTAAGAATAATTACGGCGGTAAGGAAACTTTGATTGGTCTAAGTGGTGAGGAAAGGTCACGCCATCTTTATATCCTTGGACAGACTGGTTCTGGAAAAACAACAGTAATGTTTCATATGGCCAAAGACGATATAGTTTTCGGTCGGGGTTTGGCAGTCTTAGACCCACACGGAGATTTGGCAAAGGATTTATTAAATACAGTTCCTAAAAACAGAATTAATGATTGTATCTATTTTAATCCGGCCGATTTAAAACACCCGATAGGACTAAATTTAATGGAGATTCCAGAAGGCCTTGAAGGGGAAGAATTGGAACAAGAAAAAGAATTAGTTTGTGAAGGTTTAATTTCAATTTTCAGACGGGTTTTTAATAAAGAAGAAAATAATGACTCCCATAGAATTGAATATATTTTACGGAACACTATTTATACGGCTTTTAATGTACCCGAGGCCACCATTTTTACAATTTTTGATTTGTTAACCAATCCGAAATTCAGAAAAAGAGTAATTCTATTATTGGAGGATGAAAACTTAAAAAACTTTTGGAAGAATGAATTTGGAAAAGCCGGAAATTATCAGGTGGTAAAAATGGCTTCCGGAGTAACAGCCAAAATCGGTCGTTTCTTATTTTCTCCAACAGCTAAAAGAATTTTAGAGCAACCAAAGTCCACTATTAATTTTGATGAAATTTTAGACAAGGGAAAAATATTAATTTGTAATTTAGCCGAGGGCTCTTTGGGTGAAGACACATCACAGTTATTAGGGACAACCATAATCACCAAAATTCAACAAGCGGCGGTTAGAAGGGTCAGACAAAATAGAGAAAGCCGAGTCCCCTTCCATTTATTTATTGATGAGTTTCAAAATTTTGCCACCTCTTCATTTATTAAACTTTTGTCCGGTGGTAGAAAATTTGGGTTAAGATTAACCATTGCCGAGCAATCGAGTTGTCAGCAGGAAGATAGAAATGTGGTTAACGTAATTTTGGCCAACTGTGGGACAGTAATTTGTTTTAGAACCGCCAGTCCAATAGACGGCGACTTGATGTTATCCCAATTCCAACCATATGTAACTTTAAGCGACATTGTAAATTTACCCAGATATCACTTTTTAATGAAGGTGTCGGCTGTAAGACCGGAAGAACCAATGTCCGGAGAAACTATTCCGATAGTTTATAAAAAGGATGATAAAAAACTTGAAGAGATCATAGAAAATTCTCGTAAAAATTATGCTAGGGATTATAAACCAAGCATTAAAACTATCTTTAAAAGTAAGAAAGTTAAAGCCAATACGATTGATATGACTTTAACCAAATAGTATCAACACGTTGATACTATTTTTACAAAATTTAAAGCTAAAAATTAAAAATTCACGTCATCTATATTCTCTTATAGAGAAGGAAAATGAATAAACGAGAAGAAGAGATATTAGTAAATATATATCGGTTTAGATTTTTGACTAGAGGTCAATTGCAGAATTTATTGGGTCATAAAAATCATCGTTGTTTAGTTGGTTGGTTGAAAGAATTATTAAGTAAAAATTATATTGGTTGTTTAGATAGAAGAGGAAAGATAACAGATTCGTATATTTATTTTTTAGAAAATAATGGAAGAAAGTATTTAAAAAACTTAGAGTTAAATAAAAAGGGATTAAATAAAGTATGGAGAAATGACAAGACCAGTCAACAACAACAAAACCATTGTTTGGCCGTAGCTGATGTTTTTATGGCCTTGAGTAATACGGTAGAAAAAGCAGAAAAACAATTACGTTTTTTTACCAAAACAGAGCTAATCGGTTATAGCGGTTTGGTAGTTCCCCATCCAGATGCCTATTTTCATATAAGGGAAAATAAGAATTTACAAGTCTTTTATTTTCTAGATATTTTTAATGCCTTTGTAAATAAATGGCAATTAATAAAAAGACTGGATAAATATCAAGATTATTATGATGAAGATATTTGGCAACAAGAAGTTAAAAAAGATTTTCCAAAAGTGATTTTGGTTTTAAGTGATATGTCCTCTTATTTCTTTTTGAAAAAGTATTTACCAAAGATTATAGAAAATTATGACTTTTCAGTTTATATAATTTCTTTGGATATGATTAGGAATAAAGGTTTTAATAAAGAGACGCTGACCAAAATTGAGCCGGCAGACGATTAATTCTGCCGACCCAAATATTTGTTTAAAATTTTCCTACCTTTATTAGTAAGAATAAAATCATGAAATAGACGGGCTCCCTTGTCTGAGGTAAAAGGAATAAATTGAGGCAGATTGTCCATCTCGATTTTTCTAAACTCCTGCAATCTCATATCAACGGTAAAGCCTTTAAAAGTTGGTAATTGTTTAATCATAGACTTTTTTAATTACTTGACTGGCTTTTTTAGGTGAGAAATATAAATCACGTTCTATACCCAAACCGTAAGGGCCTTTTAAGTTTTCCAATTCGGTAAGAGAAAAATAACCCCATTCATCATTTTCATCACCAAAGATGGAAACATAACCAAAAAACATTTTATCTTTTGGATTGAATTCAGTGGCATACCAAGTACCGGCTCCGGTGGGATTAAAAAACTTGGCAATAATTAACGGATCGGGGTTGTCCTCCTGACAACCTATTTTGGCAAACTTTTTCAGAAGTTTGTTGTTTAAAAGTTTCATAGCTTTCTTAATTAATAAATTTAGGCAGGCTTTTGCCGGCCTGCCTAAATTAATGGAGATATAAAAAAGCGGGGTGAAATTGGGCAAGGGCAAACGAAGTGCAGTTTATTGGAGTGAAACGGAAACCCTTGCCAAATGAGGGGTAAGACCCCTTAATTTGGTATTAATAATGGGTTTATAATTATTTTATATGCTTGAAACTGGAGAAAATAAATCTATTCCTCAAATTGATTCTAATTATGGATTCAGGAATGTAGTTTTAAATTTAGATTTTGAGGACTTAGAAAACCATTTAAATGTAAGAAGTTTTAAAGTTAGTAAAAGGGAGGCAATTGAATCTTTGGCTTGTTTAACTTTTAAGTTAAAAGATGAGTTAGTTAATTATGATACTGTTTTGATAGATGATGCTAGTGGAAGGTTGGTGGGGCTTTATTTATTGGAACAAATTAAAATTAAAAAGACGGAAGAGGGAAAATCAAGGAAAGTAATGGCATATGGTGTTGCGAGTGGTAATAATGTTTTTTCAGGACAAGAAGATGCGGTTAGAAAGTTCATTAGAGATAAAAAAGATAGTTTTGGAAGAGTACTTGTGGTAACTGAACACATACGTCATGGTAACGGAATAATGCCTTTAGCTGAGTCTTTAGCTCGTGAAGGTGTTGATTTTGGTATAGCCACGGTATCAGCAGAGGATACTTTTATTGATTCAAACAATAGTCGTTATTCTGATGAAAGATGGAAATGGTTAAAAGATAAAGTTGTTTATGGAAATAAAGGTAAGGGTGGTTTATTTTTTTATCATGCTCTTGAGAGCGGTATGATGAAAATTCAGCCATCAAAAAATAAGTTTTTGGCCCATGCACAAAAAAATCCGGCCACGGATCAATCAGTAATAAATGAAACTAGGAGGGACATGGGGTACTTGGCTAGGAATATATTAGAAGTAATGTAATAACTTATTTTATGTAATATTAATGTGTGTCTGAACCTAATAAGATAACGGTAATAGCGCCGATAATAGCGAATAAAATACTTTCAATACTTGGTTCAAGGATATCGATTCTATTTACAAAACATATAATAATACCTCCTGCTATAGCCCCAAAGGCACCCAAAGCAATATTTGTTTTCAAAATTGCATGAGTTTCCCCTTTAAAAAAGTATATAATTTCTGTAGCAATCATACCGGTAATCATTCCAGCAATTGCCCATAAGACTATATTCATTGGTGGTAATTATTTTTATTACTCGAAAAGTGAGTAATTAAACACGTAAAAATCTGTATCTTAAAAGACTGTAAAAGTTCAGATGGGAAATCTTCATTGAAGGTTAGAATTGTAACATTGATCATATTAATTATTGAAGTAAAATTGTTGTGATTTGATTAGATATTTTTGTTGAATTAATTTTTTTATTACAAAAAGAATATTCCAATAGCAAACCATCCATCATGCTGGTTAATAGTGAAGTAAGTAATCTACTATTAAATTTTTTATATTTTTTATTACTAACCAATACATTTTTAATTGTAGGTTCAATTAAAGTTATCACCTGTTTTCTTAATTCAATAATTTGATTAACTAGTCGGTAATCATGTGAAGATACTTTAAACATAAAAGCCTTGATGAGATTTTTTTCTTTAATACCGAAATCTAAATAATTTTTAATTAAATGAGACAGTTTTTGATCGGCCATTATTTTTGATGGAACTTTATTGATTACTAGGTTTAAATCGTTAAAAACATCTTCAAGAACTTTTTTATAAATTTCTGCCTTACTGGTGAAGTGATAATATAAGGCAGCCTTAGTTATGTTTAATTCTCTAGCAATATCACTCATTGATACGTTTACATAGTCATGTTTTGAAAAAAAAGACCGAGCGGTATTAATAATATATTCTTTTGTGTTTTGGGTAGTATTTTTGGATTGTGTTGAAATTGTTTTCATATTTTTAAGTTTATTATCATTGGCGAGAAAATCCTAGCGGGATTTATAAAAGTAGGAGTTTTTATAACTAAGATTGTTTTTTTAAATATTCTCTTTTCCATACACCAGTGGTTACCTCTGCTACTTTCTCCCCATACCTTTTTAGGTTCTCTTTATATTGTTTATCGTTTAATGCCTCATTTGCTGCCTCATCAATTGGTTTGGGGTGATACTTATTAAGTATTTTCTCCATGACGTCATAATGATCTTTAATGGCACAAGGGATTAGCCAATTACCAACCTCACCAGATATTCCATTTGAAGAATAATCTTTTTGCCATTTTCTGATTGACCTAAAAAATGGGTCTTCGAGAACATTGTTAAGGGTCCCCCCTTTTTCATAAACGTCGTTAATGTTTACTGGCGAATAAGGATTAAAAACACAAGGAGTAATATTACCATTCCATTCAATATATAAGTAACCACTGCCAGACTTACCTGCAGAGATACAGCCATTGGTTACGCAACCACTATTCCAAAAGTCAGCAATAAAGATTTTTCGGTCTTTAATCAGACGTTGTGTTGTTCTAAACATATCTAGTCTTTGTTTTGGGGTCACCATTAAATCCAAGCAATTAGCTCTGCCGATGGGCATAAGTTGAAAAACCCAAGCATAAATAGCTCCATGATTTTCAAAATAATAATCAATAAAAGTATCATTTAATAAATGGGCATTGTCTTTAGTGGCTGTAAAAGAAATCCCAAAAGGGACACCAGCTTCACGCAAATTCTTCATTGCCTCTATGACCTTGGTGTGAACACCTATTCCTCGACGAGTATCAGTCTCTCTCCCAAATCCTTCAACGGAAATAGCCGGAGTAATGTTTCCAACTTCAGCCAATTTCTTAGCCATTTTTTTATCG